>Ga0065711_1034732_pt1 | contig 23321 bp, 15 predicted proteins | sample Hoacrofraction12_FD_59098 | JGI IMG/M metagenome (GOLD analysis project Ga0065711, IMG submission 59098) | Hoatzin crop microbial communities from Cojedes, Venezuela - Epithelial fraction 12 v2 (version 2) | ecosystem: Host-associated > Birds > Digestive system > Esophagus > Crop | place...
AACAACAAAAAAACCCACAAAAACCACTGCATCTTCCAAATTTGAGATGGCCTTTATGAGGTACTGTGTGTTTTAGAATTGTAAGAAGCTGCATGCTGCATCATCATCAGTAAGTCTTTTCCAAAAGTTTCCTGACTTCAAAAGGGAGGAAATATATTTTTTTTTTCCTTTTCCTTCTTTTTTCTTGGAATTTCTCAGCCCCAGCCTTACCCCTCCAGTTGAACCCAGCCCATGTTTCACTGGAGCTGTCACTTAGGGTAAGCATGAAGAACATTTCAAGAAAAGGAGGACTGGAAATAAAATGATGTTTAAAGTTCTGTAAGACATCTTTTTTTTATTTCCAAACAGCTCCTATTTGCATGACAGGAGCTCTGTAGAGACCTTCCTTCACTAGTATCACCTGCACATATTATGAATATACAGAGACCTGGAAAGTCCCTCGCAAAAAACGGCTTCTCTGCTTTCTACGCGGCTCTCCAGATAACTTTTGCAGCCCTTTAAGTCTCACCTCTCACCTACTATTAGTATTTACTTTTTTTCCTTACGATGTTACACTAACAATATTTACTAGCATGTGGTTTAGTAGCCTATTGTATACACAGTACTACACAGCATTCCTACTGCTTCCTTGAACTTCTCCAGAAAGGAAACAGGTCTCCTTGAATTTACAAAGTCAGTGTAGATTTGACCAAGTTAAGCTACAGATAACGAAGCAAGTATATATTTAAGAAGCAGACATTCATTACGTAACTAAAAATGAAGACACACTTGCACAACAGGAATATTCAGGATACGCAAGAAACTTTACGATTTTTAGTTCCTTCCATTTAAGTGTTTGGTGAAGCACCTTAAACTACAGTAAGAAAAACTTTGATAATACTCTGGACAATTAAAATGGGGAAAGCAGCATGAAAGGAAACAGAGGAAGGCTAGTTTCAAGCAGAAGCAGAGGGTTTTTTTGGTAGAGACAGGAACTAAAGGCCTGAATGCAAGACAACAGATTAAATAGAAACATTGAACAAATCAAATATGAAAAATCAACAGACATTCGTATGATCAGCATCTCTTGCCCCATAGCAATGGCAGAGGAAATCTACTGTCCCAATACGAAATGTACATTCCCTTGATGTCAATAAAAAATTAACAGCAACCACCATTCCCTTTATTTACTTATAGGCTCACTAAACACCCATAGACAAAATTTTCATACGCGTTCTCGCGTCAGCTTCCTCTTTACTGTGATGAAGCTTTATAATTGCTATACAATCACTCTCACTAGAACACGAACTTAAGAGCCTAGTCTATTTTCACCTCTCGGAGATGCAAACTAGCCTATTTTCCTCTCTCTCAAAAGGCCCACAATGGCTCACCTCAGCAGCGGCTGCTGCGGTTCTGAAAGCGACATGTCACTACTTGAAGATGCACTAGGAGGACGCTCTTGAGCCTTGTTTTCTTTGTCGGATTCCCCAGATGGCTGATAACCAGGTCTGGGCTAGAAATGAAGAGAACCAGAAAAATGCATTTTCAGAAGCCTGTAGGAGTTTAGAAGCTCTTGTCTCATTAAAATTGAAAAGGCTTACATTTCTCAGTGCAGCATCACATCACTCCTACCACTCAAGGACTTAAAAAACATCGGACATTTATGGTTTTGTCTCGGCAGAATGTACTGGGAAGAGAGCTTTGCTCACATATCAAACTAGTTCAGCCAAACACATCAAATTGATATTCATCATTTACCATGTATTAATCTTCTTTCATATTGAGTTTCTGATTAGCAAAACTTACTTAACTCACTGCTGATAAAGTTTGGCTGCTGACTGAAAACAACTTCAGACAAAGCTCTTTAAATCATGGTTTGACTGATGTTTACAGTTTTCTTAAGTGCCAACTTTTATAACTGCTGTTAGCCAATATCCAGAATTCTGCTTCTAGTTATAGCAGAAAGATGATTTCCTACCTTTCTAGTAGGCCTTGCTGTTCCAAAAAGCAGCTACTAGTAAGAAGGCTCTGGATCAAAACCACTATGTTTAAGAAAAAGCTACACAATTTTCTTTGTATCCTTCCTCTTAACTGATAACCAGACCAGGATAAGTCACGACCTTCCGAAACAAACGACCTCCGATTCCTGCAAACTACTGCAACACTAAGTTAGTGAATCAGCTATACCTGCGTTTCCTGCACCGTAGGCAGCTGAGGTGGCTCTTCTATGAACGTATGTTCCAGCAATAGTTTGGAATAGGTTTCCTGTAACCGTTTGGCTGCTGAAGGCTCAGAAGGAGGCACGTTCTTCACTTTAGTAAAAGCCTCCTTCTGCTTTCTGTAGAGCTCTTGGAGTCTTTTATTCTTCTGTTCTGTTGCCTCCTTTTGCGCTTTCTTCTCTTCATTCTGTTTCTTCTTCCTCTCCTCTTGCTGCCTGATGATGTACTGACGAACCTCATCGGTATCATAGTGACGTTTCTTAGAGATCACCTGAGGCTCTTCACTGGCAGCTATCTTGTCTGGTTTCCTTTTGGTCGGACTGTGACTCCTGGCATTTTGAGTAGGCAAAACAGATTTCTGATTCTGCTTTTCTACATCTTTCTCTTGCTTTGTACTCATGGAATCCAACTGCAAGTCATCGAGAATACCACGTATCTCCATGGGCAAGAAGTCCTTATTTACAGAGGCATGGTCTTCTTGGTTATGACCTGGAAGAGCAGCTTCCAGTTTCTTACAATTATTCTCAGACCGTACTTTACTTCTTGACCTTTCAGAACTTCTTGAAAAGGTTTTACAGGTAACGTCCAGTCTAGAATCTGAACCTGTCCTTCCAATACAGCCTGCTAAAGAATAAGACTTGTCAAATATTTCAGGTAAAAATCAAATTTCGGAAATTACACACCATCACTGAAAAAGATACAAAGCTGAGGGTGACGGAGGAGTGCAGATCTCACTGTAAACATGTTATTCCTCCACTCAGTGTCATAGTCTGCATAGAGCAGCCTTTGCTTAGACTGAGCTCACACCCTTGACGCTCTTACCAGACTCACCACCTCACAGGCATGAGAAGCATAGCGGCTACTACCGTCCCTTACTTGCCCTGAGATTCCAGATAAATTCTGAAAAGGGCTGGTAGAGAAATCAATGAAGATTTAAGATGCATGTGGATGATGTTATACAGTATCTGAAAGAACCAAAATTCCTGTAAAACAGGGATGCCAAATGATAGCTTACATATTCTATGCAGCACATCTGGAAAATTCATCTAGCCTGTGGACCACTGTTAGCCATCCCTTTCCCCACCAGCTTCAAGAGGCAAAGACAGATTGCAGGTGATCCATTTTTTTGGTTGCAACCTATTTCCCATCTTTTCCAGAGCTTCTGAGCACCTTCACAGCACGTACTGCCTCTCCAGTCACATGCACAGGGCTGGCTTCCCATGGCACCAAGAAAAGTTTATAATCCATCCAGGAAAAGAAGTTATGCATCCCAAATATGGATGTCAGAAAAATGTTACCCCCTTGAATCCCAAGTTAAAAATAGGAGTTATTTTAATAAGAAACTGATTCCATTCTATCTCAGAAGTCTGCTTTATTCTGCAGACATGCAGTGTTCTACAATAGATCAAGTAAAATGAAAAAAGTCCAGTGATAAAAGTACAACTTACCAGACTTGGCAGCTCGCTCTCGTCCTGTTCTGTCACTAGATACAGCTCTTCTGTCCTGTTCTATTTTGGGAGCTGGACCTAGTATCTTTTTCACTAGCTTTTGTCCCTCCCGCCAAGAGGATGCACTTATTACATAGTTTCTACCTGCACGATAAGTAATAAGTAGAAGTCAAGCACTAGATGGATTTTCCGACATATCATAAAGCAGTATTTATTGCAATTGTTAATCATTCCTATGCCATTTAGTTCCACACAAGCGGTACGGCTGCAGTTACGCAAAACAGTCATAACAGTGATGCACCATGCAGACACTCACCAGCCAAATCACACAACCATCAGTGCTCCATGCCCACACACAACACAATGTAAAAAGACCAAACACACTGTAGCACATTAAAGCCCCATAAAAACTGATTTAAAAAAGAAAAAGGGTTATGCAAGTCTAAAACATATAAGCAAATGCTACTGGGGGAGAGAAATATTTGTAGAAGTCTGAGAAAAAGCTGTTCGTCTCTACTTAAATAAAGGAAATAAGAAAAAAAAGACAAAAGCACCCAAAATGTTGTAATAATAAGAACAAAAATAAAGGTGAGAGATAAAAAGAAATTCATCTTCATATCAAAAGAACATTAGCTGATATTAAAAAAAAACCAAAAAAACAAAAAAAAACAAAAAAAAAACAAAAAAACAAAAAACAAAAACAAACCCCAGACTTCAGAGATTTTTACAGACAGGTGTTTTGTGAGAGGTTAAAAAATACCGAGCAGCAGTTGTTCTGCACCAATATTAACTCACTGTCCTCCGCCTGGGATTTCTGTATCATGACTGAAAACAATTAAGATATAACCCTATTAGCTGATACTTAATTCAAGAATGGATTACCTTGCAGGTGACAGAAACCCGATGAAAATGTTATTAATATTATTTTATCATCCTACATATAATTTAACGATAAAAACTGGGTATGGTGGTATCTTCACACAATATCGGTTAGATTAAATGCTAGGTTTATTCGACTCTCCTTTCATCCCACTAACTTCCAATATTATTAATAATTTTAAAAAAGTAACGATCTTAATGAGCTTGGGAGAAAAGCATCATACAAAAAAGAAAAGTATGAACAACCTAATTCAGGCCATTTAGCAGTATTTTATTGCTAGAAAAATACCTAACGTATAGCCACCGTGCAGCTGATTTCTAACCAATTCCAGTTTCCACCTCTGACAACTGCCTAAACAAACCCAGACACTGCAGCATGAACACAACACAGACAGACACAGCTGGACTGTACTCTGGGCCCAACAGGACTTTGAAGACATGGTACCAAAGCCACTTCAAGTGAAATCCAGGACAGCAGACTCAGTGTTCTGGTAACCCCAGTCCTCAATCCCTGCCCCGTCTCCTTTTCTTTGCTTCTTGTTACTTTAAAGCACAAGGAGGAAACCTGTTCAGCCTGAAGTCTGTAACCCACTGTTCATTCATTTACCAACAGTACTCCTCACTTGCATTGTAAATTATCCGAGTATTTTATAAATCTGTCACTTGAAACATGTCACTACAAGGCTCTTTTAAAAAGACACATCAGACAACGGGGTTCTCTTGCCGAACTCACTGTTTTCAATTATGTCCGTGTGCATTTAAAAAGGCAGCGTAAAGTCTCATCCTTCATTTCAAGTCAGCTGTTTGAACTAAAACATGCTAAACGGAGCAGAACATGAGCTGTGGCTATTTATAGGCCTGGCTATGTTAAGATGTTTATTATTGCTGTGACTGGAGCAGGACGGACCATCACGGATATGCCATTTAGATCAGGTTCTTCTCTTCTAGCGACTTCAGGCCATCGTTCTCCTCACATTTAATCCATTACGGAGAATAACCATTGCCACAAAAACTCGCAGCAATCTCTGTGCTCCTCCCTCACTTGGAACTGTCACAAAAACCTAAGTTAATTTAGTATAGGTCCTTAAGTATGAACTGATCACCACACAAAATCCATGCTTATCACTTACTTCTAAGTATTAGCATTCATTACCACAAAATATTCATATGTAGCTTCATGACTTACAGCATGTAGAAGTGCATATTCACTCTCAAAACTGCTTTGCCATAATTTTTTAAAAGCAGCTTCTTCAAAGTGTTTACTGATTATGGGTCACTGCTTGCAAGGAGAAATATAAAGCCTTAAAAGGTGCAAGAGGTGCCTCTCTCGCATGTATTTAAAGAAAAAAAACTGCTCTGTAGTGTGACTGCAGTCATAACTACTTACTTTGTATGAAAATTAAAACCAAATACAAACAGATGTGGAAGTCTTCACAACTCATGTGTTACAGTATCAAAGATCAACATCACTGGAAAATTAAGAATTCCACCTGCTGTTAATATAATTTTCTACCATAAGGCACTGCTCTACAGTAACCTGCTCATGTGACCTTCTCTAAATAATTTTATTTAATATACAGTGGAAATGTCAGACAACGGTGAAAAGAAAAAAACTCTTCATTAGTAAAAGCAAGAAACTTTCCTTTATAAATATTTGTAAGACTTGCAGGGAACGTGCTTTTACATTTTTTCACTAACTGAAAACGCCAGGAATGGGTTAAGCCAGAATTGAAGGTGCGGCACAGCAACAATTGGACACAGGACTAGAAGAACAACAGCCAGAGAAGAGCCAGAGGGGACATCCTGTTCTCTGCCCCCAGTTGAGAAATCACACAGCAGAACAGCTTCCCCTGCAGCCCCTCCTCACAGAGGAGGGCAACTCTGCCAGTCCCACCGGCACTGATTTTACTATCATCTGCACTCCTCCTCTCAGCATTATTCACTGAGCTGTAAGTCAGGCACTAACCAGCTTCAACACAAGCAAAGCAGAAGCAGGATCCACAACAGACCTATTGCTACTTTTTGTCTGTTTTGGCCTGTCAGACCCCTAAGGATTAAACCCAAGAAGCAGTCTTCAGCAGTTTCTGTAAGGTGCACACAGCAAGTGGAAAGGCAGAACATTAAAAGAAACAAAAAAAAGCACACCCAGCCAACCACCCACCACCAAAGACACATGCATACCCAGTGCAGCATATGATCTACAAATACACAACAACAGCATTGTTGCACATCTAACAAGACTTCGAAAGCAATATGCTTTAACTTTTCTTTATTTCTCGAGACAAAACTCATGTCTGAAGGACATGCGACAGTCTTCCCTCTACAGCAGAGGTAGTCACCTTGTTTGGACTCTGGACTTGACAACCGTGTCAGTTTTTGCACTTTCCGCACTGGTCTGGTTGCTTTTTTCTCTCTGTTTCGCTCACTAGGTTTTCCTTTCACTGTTGAATCCTCTAAAAACAAACAAAAGCTGTTAAGTGATATCACACAGGAAAGAACACAGAATAACAACCTTGCTTCAACATTTACCTTGAAAAACTGGAACTCCGAGTAACACAACAAAATCCACTGACTCTCTCACCTTACAGACTGAGATTAATTACTCCCAGTCCAGCACTTTCAAATCCTCATAGCATGAAAAGTTTGAATCAAGTGCTGTTTACCTGTGCACTGGAACGCAGCGAAGCCACAGCAACCCCATAATAAATCTTAACAAGATTCATTTTCAATTTTAAAAGCAACGCTGATAGTTTGACAGGAACAATTGTTGGTTCTCTTCTACTACAGACGTTACATTTTACAGTATTAATGTTCCACAAGAACACGTAGTTCCTCCACTCCTGAAACACATGGGCTCTTGCTTCCAGATTAACGCATGACAGCACATTCGCTCATGTCTCCATGCTGGAGCACGAAAGATAGGATCCGCCTGCGCTCTCCTCTCTGCAAAACTCGACACAGAATTCACCCAGGGATTCAGGACTATTCTGTATGCCCGAAGCCCTCATTTACAACACTATTAGGTTTTAGGCTTTAGAGATGCCAGGAACACTTACCAAAATAGTGTCACATTTTACCAGGTTTTCCCATTAGGGTAAAGAACAAAAAGAAAACCCGGGATGTGGGTCAATCACCACCCCACCGAGCGGGCTTCCCAGCTGCTGAAGGCACAACGCAGAGACAAGCATTGCTCAAGAAGGACAGGCAAGCTCTATATTCAGCCTCAGCAGTCGACACTGGACATCTTCAAAGATTTGTTGAAGCACTGTAGTTTACATGCCTTGAAGATGCTCTTTTCTTAATCCTAAAAGTGAACTGTAGACAGGGAACTCCATGGCCACCATCACCACTGTTCTCTTGTTCCTCTTCTATAAAGAATGTGATCAGACAACCTAAAGCAACCAGGATGCAATCCTCTCCATGGACAGATCTGAAGCTTTATTTAGATGCCAGTACTAACTTCTACAGCTCGTAATTTCAGCTGAATCCGCTCTCTGATGGATGCCCATAGGAAGTATCAGAGACAGAACAACAGGTCATATTAAAGGATGCAGGAATGGAATTTTCAGAGCCTTTCTCCCCCTTAATATCCTTTCCTTACAAATTTTTCAGTCGTCTTTGAGGCTGACAACACGCGCCGGGAAGACAGAATCAATGCATCAAATACCAGAGGCCTCAGAGACTGCAACGGCAGAGATCTAGCTTGCCTCCTCACCTCTTTCAGTCACAAAGTTCCTTCCTGATACCAGGAAACTGCAGGCTGCTTCCCACTCACTCTATTCATGTTACAGCAATTTTGTTCTAGTATGGCAAATCCTGAACATCTTTAAGACAGAATTACTGGAAGCTTGGGGTCCATACAACATCCTTTAGCCTAACTGCTAAATGAAGTTAAAGACCTTCTGCATGGTCTACACTTGGATGTAAAAATCTTGTTGCAGTAAAGAACAACGCTTCTGTAGATGTTGGAGATCTTATAGCTTACTTTAGCACTAGAGAGCATGGAACATTTTTGATACAACTGACTATACACAACCAAAACTCCACATGCTGTAACTTTAATACAGTATTAACGCATGGATAGATAATCTAACAACCTAAAAATTCATTTACAGTATATATTATGTGCAGCACCATCATCCGATTACTTGGAATCACCTATTCAACATAGTCTTTTGAGGTCAGAAAGAAGACATGTTCCACGACAGCTGTTCTATGCATGGCATCAGGACAGGAGTACAGGTGAACACATACGCAGCTCCTTCCTCCTGTAGACAGAATTCCACTGAACACATGATCCAAATGCCTTTTTAATCGGACCTCTTCAACAAAACTTTTCCAAAATTTGGATTTCTATAAAGAGCTCACGAATAATTTATATTATACGTGTCACAACTAAAAAAATGAGTGCTGGTGTAGATTAAAAGTCTTTAGAAATTTGGCATTACTTTCACGGACTGATGCTGAATAGAGGATTTGCAAGCCATTTTTACTGAAAAGAAGCGGCTCTTCTTTCAGAACTTTTTTTATGAGTGATTCCAGAAAATTTCCTCAGGACCTTGTCAAGCTGTACAAGCAAAAGAAAACTGAAGTCTAATAATTTCCATACCAGCCACTATACTATCAAGACACAAAGACGCCTACAGGTTTACAATCTCATCGCATTTTCCTCCGGTCTTCAATGTTTTGACCAGTGAGAAAAGTTATTTTTAATACTCAAACTCGTAAGCTGCAAAACTAGAGGTTGTCAGGGGATTTTATTCCACTCCCTTCCTTTTTATTCATCTGATCTCTTCCCCCTCCCCCAACTGTCAGCCAAAAGCAATTCCACCTCACAGCACTCCTCTGTCACCAGCCCAGCAAATCAAAGAGCACACTTGGGCATCCTACCCCGGATCACCCGGAGAAAAGAGCTGCCAGTGGTACCGCAGTTTTCCAGAGTGAAAAATTAATAAAGATTGGGTCTTGGAGCAGTACACTTGAGAAAATAAAGCACATATAACTGTTTTGCTCTTGTAGCAGCAAAACCGTCAAGCAAATATACAGCAATTTTTATCATCTTTGCCCATAGTTTTAAGCATCAGAATATTGTGTTGCTACATGAGCTCATCACCTAAAAAAAAAATCTTTCTTCCTGTGTTGCAGTTTTGCAGCAACAGTATTTAATGTTTTTAAAAAGACCATTAAGCAAAGAGGAATGAGTAACACTTTTCTAAGCTTTTAGCATTCAACATTCCTTCCTACGCCTCCATGTGGAATAAACCCCAAAGGTTTCTGTTCATTTACCAATGCAAAGTTACACAGTCTCTCCTCCCACACCTTATCCAAGCCTTACAATACTGAAGTTAAAAGAGTTATAGATTAAATAAAATCCAGATTATTTAAAAAGTTTCTTAAACCTTCTTCTGGCCGACCTGTTCCTCCTCACGGAATCCTGGGAAATCCTCTAAAAAAAGTCCTCGTGTACAAACCTCTGGGACATAAATTTCTCCAAGAACTTCAAGACTTGGATTATTCTGATGTCAAGCAATAAAGTTCTATAAGTTCAGAGATACTGAACCAACCTAACACCATATAATCTCATGTCCACCTCATATACCTGAAGGAATACTCCTTTTACTGCAGGCTGTCTACTGTGTTTTAAATAAGTATTCCCAGAGACTTTTCACAGCAGATGCGCCCCCATGTCCCCTTCAGCTATCGACACGTTCCAACTAAACCACTAACAGTTCCCACAGCAGCCTCAGGATTGACAATTTGTTAACACTACATTGAAGGAAGCAGAATTCAGGCTTCAACATACGGTGCCCGAATCACTTTAACAGCGTTAAAGCTGGCAAAAAAAAATCAAAATTGTTCCCATGAGATAATATACGCTTCATCAAAATGCAAAAGTGGTTTGGTTTTGTCTTTTTAAACAGGAAATCGAATGCACTCACACAAACATATATAAAGAAGTTACAAAATTATATAAAAATTGTTCTAATGAAGACTTTTAATTCCTGTTTCAAAGAAAAGCCATAATTTGATTCTTTTCAGTACTTGACTTTCTATTAAAAGTATTTTAATGAGAGAATGAGCGTGGGGAAACACTGGCACAGGTTGCCCAGAGAGGTGGTCGATGCCCCATCCCTGGAAGCATTCAAGGTCAGGTTGGGCAGGGCCCTGAGCAACCTGATCCAGGTGAAGATGTCCCTGCTCACGGCAGGGGGGTTGTAGTAGATGGCCTCTAAAGGTCCCTTCCAACCCAAACTACTCCATGATAAGGACACTTTTTTTTTTTATCATTTCAGTGTTCAACAAGTTACTCTTCCTGTGGAGAGAAGTACAATATATTTTAACACTCATTGCTTTAATTTTTTGTTTCCATGACTTTGTGAACCTGTACAAAATAAATTTCTCAGCCTCTCAGAGAACATTGTACAGCTTAATCAATTCCGTTTGTAATTCACCTGTTAATTGGAGTGCTATATCTCTATACAGCTCCCGACTAATGTGGAATTCTTCCTCATGCCAGATCTTTCCATCTGGAGCACGAATCTTTGTTTCAGCAGGATTGAAACCTGGAAGCAAACAATTTAAGAGTTTAAATTAACTGTGTAAAACGTAAATAAAGCTTCTCAGGGTGGAAGGGATGGGAAACTGCCAAGCAAGAAAGGAACTACTTGAATTTCTAATGCTGAGTTAGAAGAAAGCAATATACCAGTCTGCCACCTGCTCACCTTTGAAAAACAGCAGAGGGGATCAAGAAAAGATTATTAAAAATGCAAAACACTTTCTCAGTCAATACCATGTTACAAACCTCTGGGACCATAAGAAAATATCAAAATAAACCCAACCACTAATACAGTGAACTTCTTTCTAATAGTAATTTTTAAGGATAGGAAGAATTTCAAAAGAATCCACAATTCTGTAAATTGGCAAGAATTTCTTTCCTTTCTTGTCCATATCTGATCAAACCATGCATCCCCTCCCGTACTGCCCAAACACAGCTACGAGTTGTGTCCATGCCTTGATATATTGCTCAATGAATTGGACTCCGCTCCTTCACCACGTGTAACCCACAGGAAGCGATTCTGCACCTCCGTACCTCTGTATGATGGAGCAGCTGGTGCAGCTGCCACCTTTCTGACTTTGGGAGTCACCGCATTCTCCACGTTTGTGATCACAACAGGTTGCTCAGCATAGCCCGAGAGCTGCCCTCTGCCACCTAGCTCTTCAGAATGCTCCCACTGCTTTCGAATCCGCTCCTTCAGCCTCTCCAACTTTGCATCATGCCGCCGCTGTTTCAAGATTTCCAGCCTATGAGCACTAGAAGTACTCATGGCAGAAGGGGAAGACACTTTCAGTTTACTGTCCTGGGATGTGTTACTCTGAGTAGTTTTACTGCTACTCTCATCCCCTGTGGAGCCACTATTTTTTTCTTCTTCCAGTCTTGGAGGTGTTGCAACCTTAAGAAATGGCTCACTATTCTGCAAGGCATCAATTGCTGGTCGGTCGTTCAAATACCTAATAACAGTCTCATCTGCAGCAGAAGAACACGGGCTTTCAAAATCTCTGCTGTGTAGATCCCACTCATCTTGGTTATGTATCAGGCGGCTGGTTATTTCAGTCTTCCCTTCTGCTTCGCTGAGGTCCAAACTAGAGAGCAGTTGCTTGGCCTCAAGTTGGCTGGAACCATGATAAGACAGAGAACTGTATGTATCTCTGATGTAACAGAAGGAGAAAAAAAAAAAGTCACCATCAGAAACACAACTGTAGGACTTTCCAACCCAGCAATCAGCATGTTCATTACCTAAAAGAATGACTTCCTATACCTTGTCTCCACTTTAAAGGCAAGTTCTTATAAGGTTTGATCACCACACATTTAATAGCACAAGTCTGACGAAACTGAAAGAGGCTCTGTTCAACATTTGGTTTTCTGCGCTCTCTGTCTGAACAGGACTATACATAAAGCTGAAAAGCTGAAATTAGGACTTGTAGAAAAATCAGCAAGGAGTAATGTTGCCCTTCAATTTAAAAAAGCTTTACACAAAAGCCAAGTGTAAAACTTGGGAGAAGCATAATTAATATGTTCTCTAAAACAAAGCAATGTACACATGTACAGCTCCTCAACAGCACATCCATCAGCTGAGAAAACCAATAAACTGCACCAAAAAAACCTGCCCTGTATCTGAGTACTAAAAAGGCAAGCCCCTGACAAGAACTTCAGAGTGAACTGAACCTATGGCAACAAATGTCAAGCTTACTAAGAGCTTAGAAATCCAAGAAACTAAGGATCTCTCAGCATTTTTTCCACAGAAAACCAGACACTCTGTTTGAATAGACTGATGGTACACATGTTGTTAGGACAAAAATATATTTAGTATTTTTACCAACGAAGATGTGAAAATCCAGCACCTACGCTAGCTGGCTTGCTTCTTCAGCAAGTATATTTAAAGAACTCATTTAAGTCAAGTCATAACACTGTACCCGTGAGATAGTCCACCTCTCTTCTCTAGTAGCACACTTCTGTTGTGTAGCGTAGTAATCATTACCAATCAACACAAAAGTTGAGTGGTTTAACTGTGCAGAATTTCGCCAAAATGTATATAAGCATACACACAGGCAGATTGTTCTACCCATTATTCTGGTTTTGTTTTCCTCCGCACACTTCAAGCATTGGCTGCAGGCTGTTCTCAGAGGAGGAGCAATGTGTTAACGTAGCAGCTCTGATGTTAATCCCCATATTAATCCCCCCAATGCCACGCAGTCTTCTTACTGTAAGAAAGCTATTTTTTTCCATTGGATATAACGGCATGAGTCTAGCTGCTCTCATTTTCTTCTCTTCCCTGAAGTCTGTTGAATTTACTACATGTTTTTAGAACTAATAACCGATGTATGTAAGTTATTCCAGACAGGGTAGACAACAGAGATGTTCAATTAACAAAATGGACCCAAGATTACACAACTGATCCAAATCAGCCTTCCATACAACAAGGAACAAGAAGAACCCCACAGCTGACACAAGAAGTGGAAAAGGAGACCAAAACTTAGATGTTAGGATAACAATTATTAATAGAGATGTAGTGGAATTAAGAAAACCGTCCCATCTCCACTCTAACCAGTCAAAATCAATTTGACTTCACTAGGAGAACATCTAGAAAAAATGCAAAGGATGTGTTAGAACCCAATAAAAAAACTATTACCAACCCAACCAAGCTATTTGTCGGGGATGCCTGTGAAAAGAACACACACTGCTTACCAAACACAAGGAATTGAAGAAGTTATGGTAAAAGGCATCTAAGCTCTGATATTATTGCAAGTTATAACTAGTTAATTTCTGCTGCAGGTACTCTTTCTTTTTGAAAGCTTTTGAGGCATCTCATACTCACTACAGTACTTAACAGAGGCTAGGAAAAACAGGCTTTCCGTATTTACCTTCATTCCTTACACCCCACCACGCTACGGCCTGCAATATTCTGTGCCACTTTTTCTCCTTGATACAGCTGTTCTCATCTGCTTTCTCACACACACAAAAACTGAATGCATCTTTAACACTAGATGTTCTTGCTCTACACTGTCTTATGGTAATACATCTGGAAACACGTGCTGAAGAACTAATGAAAAAAAGTTGGAAAAGCATGAGGAAACACTCTTTTTGGTCCTTATTACTGAAACTAAATACTTCTCAACACTATCAGGCTACTGGGGCCACCACCCCATCAACTGGATGATATGGCCCCATTTCAACTTATGTGACTTTAAATTCGCATTCACTGAACAAAAACTAAATTTGCAACATTTTTTTAAAAGGAAGACATTTTTGTCCAACATGCTGCTCATGTGGGTAGGGGAGGAAGTAAATCAATTTTTGAGAAGTTGTAAAAAACATCACTATCAGCTTAATTCTGATCTTAGCATATTTTTCTTTCGTAGCCAATTGTCCCAGCACTAACCTGTATGAAGTCAATGGTTCATGAAATTCCACACGATTGCTTTTTTTCACATTGCTTTCCAGAGTGGTCGCTCGAAGAGGGCTGCGTGAGGACTTGTCCTTGCTTGTTTTATTTTGGCTGGAGGACCAGGAAGCTGAAGCAAAAACCAAAGAATCCTCTATGTACCTATCTCTCCATAAAGAGAAAGCTCCTGGCGCTGAACAATCAAGAATGCAGTTTTTCCTGGGTTCGAGCAGCACTCCAAAAGAGCATTTGGAGTACTCCTCCTTTTTCAACAAGCTGATTTCAACAGCTAGGAGCGAGGTGGCAAGTGCTTGAAACAATGATCATATTTAAAGATGGATAATAATGCTTAAACATTAATTATAAGTAATTAAATCTGTGAAAGTTGACTGTCTTGCCACTAGAGGTCGATCTGTCTGTTCTTCTCCAGTGGCACACTACCAGAATGCTCTAAATAGTATTTAAAACGAGGTATTATTTCTTATACGCAAACGCTCTCCTTAAATGAAAGAAAAAAGGAAGTACCAGATTTAGCATTCTATCTGGGTGTAACAGCTGAAAAACATTAAAAAACATAAAACAGCTATTCCAGTGTAAACATAGGCATATACACTCATTATCCAAACCCCCCACAAAAACACAGTATCAGAGCTCACTCACAGTGCGGGGAAAGCCCTGTCACTCACTCTAGCCAGGTGACTATGCAGCACATTTCCCTTCCTAAGCTAAGGGAAGAAAACATTAGTTTTTCCTGGGAAGTTAGAGTTTCATGAATAAATATCATTAGCAGGAGATACCTTGGGGGCAGGGAGGAGAAATCCAAGTTTTTCCAGAATGCAGTGGCTTTACCCTGTCCTACACGCTATGTCCTCAATAATACATACCCTTTCTGCTTATTTTCCTGCTAGCGCTAGCAGAGGGCTTCTTGGCATCCATGACAGAATCGAACACAGCCGTGCTGGAGGGAGCTATTTCCAATTTGTTCTCTATATGACGTAGCTAGAATTTGAAGATAATGCGAATTAGAATATTGTTTTCAATTTTTAAGCTACAGTTTTTTTTCTCTAATTTGTCAATTTTTTCCTCATTTTTATAAAGAATAAAACTGCAGGCAAAAGGAACTTCACTAGGCTGGTGTTGCAAAACTGTATAGCCTTACAGACAGAAACTATGTCAGATTATTAAGTTTTGTTTAAAAAGATTATCTAAGTTAGACTTTGTTACATAATTTTGTTTCCACAAATGCTGTTGTGAAAAAATTAATAATAACATGCCATTCAGAGTCTTAATGCTTGGCCTGAATGAAATATTAATTCCACTTGGAATAAATTCTATAACACTCTTCTGAAAATGGAGCATGATACAAGATTCCACATGTAAAACCCCACACTGATGCTCAGCTATTACAAAAGATAGGGACCAAGCTATGGGAAAGAGCTGAATTCCTTGAAAAACCTTCACTGAAGCCAGGATTTAGAAACTAATGTGATATCTTAAGCACCTAAGTTAAGGTCCCATAGAAAGACAGCAATCCCAAAGCTCAGACAGAGATGGAAAATTATGAAATACACTGGTGGTGTCCCAATTTCTGACTGGTTTGGGTAAGTAGGGGAGCGCTATTTTTTCAAGTTTTCACAAAAATTAGAAGTCAACACTTTCTTAATCAGAAAGGTACCATTACCCTCAAGACTTAGCAGGTATTACTATACTCAAGATTAAGTTTGCTGTGGAAAAAATTTCTTCTACTGTGGATGGAAAAGTTTTTCCAAAATACAACAACGTTCGACATGCAGGTGCTTCAACTGCTCGCCCTATTGTCCACTTGTTTAACAGACAATCACTGAGCAAGATAATACTTTGGTTAACTGATTTGAAAACGAGTAAGAAAAAAAAGAAAACACACAAAAGAAAAAAATCAGTACTTACAGCAGCTTTAGTCTGAGAAAAAGTAGCCCATGCTGCAGTTAGATCTTACAGGGCAGAAACAAAGAAATAAATTTCTCATTAGTACATGGAAAACAATGAAATAAAATATTGCTTCAAAACAATTTTCATGGGCTCACTAATCAAGCTCTTTTCATGACTCAGTTTCAGGTTGTAAGCCTCCTCTACGAAAGGCTGTTCTCAGTCAAGACTCATCTTAACAGAGCAATAAAGTATTTAATGTAAAATTTAATGAGTTCACTAAATTAGGTTGAATGCATTATTACAATTGAAATCAAATATACCACACATTATAGAAGACGTTTACAAGGCAAAATAAAGCTGGTTATCTAACCCAACACAAATATCTTACATTTTTCCATTGCACTAGAGTTCAGCTACTTTTTTTTCGCCTTTCATTATTTTCTTCAGTAAACTAAGCATGAATACTTGGTCACTGAAAGAGCCTACTCAAAAAACAAGTTTTGAACATGTGAATTTTGAACACTAATCTTTAACTGTACACTCTACAAACAAAATAGAAGCAATGTTTTCAAAGAACAAGCAGGAGGCACTAATCAGCTTCAGCCTTTTAATGTAAAACAGATAGCACGCACTGTATGCGCAATCCAGTTCCGTAGGATGCAGCAGTATTTCCCTCTAAAAATATTTACTTCCTTAGTTCCCCTCTTCTTTTGATTTCTAATGGTTTTCTTCTAATCTAATGGTTTACACAACACAACATCCAAAACCTTAACGTGCATCAGAACCATGGAGAGTAGTAGTATTAGAGAGTTTTAAAAAATATATATTAAAAAAAAATCTTTTCCTTAGAGTAAAAAAGCTGCCAACTTCATTTCAGGTAAGATGCAATGACACAAAGGAAGAGGGTTACAGAAATCGAACAGAAACAACTTCGTCTTGGAGAGATGGTGCTTCACGTCTACAGAACACCTCAGTTCCACAAAGTATGTAATTTTAAAAGAAACCGAAGGTATCGCAGGAAACAATCAGCAATAATGTTCTCTTACAGATAAAATAATAACCTGTCTCTACTTTCAAAATAACTTCTGGAGTCCAGTTATGCCTAGTGGAGATCATAAGACTGATCTTGAACCACAGACTGCACATGCGACTCTGCTGCTCCACAGACTAGCGCTTTCTCCCTCTTGGGGATGTACTGACATTTTCCACCTCCCCCTCCTTTCCTAAATTACAGAGCAATCATGACAGTAAAAAGCTAACAGGATTTCTCCAGTTCAGGGAGACAAAAGTGCTGCAAGTCACCTTAGTGGCAACGTACCACTGCTATTCAAGTGTCTTCAGCTCTTCAGCACTTTCGAAGGGAGCAAGAGTCAGGAGCGACGGCCTCTCGGGCTCCTCTTCACTTCTTTCAAGAGCCTCCAGTTCCCAATTTCTGTTCCTGCACTGCTCCTCCTCTACAGCACTCCAAAAAGCTCTGTCTCTGTGCCATCTTGGAAACCGTATCACAGGTCGGCAATTCCTAACGCCGATCAGCAAATACTCGGCAGATCAGCGTATGAAACTGCTACCTCAGCAAAAAGCAAGCCACGGAACACATGGCCTTCGCTTCCAAATGGAGGCAGGAGAATGCTTTCTGTCAAAACTCCCCAAAGTTTCAAACAACTCATGCCAAAACACCTTCCAAAACAAGGCCATAACACAGAGAAAATCCATACCTCTGGTAGAATCCTTGTTTTGGTTATGTATCGGATTTTGGAGAGGTGCCTCATTTGACTTGTTGCTCCACATGGTGCCAGCTTACCTACAAAAAAAACAGCCATGGAAGGATCAGAGAGGTATCAAGTAACAACAAATGTATCTTATGCTAAAGAGAAGATAACCTCGATCGCTACAAGGATTGCGCACCTCACCTGACGACTTCAAACTTACATCATTAACAAGATCAGAAACTCAGCACCAAATCCCAGATGCGTTTAGAGCCTGCAATTTTTCAGAAACCACGTAATTCTGTGGATAAAGAGGGTTTTGCTTTCACTCTTCTTTGTTACAAAGAAAAGTGAACTTGATACAAAGGAAACCCAGAGGTCGCGCAATTTGGATCACAGCAGTAAGTAGTCCAGCAAGCCTGCAGATGACCGCACCGAAATACTACGCGTGAAGGGGTAACAGAGGCAGCACCACATGGCTTGAACCTACACATGCTTGGCGAAAACACTCAGTTCCACCAAGGACAGACGAACGTGTCCTCTGTCTCTGTTCAGAGAAGCGGCAGAGCAGAGCCGCGCAGCAGGACATGCAGCCGGGAAAAAAGACGGGACTGGAGCTGCCCTTGTCTTCCTGTGAACTTCAAAGGCAGACTCGCAGTGAATCTAAAAACGTGTGACCTCTGAGCGACAAACCAGGCAGCCACTGTCACCAGAGGATTTTCTTGTAAAGGAGGAAAAAAAAAGCAGCTAATCAGGAATTTAAAAAGAAAAAAAAAAAAGGCAGGTATTTTATGCAAAAAGTTATTTCTCAAAATATTTTTTTTTTAAAAAAGGCAGGTAATTATGCAAAAATATATTTCTCAAAATATTTTTTTTAAAAAAGGAAAGGCAGGTAATTTATGCAAAAAGTTATTTCTCAAAATATTTTTTTTAAAAAAGAAAAGGCAGGTAATTATGCAAAAAGTTATTTCTCAAAATATTTTTTAAAAAAAAGGCAGGTAACTTATGCAAAAAGTTATTTCTCAAAATATTTTTTTTTAAAAAAGAAAAGGCAGGTAATTTATGCAAAAAGTTATTTCTCAAAATATTTTTTTTTAAGGAAAAGTCAGATATTCTATGCAAAAAGTTGTTTTTCATTACTTTCACTGCAAAAGATGGAATGTCATAGGTAAAGTTGTAACAGACTTTCAAGGTGTGCTGCATAAGGAAAAAAAGTAAGTTAAAGAGATGCAAGAGGAGCTGATACAGCCAACAAGCACTCTGCCTGGTCAGCGCTGCGGCTGCCCTCTCACCAAGGACCTCCCATCTGGTGGCACGCGCTTACTGAGCCATCTTCACGACTGACTGAGAACATTTCTCTTAGGGAAAGAAAAAATGAGGTGACCACAGAATTCACACAGGAAGTTCCAGAACTCTGAAAGAGTCATAAAGGCACATTTTCCCCTCTCTTATCTCATCCACTCCCAGATATCATATTTCTTATTTTCTTAATTTCTGAAAATGTCTTTTGTTTTCCCTTCCCTACACGGTGTGCCACATAAAAGGGCATTCAAACATAAAGGTCATTCTTCGGATAAAAGGTGACCAAACATCCCACAAAATTAACACTGCGTATCACTTACTGGAACAGATCATTGTCTGTACCTTCTGTGACAAGGATTTTTATCATATATGGTTTTAAGGATACTCACAGCGACCAACGGTGAAGTTTGGTCCTCACATTCAGTTAAACAGCTTGTATTTATGGCAGTAAGTTATCCCACAAAACTATTCTTACGCCCCAAGAAACACTATCTAGAACACAGGTCTTCTTCTGCCTTTCTTTAAAGAATCCTAATAAATGTTCGAAAGAGCATGGAAAAGGTATGTGAGCTTATACATGCAGGCACAGGAAAACACACACACATTAGTGAAGTCCACAGTAATGCAGAAATTCTACAAAGCAGTGGGGGTGCTTTGTTTTTTGAGTATCCAGTTATGGGCAGCAAGCCAAGTGAAGTTAGAAAATTCTGCTTCTAGGACAGGTGCTGCAGAGCTCATTCAGGCAGAACAGCAGCTTTGTGCCTCCCATCATCTGTGCTGTAAATCCTAACACTGCCCTGCCCTGGAAATCGTCTAATTGATCTTCTCCATCACTGGAGCAAAGGGCTGTTGTGCTAGAAATGTAGAAAACAAATATGGGGGAATTTTGTATAAAGAACCAATTTTCAGAGCCACTGCAAATATCGTATCATACCAGTACCAGTTTCTTGCCCAAACACAAACATAACAAAACCTACTCAATGTGTAAATTTAGCATACAAGAATTTCTGTACTAGCAACCATTTCTTAAGGGATTAAGTATCCCTCTTCGTGTAACTGCTTGTGATTTATTCTTATCATCAGAATTACTAGTCTAGATAGGAGAACTTAGGGACTAGAATTGTTCTTGCTATTATACACACACAAATCTACATAGTTTACATTATGATGCCCTGTGAATACAGTATTGTAATACACTCAATGTAGTCCTTAACTCTCTACAAAAAGTACGAGATTAATTGGAAAGGTTTGAAATTCCTTGTTCTGCCTTTCACCCTGATACTCAAGCAGTCCTCTACCCAAGCCAAAAAGAATAAGAGTCAGACAAACAGTGAACACACTTTGGGGAACACCTTAGCTCTATAACTCACAGATGTGTGATGATCACCAACGGTCAGTAATTCTGTCTCAGTGCCTTGGTTCAAAAGCATACGACGCCCCGCTGTGAAAGGCCACTCAACCTCTCCTCCTTTCTGTACAAGCTGGGAAGCAATCACAAAGCGCTCCGCTGTATTTCTCCTAACGAATACCTGCAGCGCCGGCTTCAAGCATACCCTACAATGCTTACTGGCTTCAGCGCAGCCAGCGGAGATCCACCGAGCAGGTTTGCTTAACTCAGGTCGCTGTCGCTGGAAACACAGACCCGCAAGAACTGCGCGTTCTGGAGCTGTCTACAGTTTCAGGAAGGCAACACTGCAGTAGCTTTCAGTCGCGACATAATCTTCGTAACTGTAAGGGTTTGCTTTTCAGATGTCCCTCTCCTTCGGAAAGGTGGGAGAAATTCAGCAGCTTTTCAAAACCCACCTACAAATCATGCTGATTCCCACCAACCTTTGAATTCCTACAGATTAACAGAATAACTTCTTTCACTTGTCACAGCTTACATAAATAAGCAGCACCCTACAAAACCCAAGCACTTGCATAATTCAATACCCTGTCTCTGCAAGGAGTTAAACCAGACAGAGAAGACAATTTAGTGCTATCACGAGTACAGCTAGAGGGTGGGGGAGAAAAAAAGAAATAAACGAAGACACAGTTGCCACATCTATTTACAGGACTGGCATACAGGGTAGTGGACCAATTAACACTAAAATACACTGATACGAATATTGATCGGAGAATAATACTAAACTAAAAAATTATACAAAGGAAGTTTAAATTACTTTTGAAATACATTTTACATTAATACAAAAGTTGTCTTAATGTCCCATGAACAACTTTAAGAAGAAACACATTGTTAAAATTACATTCTGCAATGACTGCTTCAAAAAGATTTTTTTTGCTAAACTAAATGAAGAAATGAGCTCAACAGCCAAAATGCCAAAGAACTTCTGAGGAGACAGGAGTGATGGCAAAAGGTTATCTGCAGGCTGGATAAGGCTATGAGGATCTTAAAAGTTTGTTGAAAAAAAAAGGTGGAAGACTCCAGAATCAGCAGCACAATCTCCCGGTGATTTGATTGCTCACTGGTAGACACAGACACCCTGCATAGGTTCATTCAAGGTTGGTTTGCCAAGACTCATCTGGGGTGAATGGTTAAAATACAAACACCATTGTGTTCTGAAATTTTAATCCCACATCACATGCCCATCTCGTTCTTTACTCATTAGTCCACGACAAAAAAAAAATTACACAAGAGAAGGCACAGCAGAGCCCCTGCAGATAAGGACTGAAGAGGAAACTAGGGAAACTAGCAACAAAAGGATAAACTCCAAACTCCTGTACCACGCGACGTACGGCTCCGAGGCTTAGACAGGAAGCTTGAGAGCTGCAGGCGACTGCGCGGTGACGGCGTGGGGCTGCGGAGAGGGCACGCAGCCCAGCAGAGATGCGCTGGAGTGACAGCGTTGGAGGTAGCTGGCTTCCCACACGGCCTCCCTTGAGCAAAATCTCCATCCACAGTGATCTCTGGAAATTCTTCAGACCCCTTTTTTACCTGCAGGGAAAATGGAAAAGGAAAACTAAATAGGAATGATTTAATATCCATGCAGGAAAATGTAATTCAGACTTTTGTAGGCCTTGAGGAGCAAGGGAGAGGTTGTGGAGGTGAAATTTCTGCCATGGAATTTGGAAGATGATTCTGGCAGTCTGATACATAGTCAGATTAGATTTGATTTTCTAATACAAAAATCTCAGGAAAGACAACTCTCCAACATTAGTTCTTCACTGTTTCCTACATTGCTTCAATTAGGTTAAAAGCAGCAATGTCTGCAAGCTGTGAACCATGAGGTAGATTTCTCTTAGAAACTTGGAGATTATGTGCCTATGAGTTGGCCAAAGTAAAAGGGCAATGTTTAGATGAGGGATTATGCTTTCTGGCTGCCAGTGGCTGCAGGGGAGCCCACTCCATGGCCCAGGACATCCCTCCCAGCCGCCTATTCTGTAATGAGAGTGGAGATGGCATTTTAGACTGTGCAAATTATTGCCTGCCTCCTTGTTTAGTTTGGCCAATTACCACCAAGTTATTGGCCAAACCTAGTGAGAAGAGAGTTCCAGAATTGTGCTGTCACCTCTGCCCTTGTCTAAACTGGAACAAAATGAAAATTGCTTCTTTCTGTTTCACATTTTTCTCTCCTTTTATACGCTTTGAAGATGAGTAGCTATTTGAAAAGACAAGAAAGACCGAGAATCTGATTTCTGTTTACACTCAGGTTGCAGTACCCTCTGCTGACAACACAAATGGCCTTTAAAGTGGCTGTAAATGTACATGTAAAATTTACAGACAGTAAATCAGTATTTATGTGCGCAGGGCCTGCTATTGCAGTGCAGCAATCGTGTAAGTTACACGCATACGTACACAGGATGGGGAGTTTACCCAGGGCCCTTCCTAACTTTAAAGCTGCCCCCCCCAACTTTAAACTGTCTCTTCCCTTCCCTTCCTCTTCCCTTCCTCTTCCCTTCCTCTTCCCTTCCTCTTCCCTTCCTCTTCCCTTCCTCTTC
>Ga0065711_1034733_pt1 | contig 23320 bp, 14 predicted proteins | sample Hoacrofraction12_FD_59098 | JGI IMG/M metagenome (GOLD analysis project Ga0065711, IMG submission 59098) | Hoatzin crop microbial communities from Cojedes, Venezuela - Epithelial fraction 12 v2 (version 2) | ecosystem: Host-associated > Birds > Digestive system > Esophagus > Crop | place...
GAGATATTCCAGCCCCGCCTGGACAAGGTCCTGTGCAGCCTGCTCTGGGTGACCCTGCTTCGGCAGGAGGGTTGGACTGGGTGACCCACAGAGGTCCCTTCCAACCCCTACTATTCTGTGATTCTGTGATTCTGTGATTCTTTTGGTTAACCCTTTCTTTAGTAATTATTGAACTAGTAGATTAATCAATTAAAATGGATTATTTTCCCTCAGTATCAGTGCAACTTAAGAATTAGAGAAAATGAGGTTTCATATTCAAAAGTTCAATCACTGGATTTCTTTGCAAACAAAAGGCATGGTTATAATACTTTTCTTGGCTAAGTCTAAAGGTCAAAATTAGCAAGTTTGAAAGAACTAGAGAGGCATACAGCAGAGCCTTTGTAGTAATCACAAATGAAAGAGAGTGTTGAATTAGTGGATGTCACAGAGAGTCTAATTTATAGTTACAACTTGGTATCTGTGACGGCAGCAGTGCAGTTTGCACGAGATTGAAACTGGGGCAAGAATGCAAAGATCCAGCAGGTCAGTAAGGAAATGGAGAATTGTGGCCAGGGGCCAGCAGCCGAATCTTATTGTACGGGCGGCCCTTAACCACATTTTCACTATTATGACAACAGTGAAACTCGAGTTGGTTTTCTTGTTGTTGGGAACTTGGCTTTGCTTTGCAACTGTGTGGGTTCAACCAAGTAATCGTTTTCAATGACTCTTTTGGGCTGTTTTGTGGGTGGTTTTTTTTGTATGTGTGTGTGTTTAGCTGGAGGCCTCAGGATATGAACTTACTTTTAATTTCCAGATCTGTGATGGGCAGTGACGTTGTCTCTTATTTCCCATAGAACCTGGCTGCAGCCCTTTGAGGCACAGACTGCTGGTGCAAGGGAAGGCATCTGCTGTAGCATACACAACCTTGCCATGACGGCGTTCAAACTCTGATCTAAGCTCCCCGCATTTCACACCCTGATGTTCTTTTTCTCTCTCTGTTTCAGGGCCTTTATGTCTTTGTGGTATATTTTATCCTGCACAACCAACTTTGCTGTCCTGTGAAAGCAAGTTATACCGTAGACATGAATGGGCATACAACTCCAGGATCGGCTTTCTTCACACATGGCAGTGGTCTGCCAGCTGCAGGTGGAGAGATCAGCAAGTCCACTCAGAACCTCATCAGTGCTATGGAAGAGGTAGCAGTGCTCTATAGTCGTTACCTTGTGTATTGAAAACATACCTGGAGATTTCAGTGGCAGCACTGAAGTGTAATACACAGGAATGAGATGCTAATTATCATAGATTGGCTTTGGGGAAGGGGGGGGATTCTACTTTTTTTTTTTTTTTTACCGTAAGAATTGTTACCTTTAGCCATGGTGATATTCTTGGAATTTACAATTTACTGGTAGCATCCCATCTAGAGAATTTCCCCTTTTCTACTGGAGTGTTGTAGAGACTGGTTAGTGTTGTCAAAAGTAGGCCATGAGAAATCAAAATATCAGGTTAATTCTTTCAGCTTACTACAGGTCCTCGATGAATTTTAAGTCTTTAGTTTTCCAAAGTCATATTGAACAAGAATTCTGGAAATTTTAATAGATTAGAATAAAATTAGAAGAAAATTAGGATAAAATAGGATTGGCATGGAATGGAATGGAACGACATGAAATAGAACAGAATAGAATAGAACAGAATAGAAATTTTGAGGTAGGCGATTTTCAGTCTCTTCGTTGCTGAAACAGGAATGCTGCTAGTATCACTTTTCACTACTTGTAGTAAACAAAGGTGGCTTTTGCTGCTATGTACATGTGCATGTTGATTAAAATTTTCCAGCTAAACAGTTTTTCCAAGAAAAACACCGATTTAATGGCATTGAAATATTTCAAGGGACCGTGTCAATTCTAGCAATAATTTTTCTGGAAACCAATCTGCTCTCCTGGCACCTGTTTGCCCATTTCTCTACCTGCTTGACCGTAGTTTTATCTGGATTTTGAAGGCCTCAACTGCCTCCTGGCAGACCACTATATTTATTCAACTTCTCAGCATCTCCTGGACGTGATGCTTCACTCCCCATCTTAGAGGACAGCATGGCTTCTCAGCTCTGCATGGCAAGCTTTTATGTTCCTGAGCTCCTAAAGAGTGGATGAGTGGTAAACCAAGAAACTATAGTTTGATTGTCCTAAAGTCTATTTTTTTAAAAAAGTGCAGTATTTTGGCTTTTCATCACATTTAGGGAGGAGATAGATTTGCAAAAACACCTCTTTTCTCATTAACTGAAATTCTGATTTTTTGTGTAGCTCCACCTTAAACTGAAGGGGCAAATGAACCACAGCAAAGTTGATGTTGGAACTGTAAGGCTGTATACCACCACCAGAACCTTCGAAGACCGGCAAAGTACTTTAAAATATTGCATTGCTAGACATGGGAAGCAGTGGGTTGCCAACTGTAGATCACACAATGGAAACCAACGGTGATTAGTGGCTGTAGAAGGGAGAAGCAGGGTCCAGAAGAGTAGGAGGCAGTGGTAAGAGAGGAGTGACCTGGAATGTTTGAGTGCTTTAATTTAAAGTTCTCCATATCAGGGGCTAATGCTCAGAAATAGCAATATTTTTTCATATTTTTGATATAGCTAGGACAGGCATAATAAACACATGTTAAACGGCTTGTGAGTTACATATGGTTTTTTTCTTTTTAACTAAAAAAAAAAAAAGGCTATCTTGTTCACTATGGAAGTGACAAAATAGCTGGTTCCAAAATCCCATGTTCTCGAGTTCGTCTCGGGTCATAGTTTCCCATTTTTTTAGTATAGTTTTGATGATTACTGCATTTCTGTGTCTTTTAAAACTTTGCAGGTGCCTGCAGACTGGGAGAGGGCATCATTGCAGCCTGCTAGTCAAGCTAGTGCTGCCTTTAAGCAAAGTCCACAAAATGGCAATATTTTCCACCCTTCTGGAGGATTTAGTACCAGCTCACTGGTTGCTGATGAGGAATCACAGGAGTTTGATGACCTAATATTTGCTCTAAAGACTGGTGAGTGACTCTTATCCTTGTTTCTTAAAGGTTGTTATGTTATTCTTCACTCTAATGGTGTCACCATTCCATGAAATCCAATTAACGAGACGTGTTAATATAATCCGATTGCCAGTGAAAATCTGAAGTAAAGTTGTTTTGCCTTGGACTGCTATTCCATAAAAAATACTGTGCAGGCTATTTAAAATAACAGTGAAGGAATCTGCAAAAATATGTTTTGAGTCATGATGATAAGCAGACCTACAGAAAATGGCAGCAGACTGGAGGCTCTGATATTTTTTTCCCAAATACTTAAACGGCTAACTTGCTGCCTCTAGACGTGGGCTGAGTTGTCTTCTTTTCCTTTCTTTTTAAGTTGATATATAGAGTATATAAAATGCCTAGCTTTATTTTATATGTATATATATATCTGTGAGAACAGTGTAGCTTCGTAAATATTGATTCTCCCAATAAGTGTAAGACAAAATATTTATATCATATACATTTGGACCTGAAAAACAGTGTACACTGGAAAGATAAACTGCATAGACTTCTGCCCAAACACGAGAGCCAGCTGTTGTGGGCTGACCGTGCTGATGGAGGACAGAAGCAGGGGAGGCCACTCTAGGTGTCCACACTCAAACTACGCCTGCAAAACAAATCATGTGCAATCAGATTCCCCTCCATAGACTTAGACTTCAAGTCTTCAAAATCCCAGGCTTTGCCCTCTGTTCTGTATTGCTTTTCTGTCTTCTTACCCACTCCACCAACGAAACTTCAGGTTATTCAAATGGTGATATAAATAGATGGCCAGACATGGCCACACGCAGGAGAAATGGAGTGAAACGTGATCCAAAGATAGGTCAACATGGGAATGTCTGAGAAGATGACCACAAAGGCAAAAGAGTATCACCTGATAAGACCGAGCAGATGCTAACCCAAGCCCACCTCCTCTAGGCACCAAGTGAAATACAAATGGACATCCTTGGTAGCAGGGGGTCATCTGAACGACCTTTGAAGATACCACTGAGCCTTGCAAGAGGCAACAGCAAGATACTGGTGACATTAGCAGGTTAAGTGCTCTGGCACCAGTAATTTCAGGAGTTTGTTCCCTACAGTGACACCAAGGAAAACAGTCAAACTGGTTGGAAGACTCGGAATGCTGCTAATGAAGGGGTAGTTTTATTCAGTACATTCATGATACTTTATCTCCTGAGCCAATTTCCATTGCAGAACACTTTACTAATTATGAAGATAGTTCTATGAATAATAACTGGCCTGGTACTAAGAAATACAATTTTTTATGAAAATTGTCACAAAATTTATATGGTACCTACTAATTTTCTTGGACATTTTGCAAACTACTTCTACTTTGCTATGCAGTTAAAGATTTTGGGCAAGACTTTCACATCTAGGTGCATACACTTAAAGTTGCAAACCTTTTTTTAAGTACCTAAGATAACTTTTACTTTTTTACTCCTTCCTGGATATTTTGAAGGAAACCAGAAAATTCATAGATAGTTAATGAGATATAAAGCCATTCACATCTAACACTCCCACCATCGCACACAGTGTTTACTGCTTAAGCAGCTCAGTTGACATAAGTTGACCTATTTTCTGCAGTAGACTCTGCACACCATGGAAGACAAAGTCTTAAATCCCAAGGAACAATCTAGGCAACAGCAGTAGTTAAAACTCATGGTTAATATAATTCACCACAACTTTAGCATTTAGTGATTTTTTAATAAATCTTCTAGCTCCATCATTAGTTAATTAGTTTTCAGTCCTTCTAAGGAAGTAGGTCTAGAATCAGCATTCAATTATTTTGCCTAGATTTTATTATGGTCTTATTTATAATATTTTAATATTATTTAAATTATTTTATTAATATTTTAATATTAACATTTTAGAAACATTTTTTCTTATGAGCCTTTTGTATTGAAGTGGTTTGAAGCAGAGATCTCAGGCCACAGTTGGAGAAAAATATTTTTGTTTGCATTACTGATTCAAGTAACGACCATCTTACCCCAATGCTTTTTGGTGTGCCCAAAACCTCTCCCGGGCAACATTATGGGGGCAAAAAAAGACGGTTTCTAGCCAAACCAGTTGCCCATCTGGTTCCAGCCCGACACACAACATTTGAAGAAGGCAAACGGAAGAGGCGGTGTTGAGGTTAGAGCAGCTGTAACCACCGAAGTAAATGTTTAGCAGCTATTACCTTATATATAAGCTGTAGCTCAACACGTACTTTAAACCAAAAAAGGTGAGCTTTTCTGCAAGTGAAAATAGTATCTTTTTTATTATTTTCACCCAGACCTGCTCGCAGTCCAGTTCAGTGCATAGCCAAGGAGTCATGGTGCTCCCCATGGCATGAGGGAGGGAACGACGTGGAAGCAATAAAAAGGGAGATGAGGTGGTGGAAAGTGGGATGTCTTCTCTGTTTGGCAATACAGGCTTGTGCTGCTAAAGGACTCACTGAGCTGTGGACTGACAGGAATTTTATGATACAGTTAAGGTAGCAGGCACTGAAAGGACCCTGTCTCCTGGTCTGTCCTGGCAGCACATTTCTTCTTCCTCTCTTGCTTTGTTGCTCATACTCACATGAAACTGCAACCACTCAGGTTAGACACTTCTCCTCTCCCTCTTCCTCTTCCTCCCCTTCCTCTCCCCCTCTCCCCTTGCCACTCCACATCACTTTTGATGCCCTTTGACATCAGTCCCAGTCCCAAGGAAGCAGTGGTCATCAGCAACTGGAAGACCAGTACCTCTTCTCTAAATAGACTAAAAGGCATGGGCAGCTGAGATGTGGTTTTGCTGCCTTGCTTTTATCTGTCATTTACTGTAAGCCGTGCTTCTCAAACCATTTTAGTCCAGACTTTATTTCAGTAGGCTGAGAATTCCTCATCTCAAGCAGACAAGCCACTGGAAGAGCAGGAGAAGGTGCTTTGCACCTCGTTAGCTGTTTTTATCACTCCTAAACTGGGAGAAAGAGTAGAAATGCTTGCTGTGCTACTTCTTGAGCTTTACCTCTGATAAGCAGAAACAGAAACCTCCATTATCTGTCGTTCTCTAAAACTGTCAATCTGTAACCAAATGAGCCTTAGCTGTGCTAAAATATTAGCTTCCACTCTGAAGGTTGGCTGAGGATCAGCACTGATTAGCAGAGGAATATGCAAAAATGTCTTTATGCCTCTTTGCACTTCATCTGTCCTTTCTGCTTATGTAGTTCAGAGCTATCTGGAGGTTACTTTAATTTATGCTCACTGTCTGTAGCTGCAAGGTTTAATCTGGCAGCCAGGATCCTTGAGAATGAGGACATAATCACAGCAAGGCTAAAAATCTCATTCCCGTCCTCCTGCCCCACCCTTGCACTGCAGCTGGCCACTGTCAGCAGCAGAAATGAAGGATGGCTGATTCAGGCTGAAAAAAACAAACAAACCCCCACATCACAACTTTATTCTTTAACTTGCAATGGTTTAGTAATTTGCAGTTTGCAGTGCAGCTCCACAAATAGATGCGTTGACACACTTGGCCTTATTGCTAAAGAAATGTGTCGTAGAACTGCGCACTTAGCCCTTGGTTCCATAATCATTAATGCTGGGCCTAATTACAGATTAACCTGAAGTACGGACTGGATCAGATGAAGACATACAACTGCATTTCTAGCAAATTAGGTGGACAGCAGTGTACAGTTTCTCAGCCAACTTCTATGCTAGCTTTATGCAAGCTTTGCATCACATGGCCATAGAATTTTTTGTTTGGTGCAAGAAATCCAAAAGCCAGACTTCTTATATGATAAAGCCGTGGCCTTTGAATGCCTTACCAATTAATTCCTCCTTTCCATGAAGTATGTTGATGTCTATACAGAAATACATAGTTAGAATTCACTATGCTCACTGTATCACCTCTTCTCTTATGCTGTGGGAATCTTTTGGAAGGCCAGCCAGCTTCGAGGCAGTTTATGTGAAGGGAACTACAGAAAAATTATGGTATGAAGAAACAATTTAGGGACATGTCCTGCCTGTTGATATGTGCTAAAACCTGTGGTTTTGTGGTTATTTTTTTTTTTACTGTTTATGAATTTGGCTTTTTTATTTTATTATATTTACTTTATGGCTCTTATAATGAATCAAAAGCTTATCTTCTACTGAGAAGGACAATTATTTACTAATTAGTTTTTGTTGATTGCACTAATTAACTTTAAAAGTGCTGTCATTTTGGACTAGAGCTTGTTTTTCCTCTGATTTGCTGTGCAAGGTTTATATTGATAGACAATTAAAGAAGACCATTGCCTTCCTGATTTTCACAGTCCTATGTTACTATCATTGAAACTAAAGCCCAATATAGCAGAATTCCCTAAGGATGTCCACTCTGATTAGGGCTGGGGAGTTAGAAAGAGAGCCAACAGAACAGAAGTAAATGAAGTCAGTCCCAAAGCAGCAAGCTGTCCGTCAGCTTTGCTCTAAAGCATAAATACCATTAATGCACAATAGCTTTACTGAACTCTGAGCTTCAATCCCTATACCCATCTCCTACAAATACTCTTGTCCTCCCCTTTCTCTGATGCACAAACCTGGACCAATTCATTCCTTTGGGTGAGGTCTATATGCAAAACACAGCAAAGCCTTTGAGAGAGGCCCAAACCCCTCCAGTGCTGACTGGTGACCCACTCCTCTGTGAAGCTGTTTGCAAAGACAGACATTTATGGGTTAGAGCAGACAATAGGAGCCTAGCACATGGTAGTCTCCATATATGTATCCGACATTATCAGTGGAGGATATTGCTACATCCACATCTCAGTATATTTTTGCTCTTGGTAGAGGCATATGCAGTAAATCCTCAATAAATATTCTGTGTGGAGAATACCTGGAAAAATCTACTGTATAATTTCAAAAAGGCCACATAAATGCAGCTATTACAATAACAAAGCTGTACAAACCAACTCGTAATTTTCAGTCTAGTTCAGCTAGGGTTGCAAAGTCAGCATTTTTCAAACCTTGCAGTTACCACTGTAGGTGCCCCATTCAAGAATTAAGCATCTTACGCTGGGCATCCTGAACTAGGGGAAACATCTGAAATTTCAAATTCTGAAAGGTTCTCACTGTGACATCCTGGAAACTGTGACAGCACAGATGAATTGTAGATGGTGGCAAAGTGCTGGGTTCGTCCCCTGCCTTATCAACCTCCGTCATTTCTGTTTAGGAGGGATCACTTCGCAGAAAAAAATCTTGCCAGTTTGCATATCAGTCAACTTCTCATTTGTGGTTGCTCACAGATATGCTACCTCTTGGCTGTTGAACGTGACTGTATAATATCCAGGAAGCATTTTTAGCCCAGTCTGAACTTTGTTTTTAGGAGTCTGTATGTCTCTTGGTGTCATTTCTGTGAAGTCAAAACCCTGAAAGAAGAATAAAAGTTGGTCCGTGTGCCTTATTAATGTCTTTCTAATACATCTTATTATATAAACATAACACAAACCATGACTGTTTCAGAAAGCAAGCTGGAAGTGCTCACCAGATAAAAAGTCTCCCCAGAGATAGGAGTACAGTAATTACAAAGCAAACTCCGCCTCCATTGAAATGTTTTAGTGAAAGTTTGAGACATATCTGAACAAGCAGGTGATAACAGCTGGTGTTGAAGGGCGCGTAGGAATGCCCTGACGAAAATCCTTCCACCAGCAGATGTCAGTGGAGGGATCTCACCGGGCTCAGAAAGCGAGCGGTGACTTTTCAGTTTCTGGTTAGTCCTTTGTACAAAAAGAAAGGAGGAAAGGCCTTGTTTTCCTGTGTCTTTTTCTTAAAATAATCTCTTCACAGACTGGGGAAAAGTAATGCTCCCCGCTACGTACCTACCAATCAACTCGAGCATCTCTAGGGGAGTAGATGCTTCTGGGGATCTGAGTGAGTTTGAATTCTGCTCTAATCTGAGAACAAGCAGGACCTTTGAACTCTGTGAAACTCCATCGTGTAAACAGTCATACCCTTCCCAGTCTGCCGACTGTTTGATAAGCTGTTATCCTGGTTACATTTCAGCTCTTGTTCCTAAAAAGGATCAGCTCTCGCACAGTTTGTCTTTGCATCAGCAGCAGAACAGGGCCCTTGTGCACCCAGAGTGGCTTACTTCAGTCTCTGGTTTACCAAGTTCTTGACAAGAACCTCCATAACAAAAACAACCTCCTCTTACTCTGCACAAAGCATGCACAAAGCATGTATGTATGTGAGAGTTAAGAATATACATAGTATGATACCATGTGAGACCGATATCCGATCATTTTATAGTGACCAGCAGGAGATTCTTTAAGAAACGCTGTACTGAATAACTGCAGTATAGCCACCAGTTAGACAAATATCTTTCTAATCCCAACACTTTAAAATCTGAACCCGGGGTGATCATATTTATATAACATGATTTTAAACATTTTCAATAACGTATTTTTTCCCTTTTGGAAATTTGTACCCTCTTCAGCCTAAATCAATGTTTTGAGTGAATTCCAATGTCGATGTTGCTACATAAGAAGTATTGTTTTGTTTCTCCATTCAAAGTATTCTATTTACTTCGAGGTTATTGCCTTGTTCTTCCGTCCCCAAATGGTAAATACAGCAGTCTGATTTATCTTCTCTATTACAGTTACATTTCCTTTCTAAAACAAACAGTTTTAGAGAAGATAAGAAAAAAAATATAAATAACCTGCTTAGGCAATTGCTGTTTTTCCCAGGACTTTCAAGCAGCTTTTAGTTCTTAGGACCACAGTTCAATTAAAAGGTTAAATATGCATATAAATTTAAATCAGTAGGTATGGCTTAATCATCTTCGGTACACTTATAAACCAGTATTTTAAAGATTCAGAGCCTAATCTTCTTGTCTTTTTTATTGTATCTCTGTACATTGATGGATTTTTACTCTTGTCATACTCTGACAGTAGTTGCCGGTCTCTCAAGAGCTTGGGTCCTACAGACCCAAGAACAGGACTCATGTAGTAGATGTCAATGAATGCACATTCACTCCACAACTCAAACACCAAAACAAGCTACAGGAAGGATCGTGGTGCAGAAATACCTGCTTTTCACCTGGATGTGGTAGGGCTGGGTTCACGCAGCGCTGCACCCAATTTTGGCCCCTACCAAGACTTCTTCCAAACCTCTGCACGAAATCTTGCCCAGTCCTGCAGGTTCTTCTGCTCAGGTTCTCCAAACCGTATTTAAGATTGCAGCCTGACTTGGCTCAGCAAAGGAGCATCCCAGTGTCTCTCCCTTTTCCATACTTCTTTTGTACTTGGGAGGTGGTGGAAGGAAGGGTGCTGTGGAAAAAACTTTGTAGAAGTGGGACAACAGGGGTACAGAAAATGATGAGATTATTTCAGAAAAAGTAAATGTCCTTTATCTTGTCTTTTGCCGAACAAGACACAAAGCCTGGAGTGTCAGTTGAGGCAGAAATAAGAGATGCACAGTACAACTGAAAGAAACTCCAGAAATTATTTTTTAGCACAAAAACCCAAATCACTGCTTCTCCCAGAAAAACCCATTTGGGTCTTTTTGAGCCAAATGTCATTCCTTTGCAACTCCCTTGAACTGCGTATAGTTACAGATCTACCTCTGCCCCAAGTAAGTAGCTTCCCTAGTTATTTGTAAGTGACATCACTGTAAGACCATGCCCGAAATGAGTCTGTCGTGAAATCAGCTTGCCTAATTAAGCTGATGTGCAGTTCTCAACAAAGTTAAAGCCTAGACACCCTACATCCTAACAAGACCCATGTATTGCTTAGGATTCTCTCTACAACTGAAAGAGAGGAGCTGAAAATGCACTGAAGTTTATAGTTACAACTGATAGTCTGTAAAGAAGTGGTCTGAAAAAATACACATTTCATAAATAATAGTGCAGGATGATATATCTTCACATTAATCAACTCAAACCTACCACCCAAAAAAAACCCCAAACCCCCAAGAAACAAGAAGGGAGCCACAAGCTAGCAGAACTCCTGTGAAAAAAGGATGGAGAAGGTGGCCTGCAGAAGTCTCTTCCAAATATGTTTTGGAAGTTTCCATGGACCAAAGTCTAGTATTCTCTCACAGCAGAAGAAAAACACAATACACCAACTTGTGCCAAATGTGGGTTTAAAGAACATTTAGTCAGCGTCTTTTCTCATGTTGAAATTACAATCCTATTAAAACAGCTGGAATTATAGCTTAACAGGGAAATTGTACCATTAAAAATCCATTCTTCATGAAGAAGTCCTTGGAAATACCAGACTGTAACAGCCAGACCATGAACCCAGCCTAAGCAAGGCCTTGATTTATGCTCTTCTGATTTCAAGGCAACCTCTGAATAGCTATTGTACCATTTACTGCGACAAATAAAGCGACTGAAAGTGGGATTATGAAAAAGCATATCTGAATGGTAGAAAACTACGTGAGATAATGTTACAATCTGTGGATTCAGAATTGTAGACTACTGCGAGGAAACTTGCTGTGGAGTAGGGAAGCATTTCAATAATAGGAATAAAGTGGAGCAGGACACGATATCACCATTTCTGTGTCAGGATATCGTTCTCACTGATTCTTTTTTTGTTTGTTTGTTTCGCTGTTTCAGGTGCAGGTCTCAGCATCAGTGATAATGAATCTTGTCATGGCAGCCAGGATGGTGGCAGCATGGCTAACTCCCAGATCGTAGAGCTTAGAAGAATACCCATAGCAGACACTCACCTCTAACTCCATGGCTTGCTTGGTTTTTTGTTGTTGTTTTTTTTTTTAATTCAAGCCTCAGTATTTTTATATTTGTACTTTCTTTTGCACTAAAACACTATATGAAACTGTGTAGTAGAATGCTGTGACCTTTACTGAATGTTTAACAATGAATGTTCGCTTGAGGTTTTGTATATCAGAAAATAAACTAAATTTTTTACAGTGGCTGAGCACCAATAGATACCATGGCAATCAGCCTAGATTTGTATCTTGTAACTAGATGGCATATTTCACAAACTGTACCTTTTTTAATTAACCTGTATGTGCAACACTGATTATTAAAAACAATAGAGTCCGTTTCATACAAACAAGTCTGTTATTTCTTCTCGCTGCTGATGGGGCCGGAAGGTGATGCAGACACCCTGTTAAAAGAAAGATTTTTAGTTACACTGTTCTTTCCTAAGCTGTGCTCTTCTTGCTGGTTTTTGAGTACCATCATCTGTGAACTTTACAAATTGAAATAAAGACACAGCATTGAGCCAGAGAGCTTGAAATTTAAATTGTGACAAGATAAAATATGCAATGATCTGAAACAAACAGCGGGAAGGGGAAATGAAGGACAAGAGTGAATTTGCTGGCAGCTGCATGCTGTCGACTGCATTACCTTGCTGGTTTCATAATATTAAACTCTCTTGCTCTTCTCACAGTCAGAAATAAGCAGGAAATCCAAAGAGCTGAATTTTCTGGTAATGTCTGTAGGTGCTACACAGATATCCCCCTTCTGATTGAAGGGTTCAAGAGTTGCATTGCAAACAGTTAGATCAGTAATCTGGCGTCGTAAGTGAGCAAGAAAAGTTCCTCCCTTCGAAAAATAAATACAGGGGAAGTATTTCAGAAGTGAGAGGGGGAAGCAAGCTGATCTTTTAAGAATCATTAACCCTGTTTCTGCACAGACACTCTGGAAGAAAAGCACAATAAAGCAGAAGACCAAGGGAATTTTCCTCTGAACATTTCTGAGACCAGTATAGAGATACAGTAAATGAAAATGAGAGCCTTTCAGACCTGCTTCAGGAACTTGCCTAGAGCCTTAAAGCAGGGCAAGCTCTGAGCAACAACCTCTCCCTTTAAAAGAGAACCCCCACTTCTGTGTCTCAGTTCTGCAGCAGCTGGTAGGACTGCACAGCTTACAGTCATCAGTCCTATCCAAAGCAGACATAATTTTTAGGGTCTAATGCAAAAAGAGTTCACACACACAGGAAACTATTTCTAGTCAGCAAAGCCTTTAAACAAGTGCTTTTTAAGCGTGCATTTGAATTGATGGGAAATGAGAGAATGTCTGTATGTAATTGGTACGTGTTCTGCTGCATTCAGTCTTAAATTTCTGACTCCCAGGAATTCTGTTGACTCTGTCTATGCTGGTCACGCTACAGAGCAAAGCAGGCCAAGTCTTCGTGGTCAGTGGTGGTCTGCCCACTGTGGGGGTTGAGAAATGAGCCTTGCTTCACCGTGGGCAACGTGCAGAAGCACAAGGCAGTCAGGGAGACCCATCTGCCTGTGCAGAAGGGGAAGCCTTCCACGTCTGAAGCGTCGTGGGTAACGTCACACAAGAGCGAGATGTCGAAGCGTATTTCATAATTCACTTTTCTGCCCATGCCTACACCTGCTGAAAAGGGGCGTTCTGGGAACCTGAATGAACTGCACGTATCACCGAAAGAAGTCTCTCGGTCTGGAGTTAAAATTAGTATTGGACACCTCGCAATATAGTGATGCTCTACTTTTTATATTCTGTACAGGAAACCCGGGTCTTGAAGACTTTTTTATTTCATTCTTCCAGCATCAACTGAGTTGAGCATTGTCCATTGCTGATACTCCTCATCTGCCCCTTAAAGCCTTAATGTGAAGCCTGGCTCTGCAGAATGATTGCAACACTTGCTCGGTTGCAAGAGAGTCAGGGCTGTAACAGATGTTTCGTTACTCGCAGTACATGCTACTACATGCTGTGAGAAAGCTTATAAAAGAAGGATGTTTGTCTGATTTTGACTCACCACCATAAACGTTAATGCTTTGTGTCACTTCAACTTGTTGCACAACTGGCCTGGTTAGGGATTTACTGTAAGTGCAGCAACGTTTTCAGAGCAGATCAGCAGGATGATGTCCGCTGCCAGCACTGGCTGAATTTTACATCTCTAGGTGGTGCTCACATGGTTTAAGATCATGAGATGAATTCTGTTATTGTTCTATAACCATTTTTTTAAGAAAGAAAATATTCTGTCTGTAGGAAATTCAGTGTTTTAATAGCATGGAGTCTCTCTCAGCTCCTTTTTGCTGTTTCTTGATCAGGCAAAGATTGAGACGGGAGCAGGGCAGCTGTGAGCTCTGACTCAGATGTGCCCAACAGCCACACCTGGGCAGGAACATTACCTTTAGAGTTGGCTTGATTTAACCTAACCAGACTGAACGTCTCCTGCAGTTCCCTCATCTCAGGCGTTATTTAACATTTGATAAGAGGGTATAAACACTTCTTTGTTTCAGTGAGAAGAATGAATCCACAGCTAGGTAGCTTTCAGACCAGGTGTTACCACAGGGCCTGCCATGCTGACTAACTCATTCAACCCTTTGCTTTGTTCCCATGTGGTGAAGAACACCATCACACTTGCTGCCTTTGCTTTTCTCCCTATAAAAGGATCCATCACTTCTCCACAAGAGGCCATTCTCCATGGTTTGTGTAGAAGGAGCTGAGGGTAATACGGATGTCATATTTCGTAGTTCGCAGTGTGAAGGAAACCTCTTTTCCAGACAAGCTTCACCTAAAGCCACTTAGATATGTATGTAGATCAGATGAACGAACAGATGTGTTTCAGGAGTTTGTCACCACTCATATGCCAACATAACTAAATTCACTTTGTAAAAGATGTCTGAATATTTTTCACATTCAGGTGCATAACTGATAAAAAATGCGAAGTTCAACAGACATCTTTTAGGTGATGTTTTAGAGAAAGCCAGTGTGATTCTGATTTTATTTTTCTTGGTACATATCCAAAATAAGTCAATTCATGTCAAGGACCTGGACAAATATATTCGGACTATTTTCTCTAGAACCTAACAGAAAGCCCCGATATATCCATGCTCTGTCTCTACCACACAAAGTCTCACTACTCCTATATCCTACATCCAGAGTCATCACCCTGCCGAGAGCTGCACAGTGAGAGCTTTGATCTGCAGAGGATTAAATTGTATTGAGAGCTTTACAGCAATAAAGTGCCTATGTGCTCAACATAAAATTATGTTAAATTGACTGATCATGCAGAGGTTTGACTGGAAAATTGCTGAAGTTCAGGCATATTCTGCCTTCAGGTACATTTCACTGTAGCTCAGCCTATACTGTGGACCTTGAGCAACTACTGCAGATTCTGCTTCACCAGCACTGCTATAAACCAGTAAGAAATGAGAATGTGTGCCCAGTCTGCTGGCAGCAGAATTTACTCCTGTGTTACTTCTACTGGCAGTAACATGTAGGGAAAATAGAACATGCAAGTTTGGGCTCATCTGTTCAATTCAATGTTATTCTGTCCATTTTCACAGAAAAAAAAAATCCCATTTTTCATTTCATTGTTCAAAACCATCTTCTATGCAATAAGTACATGGAAATAATTGCAATGAACCACAATTCAGGCATGAATTAATGAATGCAATGAAGCATGCACTCAAGCATTATTGAACGAATACCTGGGACTAATGATACTCTGAAACTGAGAAGACAGTTGTGTAAACTGACCTAAATAGTGGCCCGAAAAACCTAAGAATGATTTTGCTTGGTTGGTTGGGTCTTAACCAAGTCAAAGTAGTGTTCATGGTAGAGAAAGTGTTTTCAAAAATACACAAGACTTGGAGAAAATGATAAATATCTCTTTTTTTTGTTGTTACTGCATTTCAACAGTTTTGCTCTCTATACAAACCCAAAGACTAATGTGGCAACTCCTTGGTCCTGCTGTCCTGCTCAGCATCCTCAGGAAGGTGAATGCTTTGCTCTCTCTGGAGGTGATGGTTTCACTCACAGGCTTATTTTGCCAACAGCTCATACTACAGAGTGCCAGAAGGACTTTCCTGGATATCCAGAAAAAAGAAATGTATTCTTTGAACTGTGAGCACAGAGCTTGAGAGCATAGATATAATGACCCTGATGCCGCTCCCTGGCTAAGATGTACAGCTGGAGATGGCCCCAGGAGCACCTCGTAACAATGGCTGGTGTCAGAAGTTCAGGGAAAGGTTTCCACTGAAGCTCTCAGGATTCTTCCCAGCTCAGCAGGTAGGCTTATGAAGATGGTGTGGTCACTCCTGTGCTGTAGTACCACTGATCTGAGCACACAGTGATTTTATCCAGAGATGCTCTAACTGCGAAAAGCTGTTGTCTTCAGTGTGGCTCTACTCTTTGTGCCGAGCAAGTAGCAGCATCTGGCCTATCTTTTGATAGTTCAAAGTGTGTGAAACACGAGTACACGTCACCATCTACGCACAGACAGAAAATAATTATGGGACATAAGAATTTAATAGCATAAAAATAAATTCAGTTTCAGTCTGGAAGATTAAACTCTGCAGTCCAGGTTATGAAACAGGTTTCCCTGGAAACTTGTTGGCTCCTGCTTTGCAATTCCTGAACCGAAGTTAAGCGTGTGATTTCCCAGCTTCTTAACTGGAAAGAGTCACGCATCCAGGCACAGGACATACAGTTGCCAACAGGGGTGCAAGAAAAGGGGATGCCTGAAACCTCGCTTTGTGCTCAGCGCCCCACAGTGCACAAGGACGTGATGCTGCGTGCTGCTGCCTCAGGTCTGTCTGCTCTCCGTGCTCGGGAAGCAGACAAGCAAGCACAAAGATTTTTCAGTCTGGCAAGAACCTGACAGATTTTTGCTCCATGTGCACGCTGGACCAAATTTCTTTTTGCTCTTGGAGAACAAAATGTCCCGGAGGCTGAGGCAGGGCAGGAGGAAAAGAATGGACAAACAAATTGACCTTGCTCAAAATCCTTGTTGAGTGCTGATAAAGGGAGATAGCGAGTTGTTCGTCACCAAGGGCGTGCGTGTGGTCCTTCCTGCAGGACAACAACATGGTCAGCCCCAGCACACAGTGCACCAGTGACTCAAACGGGGCTTGTTCTCTGGTGCTTCAGCCCCAAAATGAGCCCTGGCCGTGTCTGTTCCACGCCACGGGGATCGTTTGCAATGTTTCTTGCAGCAGAAATGTGAAAATATCCCACCGACCAACTTCCTTCTGATGAAGCAGCGAACCTTCTCCCTGGCCTCCTGCTTGTCCAGCATTCTTCTTTCACTTCTTCCTTACAATAGCGTTGGCCTCAATAGCAAATGGGCTTGTGCTCCCTCTTCTTCAGCCAGGCCTTTGTAAGGAATTAATGCCAAATATCAGTCTTCTGATTTTCTGTTTTGTAAGAAGGAATAAGTTTCCCACTTAATTCTTTGTTATTCTGCAGTTACTAAATTTTGTACCTTCTGCTGGATAAGGTCCTAACGAGTACCATCCTACTCCAGCGAAAAACACACTTGAGACCATCCTCAGGCTTGACCACATACCTGCTTTGGCTATTCAGATGGTGGAATACATAGTTCAGTGGTTCATGTGCCTCCACCCATATGAATCCAGTATTCAGCTATTGTCTGTCATACATTTAATAAAGCTGGTCAAGCCATTTTAACCGGGACTTTCTGCATGTTTTGGGACATGCATGATTCCTTGTGGTATCTCTTGATTATTCTGTCCCAGTGAATGCTGAAACCTTGCCTGCACTGAGGCACAGCCATGTGCAGGAGGTGGAAAGTCTTCACTCTGATCATTAGACTAGCCTCAAGGTTTAAGAGTTCGCTTTGAATTTGGTGGGGCTGCAGGGACCCTGAAACCCTGTCCTTGTTTGTCAGCAGTGCTCTGGTTAGCTGTCTACTGTACAGAAGGTGAGGTGTCTACAGCTTCTGCCATCCCTTATGTGTGCTCTGGGCAGTTCCTTGGAGGGGTGAGAGTAGGAACTTCTGGCAGGAAAACATGCAGCTGTAGAGCACGAGCAAGGAGGAGAAACTGCTGAGAGCTTCCTTGCCTTCATTTTTCCACGTTTTCCATCATCCAGCCACTTTTCGCTATTTCCATCTGTGTGAGGTTCTGCCTTCTAACGAGCATTGCATGCTGATTCAGAGCAGCTAAGGCAAGCATCGCAAATGTCCTCCAGGGACCTTGTGCCTAGAGCTTTTACATTCTTAATTCTACCTTGAGAGCCAGATTTAATAAGAATCGTGTTACTTTACAGTGCTAAGGGACTTTTCAGGGTTAAGAGTGTATCAACTCCTTATACTCAGCACTAGCAGAAGACTTCTGTTGCACATTAGAAGACCTCTAATCCTGGTCCTTATCGGACTAAGGCTGACCTGCGGCAGCAGTGTGGACCATTGCTGTTTGACCAGCTGGGAAACAGTCTGCCCACCTTAAAAATCATGTTCTGCTGTGGGGAGCAAGAACCAACAGGGCAAACGCCAGGCAGTTACTAGCAAGCCTTCTGACTTGCAAATGGAATGGCTCATTACAAACATTGGGAGATTAATATTAAAGATAATCTCCCAAGCATGGAAAAGAATCCTGCGTAGCCTCAGGAGATGGACAGATAAATCCTTGGAGCCAGTATACACAGTTATGCCATCCGACCCTGGGGACACAGACCTTGTTTTTGAAAGCAACATGCTCTAGAGGAGAAAGTAAATGGAAAAACAATATAATCTTGCTTTCCTAACCCAGAATAGGAGCCTTGAATGTTCATGAAAACAATCTTTTATTGCAAAGGAAACATAAGTTGAGATTTTTCTGCTCCTCATAAAACTGAGGTTAACACAATTAAAAAACGGTCATAGTTTTCTTAAAATCTGTGAGTTAGCAAAGAAACAGAGTGCGCATTTCTATTCTTGTCTTCTCTGGTTATAATCAAATAGCCTCAGAAATGCTCTTAGAATTGCTCCTTTTTTTTGCAGCGGTAGACAACAAGAGGCAGTGTTTTACATAGCACATGAAGTTAACATCTAGATCATAAAACACAACGTTAACGCCTGCAGACCACAACCGTTCAGAATTCATTAGTTCTGACTAATTGAACTGCTTGTTACTTATTTTAATCTGATATCTACTCTAGAAGGGAAATTGTTGCGTTGAAATTGATTAAAGTCCCTTTTTTTTTTTGTCTTATATGAGTTTTATATTAGTGGTGGAAATGCCTGTTTTCCTCAAAATTAGGTCCTTTATTTGTAGCTTTCATGGGGGAGAGGCAAATAAAGGCATGCTTAATTCCTTGTACTGGAATTCCTCTGTACTGTGAATAGTTCAGTATTTTATGAATTAGTTTTAAAATTAAATAAAGAAGATTTTAAACAAACAATACTTCTTGGATTTGGGAGGGTAGGTTTGAAAGTGAAATGTTTGCATGTCTACATTTCTATTGAAAGACTACAGCAAGCGGGAGAGGATAGTGGATCTTTAACCCCATGAAGTGTGACAAAGAAGAAGAGTGTCTTCTTGGCAAGACCCATTCTAGGTCAACACTGAAAATGTGGAGGTCAGTGACAGTGGGTGTCATTGTCTCAGCTTGATTATTAGCAGCTCTAGGATTTGTCCTGGGGTGACTGTTTGCATTTGTACTGGCAGGGTACCATCGGCAGTGACCGCTCTGCTTCTTCTCAAGGTCAAATCCTGATGCAGTGGCTCTCGGGCAACATTTCTTAACATTGGATTTCACTGTCTAGAATTTATATTTCGTATTTACAGGCATGAAAATCTGCTCTTAACTGACTTGTGTTGTGAACAAAGATGATATATTTAGTTTGCAGTTGGAGAAACCAAATCTCTGTATCTCCCACGAAGACCTGGAACACAGCTATATTTATTCCATTCAATGTGAGGCTGGGGGGCGTGCAGTCCCCGCAAAGACAGTAGAATGCAATGACTGACACGTCAGCTTTAGAAAGACTTAGCCTGATGGTAGCTGTTTCTATCGACAGGCTCAGCCGTCCACCTGCCATCCTGCGTGTTGCCATACGCTAGGTCTCAGACATGACACCTTGGCAGCTGTCCCTGCTGCAAAGGAGAACGGAGGATGCCTCAGCTCAGGGGAAGATGAAGGGCAGCCCTTGAGCTATAATGCACGAGAGCTTCGTGCTCTTGCCTGCCCACCTGCCGTGCTGCACAGTGTCCCAGCACCCATGCACATAACGTTCTCCTGCCCTTGGCTTTCCACGACAGAAACCGGAGGGTATCTGAAACCATCGCTCTTGTTTCTGGCTAGGACTTTATTAACGCGGAGTTCGCCATCCTCTACCCAGCTATGTCCCTCCGGGACATATTTGCATACAGCAGAGACAGAGCAGCTTTTTCTCCTGTCACCTCCTTTGCCCAGAGTCTCACTTCCCCCTTCTCCTGCAGCTGCAGTGACCGCCTTGGGTGATGCCCAGATGACAACTTGGATCTTCTGCCTCTCCCAGTCCTTTAGGGTGTTTATCTTGGCTCTATTTTCATGTTGTAGCGATCATCGTCTCCCAGAGGACAATTGCTGGCATCCAGATTGCAGGTCTAGGTGGGACAGGCACAAAACATTGCAGTGCCCGTGCTTCGGGTGTCTTGAGGGTGGAGATTCTGAAGCAGAACTATTTGCACATGATCAACCCCCCCCTTTATGTCTTGAGTTTGTGCAGTCACACGGATCATGCAAGTTCCAGCTATGTTCTGGAAGATAAATGGCTCTTTGTCTGGACACCCAGGGCATGCATATGACTAGCACGTTAGGAAAGAGCTTTGGAGACTGGCCTGGCACAAGCTGCAAGAGGGAGAGCACACGGGAAGCTCCAGGGCTGGGCTCTTCAGGCCCAACAGACAAGGAAAAGAAGGCAGGCTAGCTTGCAGGTGTCCGCGGATCTTTCCAGGTCTCAGCTTTAGCAAGTATCAGGGCCAACAGGAGCCCTCACTGAACTGCAAGATGTGGACCACCTCAGCCCATGGTAGCCCAGCCCACAGCCCAGGACCAGCAAAATCTGCTCTGGCATGCCTGAAAGCAGGACTTGGGCAGTTCATGGGAGTGGAGCTTCCATATCTTTGCTCAGCCAGATTATATATTCAACCAAGTTTGTTTAAAGCCTTGTGATACAAGGCTCACCCCTGGCTGTTTGACCAATTTTCCAATTTTTCTCTGAGGCCATAAAAATAGCTCTGATGCTGAAAGGTTGTTACAGGTGTGTTTTTGTTTCTGGATCGATCTCTAACTGGTTTCCAGGGATGCTGCAAGGCCTGTCTGGCTTCTACTTGTGTCTCAGGCTGTCAAGTTTGAGGCAGAAAGTCTGTCTGCAACCACAGTTCCCTGCTTCACTTTTCTCCCTTCTTTTGGCTTTGTACAGGACAACCTGCCAGGGTTGCCCCCTGTGACAGCACTTTCTCGCTTTTTCTTCGGTGCTCACCTGCTTTTTGCTGAGCTGAAGGGCTATCGAGAAGGTATGGAGGCTCTGGGATGCGTGCTGGGCAGCTGGTGTGTGCACAGTGGAAGCCAGAGATGGGCAGCATGCGTGTTGCAAGGGGCGGTGGAGGTGGATGGTGAGTCAGAGCCTGCTCCTTGCCTGCTGTAGTTATCACCTGTGGAAAGAACGCGACTGGTCTGAGGCCTCTAGCTCAGCTAATTCAGACTTCTTCCAGAGCTTCTTCCAGAGAGAATATTTTTCTCAAGCTCCAAAAAACTTCAGATTTTGCCTTATTCAGGCAAGAATTCCAGTCTATCAGTGTTGTTAGTTTGTATAAAAATGATGACAATCACTAATAATACAAAGCAGCAGTTTACTGTGACGTTGCTTTGGTAGGTAATAGAAAAGTGAAAGTTTTTCTATGCGTCAAGAAGCTGGAAAGATACACCAAAAATATATGTACTGCTAATGTCTGATTAAATGTCTCTTGCTCTTGATATGACTGTAATCTTCACCGTTCGATAAGACAGCGCGCTGTCTTTACATATGACTAGTATGGTCCGGAATGCCTGACCTTGGTTGAAAACAAACATGTTTCTCAAAGTTAAAGGAAGAGGAAAGGAAATGCTATAGATAACATACTAAGTTCCCTTTTTTTATGTTTGTGATTGTGACTCTTTTTATTTTTTTCTTTCATACGTAAGTACATCACTGCTGAAGTAAGCACCGAACACTCCTGCATTTGATCCTATGCAAATGCAGGGTCTTTAACAGGATCTACAGATCAAGGGTACATTTTTGCTTGGAGATAATATAATAATATTTGTTTGGGCTTTGTGATTGAATAGGAAGGGAGAGGTTATCTATGTACATGCATTTGACTGAAAGTGAATGCTTTTTCCCATAGAAAGCAGCCTGAATATTCAATCATTAGTTGGCCGCCCTAGTATGTCGGTAGGGCACTGCTCTCCTGCTCTTCTCTGTGCAAATGCTCCTCCTTAAGGACTTTACTGATACAGAGTGCCCGCTGAAGATGAAGATCACCAACTTGCTGTGCCCAAGGAAAGCCACTGAAAGCAACGAACGGCTGTTAAAATGGGACGTAGTGGTCTTTCCAGGAATACAGATGCTTTTACCACTTCTTTGCAATCTCAGTAGTGTTTGGGATAGGTTTGTGTGGAGCATACCATGAACATTAGCACGTCATGAATGCTAGGAGATGCATGATTAAGGGTTTAAATCGACATTAGTTTGACATCACAGAATCACAGCATCACAGAATGTTGGGGGTTGGAAGGGACCTCTGTGGGTCACCCAGCCCAACCCCCTGCCGAAGCAGGGTCACCCAGAGCAGGCTGTACAGGACCTTGTCCAGGCGGGTCTTGAATATCTCCAGAGAAGGAGACTGCACAACCTCTCTGGGCAGCCTGTTCCAGGGCTCCGTCACCCTCAGAGGGAAGAAGTTCTTCCTCATCTTCAGCTGGAACTTCCTCTTCTTCAGTTTGTGCCCGTTGCCCCTTGTCCTGTCGCTGGGCGCCACTGGAAAGAGTCTGGCCCCATCCTCCTGACGTCCACCCTGCAGATACTTATAGGCATTTATGAGGTCCCCTCACAGTCTTCTCTTCTCCAGGCTGAACTCGCCCAGCTCCCTCAGCCTTTCCTCATAGGACAGATGCTCCAGTCCCCTCATCCTCCTTGCAGCCCTCCACTGGACTCTCTCCAGTAGCTCCTCATCTTTCTTGAAGTGGGGACCCCAGAACTGGACACAGGACTCCAGATGGGGCCTCACTAGGACAGAGTAGAGGGGGAGGAGAACCTCCCTCGACCTACTGGCCACGCTGCTCTTAATGCACCCCAGGAGACCATTGGTAGCCAGGGCACACTGCTGGCTCATGCTCAACTTGTCGTCCACCAGGACACCCACGTCCCTCTCGTGCCACTGATGACAACCCTTTGAGTTCTGCCATTCAGCCAGTTCTCAATCCACCTCACTGACCACTCATCCAGCCCACCCTTCCTGAGCTTCCCCAGGAGGATGTTATGGGAGACAGTGTGAAAAGCGTGGCTGAAGTCTAGGTAGACAACATCCACGGCTCTCCCCTCATCTACCCAGCCAGTCATGCCATCGTAGAAAGCTATCAGATTGGTCAGGCATGATTTCCCCTTGGTGAATCC
>Ga0065711_1034734_pt1 | contig 23318 bp, 9 predicted proteins | sample Hoacrofraction12_FD_59098 | JGI IMG/M metagenome (GOLD analysis project Ga0065711, IMG submission 59098) | Hoatzin crop microbial communities from Cojedes, Venezuela - Epithelial fraction 12 v2 (version 2) | ecosystem: Host-associated > Birds > Digestive system > Esophagus > Crop | place...
AAAAAAAAAAAAAAAAAAGACAATGCATTGCATTTCCTTGCAATGATCATGGATCTGCTTATAGGAGTTTTCCATTAATTTAAAGACCAAGCTAAAACAGTGGAAATTTTGTTAAACTTCTGGACTTGGGAAAACAGCACAGTGTCTTCTGTTTATTAGAATGCTAGTAAAACATCTTTGTCCTGCTTTTAGCTACAATCCAAAAAGTACCTAGATGAAAAAAGTCTGATCCTGCCTCTTCGAGTTTCAGGCACATAGACAAAATCCATTCTGGGTGTTAAAAGCCTAGCTCTGCATGGGCATGAAAAGTCACAAGCCCCAGTTCTCTAGGGATTGTGGCCACTCTCCTGCTCACATTTTCTTCATACTCCAAGTGCAATGGACAATTCATAATTTCTAAAGCTAAGCAAGTATGGGGCATCAATGAAATGGAAGAGAGTTCCTGACTGCCCTGATGAGTAGTCTGTTTCTTAAAGCATACTTGATCTGACTAAAATTATACTCAGGTTTTTTGTGTACAATATTTCCTGTAAGGTTTCTGTGCAAATCCCAGCTCCATTGTTTCAATGCAGGCTTTTTTTTTCTGCATTTTCTTATAACACAGGCAAATAAAGTCTAAATTTATTCATGGGCTTGGAACAGTCAAGTTTCTTTTCACAATAAGGATTTAGAACAGTTTCTTAGCTGAAAGACTGTCCCTTGTCCGTACAATCATTGCTGCCAAGCGTCAGGTCAGATCTGTTGACGTGAGACAATGGAGAAATAGTGCACACAAGACACACTGCAAAGCTGAGAGAAAAAAGACCTCAAACATGAGAAAACAATATCTGCTTCTCTGAAATTCAGTGCTGATGCACTCTGTCTTAGAACTGAACAATAAATTCTTCCCAACCCAAGAAAATGCACATTTTAGAAGTCAAAATGAAGCATATCTAGTTGGATTTCATATAGAATTTTTGAGCGCTAGCGTTTGCAGAATGTACCTCACTTACGTAACCAAATAAATTAGCCAAGAGCAATACAGTTGAGCTAGCAGTAAAAAAAAAAATGTTTAATGACCTCGACACAATCTTGTAATCATTAAATTATATGAAGGAGTCAGCTGAATGTTCAGCAAAATGTTGTTAACCTTAGGTTTAGAATGCATAGCAAATAATGGTTTCTGCCAATATTACCTATGTAAACCTTGTCAATCATTTAATTATTGAGCATGCAGAAGATTCCATAACTTCTCCTTCTCTTCAGATACTGATAGACTTATGTTTTCCAGTGAGCAGTCTGCTTTATCACTACATAATACTGCAGGTGTTTTGAATAGCTGGCTGATTGCCTAGTGAACAGCCCATTTGAAAAACTGCAGATGACATGAACACATCAAAAAATTGCAAGTCTCATGGACGAAAAAAGGATGTAAGTAGATTTCTACCTTAGCTAAAATAATTTAGAATACACTCCAAATCCTTATGTTAAATACAATGAAGGTGTATAATATAAAATTTAGAAAAAAATACTTACTAAAATGTTTGGGACTGCCTGATCATTGCTCAGTGCTACCAAGTCAGCACAGAGAAATGCTGTGCCTGAAGAGACTGAACATGACCTCTTAGCTCCTACAAATTTGCACCTCTAAAGATCATACTGAAGTCATCATGCTTAATAGATGCTTTATGCTAAAGGAGGCTGATGTTTCAGTGGTAAGGGGAAACAAGGAGCACGCAACAACTTTTAAAAACTATTTTCTTTTAACCTAAAAAAAATTATTCTGCATTTTATTAGTTAGCTACCACCTTTTACATATTACTAAAGGTAAGCTTGAGAACAAAAATGCTCCAGGGTTTTGGTTTAGGTTCTAGCTAAACCAAATCTCTAATCTCTAGCTGTTTCACATATGTGTCTATGTTTTACCTTCATCAGCAATATATTTAGGCAGTTTCCATAAAAAATATGTAAACCAAAATATTCAGTGTGTTGTAGGGATGCAGCATTCCACCATCTCCTGCAGATATTAATCTTTGTTTTCCCACATTTTACCCATAAAATGAAAAAATAATCCCCTTACCCCACTCAGCTCCACCCACTATCCAATGTACAACCCACATACTTTTCGTGCACTAAATAAAAACCTCTGCCTTTCTTAGGCCAAAGTACTGAATCCAAATCCCTCCCCAAGCAAAACAACACAACCTATACAGCCTACCATGTTTTCTGCTTACATTCTTTTAAATATGCAGGTATTCAAGACAGAACTTTTCCATGTCGCAAACGACTTTGCTCTCTAAGGTAATCCTAACAGAGATCCTAATACAGATTTCTCTACTCCTATTCAGATTTCTAGGAGTTTCAACAGACAATAGAAGGCATAAAGGCTCCAGGACATCGCGGAGCCTAAAAATATTAGGATTGAAGCACACACAACCTGTTCTTAGCAAAATACAGGATATAGCCCAGGATGTCCCTAGAATGTGGATTGCCAAAAGCTATACATTCTCATTTTCTTACACTCTTCCTTACTTGAACATTTATTGGCAAATGACAGGAACCTGAGATGGGACAGAATGCAGAATAACAGTTCTCAGCTGATCTCCATGACTGATTCTGAAATCCGAGTGAGTGCTGAGTGGTGTGGTTGATATCCCAGAGGGAAGGGATGCCATCCAGAGGGACCATGACAGGCTTGAGAGATGGGCCTGTAAGAACCTCATCAAGTGTAACAAGGCCAAGTGTCAGGTCCTGCACATAGGTCAGGGCAATCCCAATAAGTGGATTAAGGACAGTCCTGCAAAGAATTTGGAGGTACTGGAGGATGAAAAATTGAATATGAACCAGCACTGTGCATTAGCAACACAGAAAGCCAATCGCATTCTGGGCTGCATCAAGAGAAGCGTGGCCAGCAGGCTGCGGGAGGGGATTCTGCCCCTCTGCTCCGCTCTGCTGACACCCCACTTGGAGTCCTGCATCCAGCTCTGGAGCCCCAGCACAAGAAGGACATGGGCCTGTTGGAGCGGGTCCAGAGGAGGCCACAAAGATGATCCGAGGGCTGGAACATCCCTTCTAGGATGAAAGGCTGAGACAGTTGGAGCTGTTCAGCCTGGAGAAGAGAATGCTGCAGGGAGACCTTATTGCAGCCTTCCAGTACTTAAAGGAGGTCTACAGGAAAAGTGGGAAGGAAGTATTTGTCAGGGAGTGTAAAGACAGGACGAGGCATAACGGTTTTAAACTAAAAGAGGGTAGATTTAGATTAGATATAAGGAAGAAATTATTTACTCTGAGGATGCTGAGGCACCGAAGAGGCTGCCCAGAGAAGCTGTGGCTGCCCCATCCCTGGAAGTGTTCAAGGCCAGGTTGGATGGGGCTTGGAGCAACCTGGTCTAGTGGCAGGTGTCCCTGCCTATGGCAGGGGGGTTGGAGCCGGATGATCTTTAAGGTCCCATCCAACCCAAACCATTCTATGATTCTATGATCTACAAACAAAAAGAAGCATTATTATGGATACAAAAACTTTTTGGAAGATTATGTGTCCTCTCATATTCTCTATTTTTTCTGCTCTGATTTGTCCATGAGATAATGGAGATCACTTCTTTGATGTGCCTCTACATTTTCAGGAAGATACATGGCCGAAGCTATCTCACATTTCTACAAAACATTAGCACATTGAAAAAAAGCTATTCCTTCAATTCCCAACTATAAAAATAATTTCCCATTTTAATTTCAAGAAATAGTAATGTGGGATTTCAGCGAGAAGTGGCTTAACAGTCTTATGACAGTCAGTAAGTGGGAAACTGGGAATACACAGGACACTTCTATCCACTCATATCTTATACATTAATAATAACCTGAATGCTGTCTATTTTCTTCCAACAAAAGACAGATGTAATAAACTTTTCCTTATCCCCACGTCTCACTCATGTAGCCAGCAAAATGGAGTCATAATAATTCAAAATACAGATTATAACTCAAATTCATTCAAACAATTAGAATGATAAGAATTTGGTAGATTTACTGCATATTTTTAAGACCAAGATTACTTTGACTTTAGGGCTTTATATGAATGGTACCATGACTCTTCAGACTGCTGGTACCAGAATACACACTTACATAATATGTGAACTAATCACAAGTTTGCAACTTGTCAAAATGGAAATAAATCAAGCAACAAATCATGGGCTGATAATATAGACAGAGAGGTGAAGAGACTGGGTCAAATGGAGGGAAGAAATAAAAAAAAACTAAAAAAGTTTTGAAAAATAAAGGTGGCCCAAATCCAATAACATTTTTGAGTCGGAGAAAAAAATCAGAAAGGTGGATGAAAAATCATAAAGATAATTTGAAATCATGCATTCTCTGAGAGTGAATAGCCTTTACCATTTCTCAACACTTGAATACAGTTGCAGTTCTCTGTTGAAGTAAAAATTCAGGAGGCTACAGCAGTGTACTGTACACTACTCTCATGAATGAATAAAATAAGGAAGAATGCCCAAAGCTATAGTAGTCATTTGATCCTCTGTGTCTCCACTATCAGCCTGACTTTTAAAATCAGACTTCATTCTGTTCTTCAGTTCTGTTAAATTCTGTAATTCTGTCTCTCTCCAGGCTTGAAAAACTGGTCACAAAGTTATGTTTATATTTTAATAGCAGACAAGCATCCAGAGTATCATGTAAGGCATGCATGCCCAAAATATTAACTTCAAAAGGGATACTGTACAAACCGGACACAAAAAATGCAAAGGTTAGAAAATTTAACTGAGATTCAGAAGAAACCAAATAGGAGGTATGATGGGAAAATTATTTCACTACAAAGCAAACCTCTGTATGAAGCCAAAGAGAAGGTAGAAAAGAGCTACGCTTAACACTGTTGTCCTGTTCAGGGCTTCAACTAGCTTGTTAAGACTTCTGATGTAATATTTTTTGAAACTGTGAATTACTTTCTAAACTTCTCTGAAGTAGATTTTACATATCTACTTAGCAACATCTGACAAAGAGACCATTCAGAAGATCATGAATTTTATTTGTAAAAGTTTGTGATCCAAGCTTGCAAATATATATTAAATCAAACTCTGCATATAAGCAGTTCTCTTAATTTTATACGGAACATTCCTAGGTGCAGGATTAAGTAACTACATGAGGACTTTAGAGCTTTTAGACACTCATAAACTTTTTCCTATTAAATTATATTCACCATATTCTCTTTGAGAAAAAGATACATTTTCCTGAAATAATGCAAAGAAAAAACAAAATTAGGAATCACTTTCATAAGTTAACCTGGCTCAGTTCCTCCAACAACCATACTCTGAATATGACTAAGCACAGGTGCAGGAAGTTTCTTTCCTTTTGCTGACTGAAAGGCCTATTTTTACCAGAAATTCATTCTTCAAAAGTAAGGGAGAATTATGCAAAGAGCTGACAATCTGGTATTCCGCACTTCCTGCTTTTGACGATTATGATGTTGTATTTTCTGTTGACCATTTTTTTTCCAGTAGATTAAAGACAGACTGAAAAGGTAGGCACAATTTCTAGTTGATTTCCATGGACTGAACTGATGAAAATATCAGAAATATTTGACAACACTTATTATGGTCTCTGACAAATTTTTACAAGTGATTGTAGCGATGCTCAGTTCCTAGAAATATGCAAGAATATCTAGGCATGTGCGATTGGAACTCTAAATTCCAGAAAAGCAGTACAGAAAATCTAACAACTGAATGTACTCTTTCCTGGACAGGAAATGGGCCAAAATATATATTTTAAAAGTAGTTAATTCTTTTCCTGTAGTAAAAAGAGTTGGCATCTGACCATGAGTTTACATATTATATTTTCAGTTAAACATGCATTACATTCTCCTGGTTCAGGCTAATAACATGTCTAGTCTAGACTTTAAATTAATGCTTAAGTAGTTTATAAAGCTCTTTAGATTTAAACATCTAAATAGCTGTTATCAAACCAACACATCAGGAAACACAGGTCAAGCTATTTGTGAAGGAATAGGGTACACTGACACTCTGGAATCTCCATGGAGTCAATTTCTTCTCTCAGATCTCAGCTGAGAATCTGTCATCTCTGAACACTCAATGGAATTCAAAAGTAAAAAGGTATCTGCAGTCCTCAGAAAACGGATCCCCTAAATCCCTCAGAGATTTTCTGTTCCTGAACTGCATGCACTGAATAATTTTTGCGATCTAACCTTAGTTCTACTGAAATAAATGTAAGAATTTCAAATGATTGTCACTGTACTAAGACTGAACTCTTAAATTTTAGACTTCTTCAGTGCTATGTATTATTATGTACTCTGATACGCTAATTCATTTTTTGTCTACTTACAGCTTTTTGAAATACAGCATATATTTTTAAGACTTTCTCAGGCCACATACTTTAGGAATCAACAAAAGAAAATGAAAACTTTTTATGTTCATCAGTTTTACAGGGGGGGAAAAAATCAGCCTAGGGAAATCAGAGGTCAATTCTATAAACCATGATGTATCTCAAAAAAAGTGTTAAATATGCTATTGATTTATTCATATATTTGTCCTTGAGCCAATGAACACAGCAGCAAAACTCATGCAGCTTTGTACTACGAAGTAAGTACCAAGTGCTGTGTCTCAATCTCCCTCCACTTAGCACCTAACCAGAGTAAGCATTTTACTAAACTAATTCCAGGCAACCAATGTCTAACATGAAGCACATTTATCTAGCACTCTCATAAAATGCCGAAATGGGGATAAATCAATTTATGCAGTTACATTGCTTTTCATTTTGCTTATAAAAGCAAATATAAAAATGTAGCCTGATACACACATAGTCATTTGTCTTCTTACTCAAACAGCAGAGCAATTCCTATGCAAATATCTACCATTTTCCAAAATTGTATTACATACAATTTTTGAAGTTACTACAGTAGATCAGACAGTAAGTAGGAATGAGGATCCACTTGTATTAGATGTTGTTGATACTGTACAAAGAAGATTCCCTTTCTGTGGAGCATACTCCTTGAACTAAAAGAAGATGAGCTTAATTTGTGCAAAGAAGAAATTAAACATGATGAAATTAAACAATTTTTCCACAACTGTATGCTGATGTATGGCAGAGTATCGTGGTTTAAAAGCCCATCATAGTTCAACATTCTTCTGTTAATTCCCCTGCTATCCTCTTCTGTTAATTCACGACGTGAACCTGCTTATGCTTAAAGCCTTATTTAAAAAGTCACACATCACAGCCTTCCAGAGATCTAGATACAGGTATTCTGCTTTCCAGTTGAAGAACTCTAGGTTCTTGGCAAGTGTTTTTCTAGGGCTGCAGATTGCTCAATTCCTGTCAGAGAGAAAAATGGCAGAGCTGATACACACAAAGCAGGCACTGGTCTATCCTTCCATTTTATATAGTTACTGTTACCTTATTTTAAAATCATACAGCTTACTCTTTCATGCCACCTTAAAAATAAACCTATCAAGACATATTCAGCTGGTGCAAGGAAAGGTGAGAAGGTGGCCATATACACTAACAGATATCAGAAAAGCAGGTGCTTACTTCTAGAGTTTACACCACAATACTATCAGTTTGATATCACTAACAACCATGATGCTTGTCCCCAGAAGAAAGTATCTGTAACTCTCACTGGCTCCTGCAGAAACTGTAGATCTGTCCTTTCTATGGCCTTAGTTTGGCTTATACATAAGCTTGGGATAACCAAAATAGTGATACCTAGCAGCACAGCCTACTGCTGTTACTTGTTCCATAGATGGTAGATTCTGAGGAACAACATAAATTATTTAACTGGCACCATTCTTTGTTGGCTTAAAGGTGATCCAGCATGGAAGAAACACAAGAGTCAGTCATACGGAAGCTGTTTGGGTTGTCTAAGAAATGGAGAAAAAGAGTATACAGTACAATGCACTCTCCCCTTATTTATGTTCTACAGAGAGGTGGTATTGCTGGAAGTTTATCTAAATAAGTAGACTCACGAATGCAAAATGAAATTACTGGTGTGAGGACAAGCACTGTGGAAATTATGATGGTGAACCCAGCAATTTCAATACAAAGCACAGAACCTGAAAGAACATAAGGCGTAGGAGTAAAGAACAAATGTCTGAGAAACTGCTGATCTCCGTGGTATCCAGTGACAGGACACGGGGGAATGGTTCAAAGCTGCACCAAGGGAGTTACAGACATGACATCAGGAAGCATGTCTTTACTAAGGGTGGTCAAGCACTGGAAGAGGCTTCCTAGAGAGGTGGTCGATGTCCCAAGCCTGTCAGCATTCAAGAGGCATTTGGACAATGCCCTTAATACCATGCTTTAACTTTCAGTCAGCCCTGAAGTGGCCAGGCAGTTGGACTAGATGATCTTTGTAGCTCCCTTCCAACTGAATTATTCTATTCTATATGAAAAAAGAAGAAAATAAAAAAAAGGCATCTTCATCACCATTACCTAAAAGTTGTATTTCTTTTTCATATAATTGTGTATGGCAGTCTTGAAATAATTTATGGATATGGCATCCCAGGAGTGACATGGGAGACACTTCACTATGACTTCATATACCAGACAGCTGACTGTTCTGTTCAACTAACAATGGTTTTGACTGCTTAGAAAATATTCCAGTTTTTCCATACACAAGCAATCAGTGGTGTTGAATATATTTAGGCCGACTTTTTGAGTAGACCTAACTAGAGAGCATCAGCTATTTTCAAAAATTTCAGGATTGAAATAAAATTCAAATCCTATTAGGGAGCTATGAATAACAAATTCACCGTGTGATAGCCAATATATTGATCTGGACTATGGGCTCAAGTCGGGAGCCTCCATACTTCTTAATTTACAGAGAAAGATATAATTTTAGTGATGGGGTAAGGAATTGCACTAGATCACTTACTCATGGAACATCTGCATGATGATTAAGTGAAGCTACCAGCATTTTGCTCCTGTCTTCTACTCCAGCTGCAGTTCCACAAAAGTCCAAAGTGTAACTGCTGACTCTCAGGTTATCAATCCATGTACTGCTTGGTGGATCCTGCACTGAACTATTTATGAATGAAAATTTAGTTTAAAAAAGTCATTCACTTTCAACTCCTCAGCACCTAAAAACCTTGAGATAAGCTGAGGAACCTGAAAATTGTCCTTTTATGTTTTGAATCTGTTATCTCCCAACTCCTCACAGAATTAAAACACTGCCACTGCCTCTAGAAAGTCCAAATCTTCCAATTTGCCAAGAAATTCTTGGCACTTTTTCCTGTTCTAGCTGGTTCTGCACAGAAAAATCAGAAGGCTGCCAAGCAATGTGTCGGCTTTCTAAACTGACTCTGGAATATTAAATGCTAGAAAATATTTTTATTACTGTTTAACTGTATACTGTCTTCCAAAGAGAAATCTGAAACTTTCTCTCAAAAACTTGAGAGAACGCTTTTTTTTTTTTAACAGAGAAATGTTTTAAAGAAGGGTTGGAAACATTTCCACTAGTGTGTTGTAATAAAGAAACTACAGATATAGCTGGTATAATCTAATAGGATTTCACAAAGTATAAATAGCAGACATATTTTATTATTCCCAGGAACAAAGTCATGACACATCTGTTAAGCAGTATTAACTATGTCTTTCTGGATTCTTCAAGTTAAATTAAAATGCATTTACCTTCCCCTGTACTTCCTACAATTTTTTCCTGCAGGTGTTGCAAGCGAACAAAATTGTCTTTATTGCTACATTCAGACGTGCATTATTTTGATCATGTATGGTTTCTACTTTAATTTCTCTTTGCGACACATTATTCAGTAATGATTTTCATCATGTTAGGAACTGTCCATGCTGATGAAAACTAAAACACACACCTCACCAATTACTCAGACTGCAGTGTTTTGAGTCCCTGGTGTTCTCTATTACAATAACACTCTCCTAATCTATTTAAATCACCAATGCGATTTGTACCCTAAAGTAAATGGAGAATGTGAAATTCTGCTTCATCTAAACCACTGAAAAGCTAGAACACATTATAACAGGATCTCAAATGTCTTCATACAACTGACACAAATGCTTACTGAAATGATTGTTATTTCCTTGCATAAGAGAGAAAATATGAAAAAGTAGCATTATAAAAATCTTTCAATATTGTATGCAAATACGAACACTTCAGTACAGAAGTGATTATAAGGTAATTGGATAGACAACTTCTACTTTTGATTATTCAGGATTTCGTTTTACACTAAGTGTAACTGGCATGACAGGAATACTAATTTAACTTATTAGAAAACTAGTGTCCTGAGAAAACTCGGGTTTGATCCGGAAGGGAAAATCTTCATATTCCTATTTCTTACGGGTACTATAAGGGAAAAGATTAACTGTAAACCCCTTTTCATTTGAGGAAAATACAGTTTCCCAGCTGTTTAGAAACTATAGTTATATTAAATCTGCAAAAAACAACATTATTTCCTAGGATTTTATAGACAACATGAGATAAATAAAAAAAGCACGTTTCTTAGACCTTAATAAGCCAAAATTTATTCTGCCCATGGCATGCAGATTCATTATTCCTTTTTCACATCTTTTATTCCACCAAATTAGCTTATCTAAAGAAATGCAGATGTAACTGAAATAGGAAATCCAAGACATACTATTTGCAGCTTCTTCTGCATACTCCTCACACCATCACCTTCCTGAAAAAAAGCTTACAAGGTACCACAATGTCAGAGTTTGACTCTGATGAGATTTCTATCATTGTTCAAAGCGAAGAAAACACACTCTTGGAAAACTAACTTTATAATTAGTCTCTGGAAAACAAAGAAGTGATTACTGTAATTTCATAACAAGAGAGGAAAGTAGAAAAAATAAAGAATCCAAGATGAAACATCCAGGCTTCCTGTAAATGTAGCAGAACTTAAAAAAATGCTGCAACCACAATACTTAACATAGTTTTGGAGGCTTCAGGAAGCTGAGATGAAAAAATTTCGAACACTATATACTGTATCTTAGAAACTCAGAAACCCATTGTGTTTTAATTGTTGTCCATCTCACTGATAAAGACAAGACTAGTGTCAGTGTTCAGTTTATTGATTCAGCACCCCATATACTCATACTTTCCAAGCAGCACAACTCCAAGCTATCAGTTCTATCTCATATCACAGTATTTTGCATTAAAAAAAAAAGCCCCGCAATCCGCCACAAGATTAGGCCACTACAATGCCTAAAATATACATTTAATTATTAATCAAGATTTTCTCTCATCACAGTCAGCTTGGTATTGTTAGTCAGCTTGCATTATTTGATCTTAGGTCTAGAAGGAATTTAAAGTAGAAAAACAACAGTGAAGACAGATGAGGACTGCTGCTCTCGATCCTTAACTGCTATAAAAAGCTGTAGCATCTTTTCAGAGGACTACAGAAAATGGAGTGTGTATTTAAAAAACAAAAAAAAAAAAAAAGAAAAAATTAATAAAGCTGTCAGTATAAGCCAGATAAGGAAGTCATTACCTTGCGTATGGACTAGAATTGGTCTTGACTGAAAGAGACTGACTCAATCTTGAGTATTACTGTTGTAACATTATGGAAAAAACTTGATTTTCACAATTTGGATGTCCTTTTCTCCTCCTGAGTTCAGCTTAACACATTATTAACAGGCATTTCCTTGTAAGACACAGTAACTTCTTGTAAGACACAGTGATTCCACTGTTGCTGAATGTTAAGTATGCGATATGCCTGAAGTCTGCATTTTCAATGAGAGCAAATGGAGTGCATAAACCAAGACCTTACTGCAGCTCTTGATAGGAAGACTGCCAGCCTAAGAGTTACAGTCAACATCTTGCCCTTTACTACCTTTTCTAGAAAGATTACTGACATCTCTCAGGACTTGTTTCGATGCAAAAAAATTGTTCAACATTTTCTGTAAGCTTAGTCACTTCTAGTTACTTCACTGTCTGAAGAAATAACAGGAGAAAGAAACAGTGCAAAATCGGCTAAACTGTGTTTTTACTTATGCCAACCGAAGAGCTACTCCTGACCAAGAAAATGACACGTATCTGAAAAAGGAATGAGTCTCATTAGTAAGCCAGATGTCTTGGGAAAGTTTCAGAACCAGTATTTTTTAGTATCTGTATACTGCAGTGGAAATATAAAAGTATCAATGGTCAATGCAGATGGTCAGTGATGAAAATTAAGAAACTCTTAAGGATTTTTTTTAAGTGACATTAATTAAATTAAGCGGAAAAGAATGGAGTGAAAAGACCAAACAAGAAAAACATTTGAGACTGTGTATAGCAGATGAGAAAAATATAGATATTTCTCATGAACTGAGAAAAGGCGTGCAATCCCATGGACATATCTGTTACACTATCTTTTTGCTAAACTCAGAGAAATTTTATGATAAAAATGCTATAAATTACACAAAACCTACGTTCTTAGCTATTTGAATAATCAGAGGCTTCCAACTCTTAGAAAGACAGAATGCTTATCTCCAGGTTTCATGTCTGCTCTACTTCTTTCTGAGAGTCAGAGATCCAGATGATGGTGAAACACTGGCACAGGTTGCCCAGAGAGGTGGTAGATGCCCCATCCCTGGAAACATTCAAGGGTAGCTTGCACAGGGCTCTGAGCAAACTGATCTAGTGCTAGATATCCCTGCTCACTGCAGCGGTGTTGGACCAGATTACCTCTAAAGGTCCCTTCCAACCCAAAGCATTCTACGATTGCATGGTAAAAAATTTGCCCAGCTGCTGAAATTTCTGTTTATGATGAACAAATTACAAAACATATTTTAAAATTAACACCATCAATTTTCTTTTCCTTCCATACATTTTTAACTAATGTTAGTGACTCCATTTAGTCCCTGAAAAAGTTCAAGTCACTGACAAAACATCATTATTTGGGAAAGTGTATATAAACAAGACAACCCAGATAAAGGCATTTTCCCAGTTTTAAAACAAAGAAATTGTTCTGGTTTCGGCTACAGCCAGCAACAAAAGCGCCACGCGGCCGCCCCTCCCCCCGCTGGGGTGTGGAGGAGAATGGAAAGAAAAACAGGCAGAAACTGGTGGGTTGGGATAAGGGCAGTTTAACAGAACAGCAAACAAAGGGAACAGTAACAACAACGATACAGAAAAAAAAGGGGAATATACAAAACAAACCCGCAGAACAGAACCGCTCTCTCGGACCGCACCGCCGCGGTGCACTCCTGAACCACGAGCGAGTTCCCCCCGCCCAGCTCCCCCCTCACCGGAACCCCGCATGATGGCACATGGTATGGAATACCTGGCTCTGTTTGGCCAGGTTGGGCTCCCCCCCGCCCCCCCCGGGTGTGCCCCTTCCTGGAGTCCGGTGAAAATTAACCCTATCCTGGCCAAAACCAGGACAGAAATAAAGGAATAGAAAGATTATACAGCTTGACAAAAGCTATGGAGGAAATTAAAACTGGGAATTTAATTTAGTTCCAATAAATCTTAGGCACATTCTGTAACTGCAAGACAATTCAATCAGCTCTCCTACCTAAGTACAAAACAGAGAAGAAAAAGAAGCACCCTAATGTTCTCCAAATTCAGAAACTATGGTGTGACACCATATACTCCTGGGTTTACTTCTCACTGTCTCCATTATCTACTGGAAATCAAACTTCCCAGCAAAAGGTCTCCAAAAATGAGGGTTTTTTTTAACAAAGTATATTTGGTTCTGTATCAAAGGCTAAAAACATCTTAAAAAGCTCTTTTCTCCTAATAAACACAGTTACAACTCTATCTTTGTGAGGTCTACACTGGCAATTGCAAGGCTGTCGTCAGAGAATGTTATCATTGTGTTCTTTATCACTGGACAGATTGCCTGTATAGACATTCTGCATACAGGGTCTGAGAAGCAACATTGCTTAGCTGAGAACAGCTGTGGCACAGAAGGCATTGCAACTTTGCCGGCCTTCTTACAAGGACCATGGATTATACTATTTTCCTCATTATTTTCTGTCTTGGCACCATTGGTCAAGCAGCACGAATAACTCCCTTCTTGTATTAGCATTGCCAAAAACCACCAAAAAACAAGGTAACAAAAAATACTCACTGCAAAATTGAAATAAAAGCTACATTGTTTTTTTAAAACCAGATATCAGCCCAAATACTGTTATCCAAGTTCAGAGCACTTCTGACCACAGCAAATGCTGTGGTGTTTGCCAGGGAGAGGAGGAAGAGGAGTATTACATAGAAAAGTGTGTACACTCATCTCTAGTGACAACAGTGTACAAAAAGGTTTCCTTTGTTAGCTGTTTGTCACCACTTCTAGTAACAGTATAAACAAGTTTATACCTGGAGAAACAGTAATTTTATCCAGGCAAAGATCTACCACGAGTAACGTATCTGGTCCCTTCCGACCTTTTCAGTGCATTTTGAATCCATCTGTACTTGTCTTACTTAACACAGACCCAGACAACAAATTCTTCTTCTGTTCCCTTCAGCAGCTTTTAGACAACAACGTCATCTCTAACAACATCTGTGTTTTGTTCAGGCTAAAGAATATCACTTTCTCTCAGCAGACATGCTTCCTACAACCTCCAGTCATGCTTGTTCATCAGTTTTGAATCTTCTCCAATTGGGCTTCTCTGCTCTGTAACTCAACACTATGGTTTCACTCCCATTTTCCTAGATTTGAAAAGAATAATGAATATACTTCTGTATTCTTAATTTCTTAACTTAAGTAAACAGTGATAAATGAAATACATTCCACTCTATTTTCCTTGGAAGTCGGTTTTAATGTCATCTAACTACCACTCTCACTCAGGACACTCCTCTATACCACATCCAGTAATTTGGTCATGATAACAGGTCATGGTGATCCAAAAATTCATCACCAGGTACTTCTGCATCTGCTTGAATGCCATTTTCAGGCATGTTTTTAGTGACGTCAGTCTCTTGTAGTGACTTCAAACAACAGATTCAATTTATATGAAAAGTTCCAAGCAAGCATCTAAGCATGATTCCTGAAAGAAAATGTCCATTTATGCTTTCTAGCATTTTAAATCTGATCTTTTATCCAGTCCATCAAGTTTGTGCTGAAACTTAGTGAAACTCATTGATATCTTGTAAAATAATTTGCTTAACTCATCTGATGTTCCTCTAAATGACATTGTAGGCTGCTCCCATTTAATTGTTGTTTTCATTTATGTAGACCTACTTGTATTAAGGTCATGACAACATTTTTGAATTATACTGCTAGTGCAAGTAAAAAAAAAAAATCTGAATGTACCTACTCACAGAATCAATAAAAAAGTCAGTGTGGTCATTAACCATAGATTTTCTTGCAGAAGGACATACACAATTTTCAGCTTCACATCATAATGAAAGGCAATTTACCTCTTACTGCCAATGTGTTGGATTCTGCCTAGCAATTAATAATTTATGATCTGCTTCTTATGCAAACAGAGGACTGCAATGCTTAGATTCCGTATTAACTAATGATATCAGTAAGAAAAAAACTCCAGTAGTGTATATAAAGCATTGCTACCCAGAGATGATGAATATGCAGCCATAATGGTGACATGTTTTACAAAAGGTGGTCTCTAGGGAGCTTTACAGTATTGCTTTCACAGATGCTTCATTCACAGATCACAACCCTTTAACCTGGCTATCAACTCAGAAGGCTGAAACCCCTCTAAGGTTAAATGACAGGATTGTCATTGCTGCAACAATTTACATTTATGAGTCTTGGAAAGGAAATTCTGTCTCTTCTGTGTCAAATATAAAAAGCTCTAACACTAAATGCACTTCAGAGGTTTCTGACTGAAATCAAATATCTGCACAAGAGTTGCTGAATCAACTTGATGTTTTTTTCCTAGTGTGAGGCAGCATTTTTTTGAGAGATGTGTTGATACTATAGCAATACCTGCAGAATTAGTAACTATACCAGAGAGTGTACCTTGTACAATAGACTACATGTGTTTCTGTAACCCATACAAAGTCTCAACACTAGTTGTATTGGATTTGGGTCCAAGAGATCTGCTGTAAAACATTTTACAATAAAATCCCAATATCCTGTACTCCAAAGAGCTACAAATGTTCTCTTCACTAGACAGCAACCTCTGCTACTGAAGCACAAAATGAGCGTGTGATGAGCATATGCCCTTATCAAGAGTCCCTTGTTGAAGCCAGAAGTTTGATCACATGATCTCTCATCTGCCAAAAAGACTCACCTTGTCCTTCCCATTACCTTTTCAGTATGTGCTGATATGCTTAATGGACATACAAGTAATAAACAATAAATATATAAAACGTGTACTTACACAGGCTTTAACCTTACACTGAAATTGCAATTTCTCTGTCTCTTTGATTTGACATATGGTAAGGTTTCAGTTGGTTCAGATCACAATTTTTTTTATTTTGACTACAGGAAAATGGCTACTAGTTTATGCACAAACAAATCCAACATTTATGTTTATAAGAAGAATCTGTACCTGTCATTTTGTAGGGTTCTCAGAAAAGTCCTAATGGACAACTCATTACTTTATGTCTCCTTACCTCCTCACCTGTAAGTTTTTGCGCTCCAGCACATAAAGCTTACTCCTCTCAGTTGCTAGCCACAAGCGCTTTGTTTCTCAAGGAACACTGAATACGACATGCACAATGTTCATTACTTTGTCTAGGTATTCTACTTAATAGTAAGAAATATCATAACTTGGATTTTAAAAATATCCTTTAATTTCCATCCTCAAACATTAGGAAGAAAGACCTACAAAAAGAAAAAAAATTCTCAATATTACATTTTGATATTTTATCTTAACTAAAAAGTAATGGCTACGTATACTCTGATCTCACAGTAACATACACTGTGCAATGTAAAAAGATCGAAAGTAAGCAATAATAGTAAAAACGTGTCCAATTTACTTACAATTGAAATTTTACCATTCCAATTTCAGAAGTGATTGGATGAAAGAGGATTCACTTTAAATTCAGGTATTATTAATAATACATTATAGTATGGTAAAGAGTTTCCTTTTAAAGCATGTTTTTACTTAAAAAAATGAAACATTGTGCACAACATCGTAAGCACTTTAGAAATTATATTGGATTTGCTCTTGCTGCTGCACCATGTTGCTATTTTAATTTTCACCTTCATAAGCAGACAAAAAATGTTTATACAGAGTCTCTGTAAAGACCCTCGAATATCCTTGAAAAAGACATATTCTTCAGACAACAATCCAGTAACATTGGTTTTAGGAAAAAAAAAAACATTATGGAAAATTGTGTACAGCACAGGACAGACAAGACCTGGATGCAACAAATCTAGCTCCTCTTCCTGTCTCTAAACTATGAAAAAGCTGTGAAAACCCCAATTAGTTGTCAATGACACACTTTTCCAACTTATATTTATTGCTAATTTTGTGAGGATTTGGATGGATTACCTCCCAAGTATTTGCATAGAACAAACTCAAAGGTCCGTTAATGGTATCTTGGGCCTCCTTGTCACACAGCAATTCAGTACAGCCATTAAAGCTACGCTGCACACTATAAGCAAATTTCCGCATCAATTATTGTATTACTTCCATTTTTCTAAAAGAGCAGCACTGGTTATATCCTGAGATAAAAATGACACTGTCAATTAATTGCAACATTTATGCAGTAAATGATAAGTTGTTTCCTCATTATAACCACTACCCAAATAACTGAGCCAAGACATCCATATCATATCACCATCACATAAAATAAAGGAGAATAACTGCTTTAAAGAATACTTGCAATTATCATTATTTGGAAAGATAAGTACAAAGATTGTTTTTTAATTATTGTATCTATATTTTAAGGGGTACGTGTTTATTGAAAAGAGCACAAGACTGATTTAAACAGTGCCTTGAATGATCCCTTGTTTTCTTGGTTTCTTTTTCGCAAATAAATTTCTTGTATGTTCCTGCACTCAAACTAAGCTCCTTCTTAAGTGATCTTCTGCCCAGGGAAGTATACTTGTTTTTTTCATATTCTCTTAATATCACTACCACTAATGATCTGATTAAAAGAAATCTGGGGGAACTCTTCATATAATAGACCAAAATTTGCACTATGATTGCTGAAGCCAATCTGAAAGCAAGTGAAGTTTGCTTTATCAGTACTTAAAAACAAAAGGGTTAGGTAGGGAAGGAGAGAAATTAAGGCTTTTGTAAGATTTTTTTTTTTTAGAGAGACTAAAACTCCTATCAAAAACATGCAAATGACAAGCGACATTAGAAGGCTGAAGACATTTAAACACTAGTTTTAGCAGATCCAAATTTATTTTTTAGGAAGTGTTAGGAAGTAAGACAAGCAATGGTGAGGAAAATACCACTTCCCAGTCATGTGGAGCCAACCAGAAAAATCAGAAAGCAGTGCTTTCATGTAACAAATTATGTGGGGTTTGGAGTCATTAATACGTCATTAATACACCTCTAAAGTTTATTGTGAACTCTGAAAGTTCTCACACAACTTAGAATAGTATCCATAGACTTTTTCTCTTTTTCTCAAGGGCACACCAACTTATACCAGATATGGTATTTAAAAAAAAAAACACAATCAGAGGAAGTTAATATTGCACAAAACTATGCCATATCAGATTTCCAAATATGAAAGATCTCTGCATAAGACTCCCTTATAAGATTGTCAGACTTCCAGGAGTCAGCAGCTGAACACCACTGGTATCACTCAGCTCCAGCTGGCTAGCCACATCTGTCCAGGCCCCTGGACAAGCTTCAAGTGATGAAGCTTCAGGCACCATCCTGGAGAAGCACCTTCGCAAGCTCCAGTTTTAATTTAGCTGCATTCTTCTTTCACACACCAAGAGGAGGTAACAACCAAAACTTCCAGGATGAATATTTTTAGAACTGTCAACGTCTAGACATCAGCATGACTCAGCTTTCCTCATTTGAAAATTTGGGTCTATTAATTCACTTGAGACCCTCCCTCGTCTTCAGTAATAATCTGTGTCTAAATTATTATTTAGAGAGGACTATTCAGCTCCCTCAGTAATAATCAGGCTTGCAAAACAGATCTATACACTTTGAATGAATGCAAAACTGTAACTTCCATGCTAGAATATAACATTAAGGATAAAGGACCCAAGTGTGTGGATCTATCTATGTTGAGTTGTTTCAGGTTTTAATAGTTTTCGTCATCTTAATGCTCCGTGGCTGTTTCTGTCCTTTCTGTCCACTGTCATGATACTTTGTCAAGAGCTACTACGACATGCCTCAAAACATCAGGTAAAATATAAAATGAAATTGCCAGCAGCTTCTATAAGTGTACAGCACTGTTGCAGGCAACCCATTAGCAGCAGGCTGTCCCTGCTTTCTGGCAGCAGTAGTAAATCCAAGCATCCTGCTGCTTGCAGGGCTTTATCTGAATACACAATGCCAGGGCAGGCTGATCTCTTCAGACTTTGACAAGTACCTGGAGAGTTTTGCAATTAATATTACTATGTACTTTCTGCCAGGAATGCCCTTGAAAGTACAAAATGTTCCCTACTGTATCTGGGAAGGAGAAAAACAGTGTGGGACAAGGAAGAGGAGCTCATTTGGTAACCAGGATGGTCTTAAAATGTTAAACTGTGAAGTAGCATAATCCTCTTGAAGACAATTGAGATAGTCATTAGCAGTATTTTCACTGTTTTAACTACTGCGATTTCAGATATTTGTGACCAGTGCTGGAAAAAGCAAATAGCCTTGACACATTCTTCCAAGTCTATGAGATTCAGGGCTGCATTTGCATTCTGAGCGAGTAATTTAATTATTCTGAGTATCTTGTAATCAAAAGTTTGCTACGACTCTATCAAGTTGTGGATGGAAAAGTTACATTTTTGTCTCTTTTGGTCTGATTATAAGATGTGTCTAAATACAGCTTAAAGTGGGCACCAATTCAGCTCACTCAACTCTGTACTATTAGCGGTGTAGCAGTGGAAAAGCATTCCACAACCACTCGATGCAAAGTGCTGGAGACACAATCCAGTGTACTTCTAAGTTCGCACGTTTACATAACATTTCAATTCAAAGTAAAAAAGAAATAAACAACAACTAAACCAAAATCCCACAAAATGCATTAAGTTTCTGCTAGACCATCCTATCCCATTTAGAGCCAGTCTTTAAAAGTTCTTAATTTTGTGTTAGAGACAAGGCTAAAAGTTTAGTCTCCCACATTAAATTAACTGAATTAAACAAAATAAATTTAACTATTTTAAACTTACACAAAAACTCAGAGCTTTTATGAATCTTCATGAATATTACACTATTTCTCACCAATGCTAAAAATACTGAGAACAGAGGTAGAACCAGATGGTTTCACAGGAATGCAGGAATTATTTTATTGTATCAGAACAACAGTTCATATCCTTACTCTGAAAATGGCCAATACCAGCTGCTTTAATAAAAAGTACAATAAACCCAACAGTAGGTCGTTACTGCTTTTCTTGAATCAGAACCACCACAGAGCCAAGTAATTATTTTTTTTTCCTCAGCAAATTCTCTGTAATAAACACGTTCAGAAATCATAATAACTATTATAAATGGATGTGCATTTGAGCAAGAAAATGTAATTATTCTTCAGTAATATTTCACACTAGGCTTAGAGATACTCTAATCATCATTAAAATGCAGAAGAAATGCACATGAAGGACCCATGCATAGGGCCCATCTTTTTCACAGGATACCACAAATCTCTTGGCTATTCAGTTTTTGTGAAAGCTTGTTTCTTTACATACTTTTAATGTATTTTGGGGTAACAAGGGAAAGATGAGAGAGGCGGGACAATGCCACCTTTTCTCTATTATCTTCAAGCCAAACTGCACATCATCACAAGCTTAGTAACCATCATGTTGGGCAGAAGCACTGAAAATTAAATGTTGTGAGTTAAGCTTCCAAATCAGCAACATGACCTTTGAAAGTGCTGAGCTAGGGAACCCATCAACTGCAGAAGAAGAATGGTGAGTATCAATTACTTCTGGAACTGAGGCTTTAAAAGAAAAATGAAACAGACAGACAAAACCCAGCCATACTCTCCAATAGATAACAAAATCATGCTTTGTATCTTTAGGCAATGTGACCTGCATATGGTCCCATTTCAGAAGATGCAGTTCACTAGCTTCTTCCAGCTTTTATGTTATTACATTCTGGTTTTAAGTAGGTATCTCTATGGCATTAATGATTTTTCACCAAAAGACACACAACAGGACATTTGCAGACCCTGCAATCCACCTGGTGAGACTCCTGGCTCTGTGTGTGCATGTGTGTGCACGTGCGCGCATGTCTGTGTGCACAGCTTCGTGCAGAAAGGATGTTCAGAACCTCAGCTGTGCAGGAGCTCAGCTTACTCACCCTCAAACACCTATTGCGCTTACAACACCTGTAGCAAAAGCTACTGAACACTGGAGAGCTCCCACCAGTGTGGAGCTGTGTAAGCTGTATGAAAGAAAATGCTTTGTCTGCACTAAGCAAATGTTCAAGCCAGCTTTTAACCGACAGACGTTTTTAGTAAAACATTATTCATATAGGGTAAACAATCACTTGGCTGACACTTTGCCCATCTAGATATAAACCATATGTTGAAGGAAACAGAACGAGCTATACATACATTGTACATATGTGTCTGTGCATACACACGTATTTACAACTTAAACCTTCGTAAGCAATGCAGCAAGAATCCAAATTCTCCCTCCCTACCCTCTGAACTGAAGGACTTATTCGAGCACTGGAGGCTTGTACCCTGAATGCAGTATGAAGATGCTGTACCTAATAGGTGCATAGGCCAGGAAAACATGTTCATAAATTTCAGCCCTTTGCTATACTGACATATTCCATTATCATTTCTAAATGGTAAAGCAAGAAAGCCACCATTTGGAGTGGTATCAATGGGAACCACAGCCCAAGAGTGAAATGATGTTTATAGCCGTAAAGGTTTATACACTGCCCTTTAAAACCACCCTGATAAGAGGCATGATTTCTCAGAAATTGTGTGAAAAGCCTTAACCATTTTTAGAGCTCTTTCATTATTCAGATACAAATTATCGCATTTACAAACAAATGACTGCAAGTAAAACTGGTCAAAGGAGATCAGGGTGCTTTAAATTCGCTGGCTGCTTGACTAAATAAGTCTCGTGCAACAGTAATGTTACACACAAATAAATGCAAATATTTTTATGTAATTAGACTGACATTTATCATTGATCTAGAAATTCAGGAAAATCTTTTTGATCTTACCATACCAAGTGAATCTAGTTTTCATTATACTCCTTCAAGCAGATGTGCACATATTGTCCTGTTAAAGGGTTTATCTCTCAAAATCATCTCCAGAAAGTTTCCTAATACGGAACACATTTTTTATTAGTAACTGAAGCTAGGTATGAGCTGTCTAATTTCTTACACACCATTGCCATTTGGGATCTCCCTTGTCTCTCCACTAAGACTGGGGTATGCATGCATTGAGTTCCAGATGATTCACTAGCCTTTGCAATTCCAATTATATTAGCTTTGGCAGATTTATATTTGATGCATAATTCAATATAGAGTGTATAAAATAACAGGCACAGCTACTCAATTGAAGTTGCATAAATATTTCTAGTGAAATATCTCATTATCAGTTACTTATAACTTGCACTTAACAGGCTGTCACACAGACTCTTGTTCTAGGTCTCGTGTTGACAACTGGAGCAAAATGAATTTCCTCATCTCGTGTAGGAATGCGTGCACTTACTCGGACTCCCCTGTCTCTGCACATTTGTATGAGGATTCTCACTGCACAGACCTCCCTCCCTGGCAGGTATTTCTCCACTATTTGAGAGATATGCATAACAGCACATAATATTCAGTATGGCAGAAAAAACAGAGTCTGAGAATGGCTGCAAGTTTGTAGAGGGGAGCATCCTCAATGCACCCATGTAAAAACTGTCATGTAACCTGTGCCATGCATTGTGCAGCACATCACACATGGGCCATCATCTAGCTAGACAAACTGTAGTCGTACTGTTGAGGTCGCATCTTTTTATAGAGTTGGTTGTTCTGGACCTGATTTAGTGTTATTTTGAACAGTGGTAGACATGTTAAGGAGGTAGATCTTAGGAGAACACAGAATTTGTATAAAGTGATTGTTTCCTTGCTATTATTTTAGGGTTTATGCTAGTGAATGCATTCAGGAAGAAAAAAGAAAAACCTTAACACTTGTGTGCTCAAACACAATCTATTATAAATCAGAGATAGTAATATTAAATCTGATTACTTTTCAATTTTTATTAACATATAAATAGTAAGTTCCCTCACCGCAATGCATAGTAATTAATCAAATGCACGTACATTAAGGATACATGGATTATGTCACTGGAGATAATATGAAATTCCAGCAAATATAAAAAAAAAAAAAAAAAAAAAAAAAA
>Ga0065711_1034735_pt1 | contig 23316 bp, 21 predicted proteins | sample Hoacrofraction12_FD_59098 | JGI IMG/M metagenome (GOLD analysis project Ga0065711, IMG submission 59098) | Hoatzin crop microbial communities from Cojedes, Venezuela - Epithelial fraction 12 v2 (version 2) | ecosystem: Host-associated > Birds > Digestive system > Esophagus > Crop | place...
GGGGGGGGGGGCTCAGCCGCCTCCAACCCCCAGCGCCGGGTTTTGGATCCTCGTGCAGGGATTCTCTTTTTTGGCGGGCAGAGAAACGTTAAGCATATTTACATTTTTTCATGACATTTTAAATTTTTCATATCCAACTCGGATCAAAATTTTGAAACCAGGGAAAACTGTCAAAGGTTTTACCTCTTCCTTTCTTCTCAGCTGCAAGGGACTGAAGCAAACGGGAAAAGAAAAAAGAAAAAAATATGCATGATTTTTCCCAGGATTTGTGGCATGCTTAAAAGAAAAAAAAATAAAAAGAAACACTACAGGGAAATTTTTTTATGTTTTAACAGTCTTTTTATCACATCAAAATTTTAAGATACATTTTTGTCTTGCATTAGTTTCAATAAATGTGTCTTAGCGGTTCATATTATCACTGTTGCTGGACTAATTAAATGTACACATACATTTTTAAATGTTCACTTTACTTCAGCACTCTCTGTTTCAATTTTATTTAAGAGCTTATTTAACACCTTGCACAAAGCCCTTTGAAATTCCTTCCACAAAATGTCACACCTTGCAGAGAGAATATAGCCTTTCAAGAACATAAACCTACATTTGTACTAACAAGCAAATGCACAAATACGCACGGGGGCGGGTGCCCAGATGCTTGGGGAAGGCTCTGGGATCGCTGCTCTCCCAGCTCTCGGTTGGTGATTTCCGCAGCCCCTGAGGGCACGAGGCTGCTCATTGCTCCCCAAAACCCATCCTCAGCCCCAGAGATGCCCCAGAGCCACCGAGCCAAGGGCTGCGGGGAGTGGTGAACGCGGCGAGGCTTCTCCCGAGGAGCGGGACTTGGCCCCAGTGCTTTCCCACAGACCTTCCCGCAGCCCATCCTGCAGCCCATCCTGCAGCCCATCCCGCATCCCAACCCACAGCCCACCCTGCAGCCCATCTTGCAGCCCATCCCACATCCCATCCCACAGCCCATCCTGCATCCCAACCCACAGCCCATCCTGCAGCCCATCCCGCAGCCCATCCCGCAGCCCATCCCGCAGCCCACCCTGCAGCCCGTCTTGCAGCCCATCCTGCAGCCCATCCTGCACCCCTTCCCACAGCCCATCCTGCAGCCCACCCTGCAGCCCGTCTTGCAGCCCATCCCGCAGCCCATCCCACCACCCGGCTCCTGCGCGCGGGCCTCAGGGGACAGCACGGACAGGGCCACACACAGCTGAACGCGTAACAAAGCAGCAAACTCAAAACCGAGGTCCCTCGGTGTCTTCGGCGTGCGTTAAAGAGTTTCTCATCCACATCAGGCTCCTCGCAACCGTCAGCCCGAGCGCCTTCACCAGAGCTCCGCAGCAACAGGTTGCAAGTCCCCATTTGTCCACAGCCTAAGATGTCCCCTCGCTTCCGGAGATAACCCGCTCCCCCAGAGCTGTGGCCTTATTTGTTTAAAATAAGATGCAGGAACTTGTCAGGAGACTTTTTGCAGCATATTGTTTTAAAGAAGACATTCAATTACCTCAGCTGCAATGCTTCACTGTGCTCTGATGATCTACTAAGGGAAAAATAACTAATATGTAGCATGTTGTGTCATAGACAATTATAGAGAACATCGCTTTTAAGGAAACAAGACTTGTGCCCAATTGTGCGGGATTTATTAAGTTTGCTGTTTTACAGCAGCATGGCAAACTAAGGGAGGGGAACACATTTGCATCTCCTTCTGCAAAACCCTTGCTACAGGAGGGGAGGACTGTTTTTTCCTCCCCTCATTAAAAGCCAAGGAGCTGGTAGGACTGCAAACGATCGAGATAAGCATCTCAACAGACACACGATTATTTCCTCCCTTAGTTTCACACAGCATGAGATTCTTATGTGGAAACAAAGCGATTTGGCTATAGATTTATAGAAGGAGCAAATGATTTGGTCCTACATGATGGAGCATATCATGCATATTCTGTGCCTTCGCTCGTGGGCATACTCAGCTCTGCACACAAGACTGATGGAAGGGAGGCAAGAGGGAGCAGAGCTGGGGAAATGTGACATTATGCACAAGAGGAAATGCTGCTAGGATTTCACAGCTCCTTTGGCGAGCAACGTGACTGAGAAATGCACTTACCGGAAAGGATAACTTAATTCATCTGCCATAGAGCAAGCATCTAGGAACCGATACAACAGGCAGAGGGGCCAGGAAAGTGCCAGGAAGCGCGGTACTGGGGATGGCGGTGCGGAGAAGCCCCTGCCAGGCGTGCGATCCTTCCTGCCCCTCCTGCCTCCTGCCCCGATACCCACTGACTGCGTTGCCTCAAAGACCAGGGTATCATCGTGACTGTTTGGGCAGTCCTTTGTAGCGTTTCTTATTTGAATGCTAATCTCTACACACACAATGAAAGACCCCGCTCCAAGGATCTTACAGTTTAAGACCTTGATCCTGCAGACTTACGAAAGAGCTTCATTTTAAGCGCACGATTAACACTGTTGACTCTGGTGCTTAAAATTCAGCATGCACATAGCTGTTTGGGGCTTTAGCTGACAACTAGAGTTCTCTGGAGATGTTAATGTGCCTTAGCAGAAAACATAACAGTGCATCCATGGGAGGTGCCTGCAGAGTCACCCAGAAATAGCACAAGGAACAGCTATTTTTTCCCAGAAAGAGGAGCCTGGGAGCAGTGATACACGCTTTTGGTTGGAAGGAGCTGAATTTGATAAGCTCTGGGGTGGTGGGCAGTTTTGCGAGCATTCGAATGCGAGACATGAAGAAGCTTACGGGGTATGATTGATGGGTGGCTTGCAGTCTTCACTAGGAAAGCAAGAGAGGACTAAAAACAATGAATAAGTCTTTGTGGAATTCGAAATTCCCTCCAAACACATTTATCTTTTCCGTTTGCTATAAATGGGCTGGGAGTGGGATAGCATTATTTCTCCATTGCTGGAAAGCGAAGGGCAGCCTTCACACCACCCACCACAGCGATAAACAATGTTCTCATGAGCCCACCGCTATTTATAGAAGCAATCCTGTTTCTCACATATTTGCCTCTGGGTTACTGAGCAAGGGCACTTTCATGGTCCTGATAGATCGGAGCACATTCAGACGCTGATCCCAGGGGAGGGGTGCCGTTCCGGGGATGCATTGCTCTGCCGCTGCATAAACCATCACCTGTTACAAGCAGGCTTTCCCGAGCGCCGCACAGCGCGGGGCGTAATTCTGTAGCCAAAGCACATTAATAGCACAGGTACAGCACACGTCTCTGTTCGCTTCCCACCTGTGCTGGAGAGGTAGGAGAGGGAGAATGGAGGAGGGGGAAAGGGATTTTAGAGGATGAATGATCTCCTTTCTGCTGAGAACTCAGGCACATCCAATAACCTCAAGCAGAGAAAATCTCAGCCTGAATTAAAGGCTCTGCTGGTCTGAATTCTCCTAAATATTGTGCACTGGTTGCGAACACTCCAATTTCAGTCTCATTCGCTCTCTCATTGTAACGTCTCATGAGTTAGTGTCTTTACTTGCTTTGAAATGCTGCAGCCAGAAACCAGCTAATGCTTGGGGGAAGATGTGCCACCGAAAGAGAGACAGGACAGTGAACGGTTGCTAGCCATGGGTGGTTGTCCTGCTGCCTCTCCCCAGGGACGCGGCACCTCCGGCACCCGGCTCCAGCAGCTTCGCAGGGCCGCACAGGACAAGCGTGCCTTCCCCACGCCCCGGCTGCCAGCTCCCTCCTGAGCAGAGGGATCAAGTCATCGCCGCCTCTGCTTTACAGGGCCACACGGCAGGAGGGAAGAAATGAGTCCAAAGCCAGAGCTAAGAAGAGCTTTGAACTGCTCACCACCACCATAACACCGTGGCAGAGCGGCGTGAGCAAAACCCAAACAAGAATTCATTAGGGCTCTTGGCTTTTCTGCTGTATTTACTTATAAAAATATTCTGCCTGGGATAGGAACAAAGTACACCCTTCTGGCCTGGGTAATTTATATTTGTGCTTTGCTTGTCTTGTTTTCGTCGCTGTGATAAGCAAATCCTGGCACAAGGAAATGCAGTGTGCTCTGCCCTGCCTAAATCCATGCTGCGCAGACCTGGAATACCCTCCTCAGCAGACGGCCCAGGAGAGCCCTTCAGTTCCAGCCGCCGGGCCGGGGAACCCATGGCAGTACCTCCCGGGGACACGGGCAGCTCTGTGGTGGCACCACCCCGTGTTTCTCAGCCCGGGTTTTCTCCCACAAGATGTCTGAGCATTCCTCGGTTAATGTGATTTTGACGCAAGATGTTTTGCCCTGGGTAAGATCAGTGTCCTCCTATGTCGCCAGTGGAGGCTGCCATTTCACAGCTCAGAAACCAGCAAAAAAAAAAGGTCTGCAGCTGCATTAGGGCTGGCTGCACTCAGCCCCGAGCCTGGCTGCGGGGCACGAGCCCCGCGCCCGGGTTGGTGTGTGGCCAGGGGCTTAAAATTTCTGCTGTCTTTCTGCATGGGAATGGAAAAGGGGACTCCAGAAGTGTCAGATCCATCTGACACTAGGAAAATTCTTATAAATAAAATAGTTCCCATAAAATCTGCATGAGATCTCCACAGTCCATCTAATACAGACTGTAATAAAGGAGAGGCATAGGAACGACAGCCAGAGACACCATCTTGCAGCAAGAAATCTTATTTTAAGAAGTATAAAAAGAAAAGTAATTTACTCGCTATTAACATTTTAAAAGCGTGTCAGCAACGAGGGGCAATACATCACCGACACTTCTGGCGATCCAGAGAGGTCTGAGGAGCTCGGCCGGCACAGGCAGCGCTCCCACACTGCCAGGAGCCCAGCGCAGGGACTTCCAGGACGCAGCAACAGCAAACTGTGCCGGGCGGGTCGCTGCCACCGCCCAGGTCACCAGCCTCTGCTCCACCAACGCCGGAGATCTCTTGATCAAACCGACTCACCCTACCAACCCGAGAACCAGTCAATATCCCAATGGGTAAAACTCGAAATCCAGACATGTTTTTTTGTTTGCTGTCATCTTTTGCAAATCAGAGGCATCGCTCTGTCAACCCAAGCTACTCCTCACTTCCTCTTTCATAATGTCTGGAAGGGGCAGTGGGTAATTACACTCCATGCTCCACAGATATTTATTCAGCTCTTACAAGGCATGCCTCACCTGTTCAAACCTTTGTCATCAGAGCATTTAGAGCATGAAACCCAATTAAAGATAAACCTCTTGCTGTTACAATGGAATAGCTACAAGAATTAACACTTAAGCTGCATTAGCAGGAGGCGTTTCTAATGATAATGCACCCAAATTTGTCTTTGGTGATTACTCAGGGCAAGCAAAGGGTATCCCTCATTTCTGGGTACGTTATCTATCAGGCAGCAATTTTTTCCTGCATCGCTGTACTGCACGGAGCACTGTGCCTGCTGCTCACCCCACTGCAGGGTCAGACGTTCAAAGTCACCTTTTGGGAAAAAGGCAGATGTACCAGGAGTCACTGCTAGAGATCTGCTGAAGGATCGTTCTGGAGAAGCAAGCGGAGGTGGGTGCAACAGCTGAGAGGGCACAGAACAGCCGAGCCCAGAGCACCCTTGGACAAGACTGGGAGTGCTGCACCAGAAAACGTTGTTGGCTGGGAGCCGTTGCACGGAGGCATCGCTGCTGGGCACGGCTGGGGCGGCTGCTGCGGCGCTCTGAGCTGCCCCGCACAGGGAGAGGGGAGCAGACCCAGGGGCAGCAGCGCTCCAGGCAGGCGGGAGCTGCGCTGAGCACGGGTCTTAATAACAAAAATCATTCTCAGCACCACCGCTTGGTCTCCGCAGCACTCTGTAAGCAGTGATTGAGCCATTCTGCCCTCTAGCAAGAGAGGTTAATATTATTCACTCTGGTCGGCAGAGAAGGACGCAGAGCCATGGAGAGGTTATGGGCCAGATAACCAAAAATGGCTTTTAGTTCTGGGCACTTTCATTTTACAGTGTCTGACCTCTGAGATACTATCAGTCTGATTTTCAAAGGCATTGAGCAGATCCTGCTTTCTTTGACCTAAAACACAGAGGTACACAAATTAAACGCAATTGTGAAAACTCTTGGCTGACGCCAGCTGCCCGTGACTTGCTGGTCAGAAGGAGGAAGAGAGGAGGGAGCTGGAGGTCACCGGAGCTGAGCCCTGCGTTCATCCCTCGCCTTTTTGAGTCTCTTTTGCAGATTCAGAGGCCAGCACTGGTGTGGGAACAGACAGGTACAGGCTGCCCGTTAACTTACTGAATCGAAAATAGGAAGGAAGTTTCCGCTGTCAGTGTGCTGAGGTGCAGGAGCCGCACTCCCACCTCCCACCCCACTCCTGGGGTTTTCAACACTTGTCAAACAATGGTTGACAACTGCCTCATGTGTGCAATGGGATGACATTTCCGACTGCTGCCCACCCCAAAAAGGTGTCCCCCTCCACCCCGGCTGCCCACAGTGCCCAGCCTGCATCCTGCCTGCTGAGCACCTCCGAGCATCATCACTGCTGCTCTTGAAGGAGGCTAGGCAGAGCATTTTTATTTAACAGTTAAATAACATTACACTTATATTACAAAAGTTAGGTAAATCCTTCCTCTCAGCTGTCATTACCTAAAAAGCTTCCCAACCCCTAGATTGTAATTATGTACATGAATAATGAAATTAGCATATCCATCAACTAACTCCACGCTGGCTGTAGATAGAGGCGGTCTTTGTGGGAAGTCCTCTGTGCTCAGATTCCAGATCAGCCGCAGCCTCCGAGGCCGCCGTGGGAACTGCCAAGGTCGGCTCTGGCTCCCGCGGCTCATGGAAATCCAGAGTTTAACTGGGATCCGGTGAGAAGATGGTGAAGCTGGGGGCTGCCGCCTCGCAGCATCCGCACGGCTCCCCGCCACCCCGAGCACCCCTCGGGGCCAGCGAGGGATGGCGAGTGGCAGCCGCTCCCGGGGTGGCACGGCACGCCACGGCCACAGCCACGGCAGCAAAACCCCGCAGCTGATGCAGCGTCTTCCCTTGGCGGCGGGCGCGGAGGGAGCGGTGGCCCAAGCGGCAGCGACAGGAGAGCGGCAGCGGCTCCATCCTCACCGGGAAGGGCCGGGACCAAGGCACCCGCACCCGCGCCAGCCAGCACCGACTCGTTTGAAAACCTGTTTGCGTTTTAGGAATGTGTTAAGGGAAACGTATATGTAGAAATCTCTTACAATGGGAATAACCTTCCTCTGTGCCAGGCTACAGAGACGGTTCCTTGACTGTAATTGGGGACCTGGTAATTAGATGATGGCAAAATGTACCAGAAGCTCAGTTTTCATTCTGTGGTCCAAATTACAAACCATCATATTTTGAAAGTGATGCTGACATTCCTCAGCCAGGAGGCTTTGCCAAAAACAACTCGAGCAAGGCTTGTCTTGGCACAAAATCAAACTCAGGGCCTCAGCAGCGAAACTGAAAACATTTACACAGCTGGACCCAAATCACCCGATTTTCTAAAGAGTTTGTCAGAGCCTGAAGCTCTCGGTATATTTCTGCCTATTTTAAAGGGTCCTGTGTTCTTGCAATCTACCAGCTATCCACATATAGGAAATAAAATACACCAGAAAAAGTGGGTGGTCTTTCTATTACAGTCCAAAAAAAAAATCCAGAAAAACCTCCTGGGGATAATGAGAACTAGCCTGATATTTACCCGGTCCATCAATACATGGGCCAGACATATTTTATTTGCATATATAGATATGGAAACCTCATCATTTTGCTGTATGTATGTAATGGTTAATAAAGGCATTAGCAAACCACTAATGAAAACAAATTGAAGCCAATGTCACAAATTACGACAGTGTGAGGAATTACCTTTCTGCATTTTTTCCTAAGTGGCCCGACTACATTTTTTTATTACATCAGTCATACACACTGCATATGCGTTATGCATCAGTCACTGTTACCAGGGTAAACAGCATTCGGTCTCTTTAGCATCGTATGCACGGGCAGCGTGTGCAAGGGCGGAGGCAGATGCAGGCAGGCACAGGTGGGTGCAGGCAGGAGCAGGCAGATTCAGGCAAATGCAGGCAGGTGCAGGCAGATGCAGGCAGGCACAGGCAGGCGCAGGTGGGTGCAGGAAGATGCAGGCAGATGCAGGCAGGCACAGGCAGGCACAGGCAGATGCAGGCAGGCGCAGGCAGGTGCAGGCAGATGCAGGCAGGCACAGGCAGGAGCAGGTGGGTGCAGGAAGATGCAGGCAGATGCAGGCAGATGCAGGCAGGCGCAGGCAGGCACAGGGAGGCTGCATGGCCACTGTGTGCAGAGCTGACTCACGGCGTGGGCTCTGCCCGCGCTGCCGGAGCAGACGCAGCCATGTCACCCGTGGCTGTGGACAGTCGCATCGCTGCCCGTGACACCTGTGACGCCGTCATTTCTGTTGGGAGCAAGGGCCAAGCAGGAAATTTTCATTTTGGGCCAGTTTCTGTGTTTGGCTGTGGAAAACAGGTTCAGTTTCACCAGATCCAGGGTAAAGAGCCCAGCAAACTGGGAGAAATGGCAGCAATTCGCACCGTCCCTGCGAGCGGGCTGCTGGCACATGCCTGGGCAGGCAGCGCGGGCTCTGGCTCCCCTACCCAGACTCATCTCTGCACCCGTCTCCCCCTCCCCACCTGAGACGTGTTTGGCCTTTGAAGTTTGTCCCTTTTTTTTCCCCTCCTGCATGCTGCCTGGATTTTTTTTCCTACTCATAATAGCAATATGAGCAAATCCTCTTGTGCACCCAGAGATAGCACAGAGCTGGTTGTGGCTGGGGTGGATTTCTGTAAGACATCGTAGCGGCAGCCCTCGGCCTCATACTGTCTTCACTCTTGGACAGAAAGTGGGACAATTAGCAAACTTCTCTCATTTGTTTCCTCTGAAGGCATCATATTGGTTATTCACAACCCTGGAGCACCCAGCAGTGGACTCGGGCACCTCTCTCCAAATGCTGTACAAACACAGCACAAAACCCCCAGTCTCAGCCCCAGGAACTGTAGTTTCTCCTTACAGCCGAGATAATTAACAGACTGTTTGACAGGAACCTCTCTTAAAAGCCCCTCCTATGCTCAGCTGTGGTTTCTATCAGAAGATGTGGAGGAGCCATTTTTCACAGCTCAACTTAAATTTTTGTGGCTACATGGGGACCTCAAAATCTTGCAAAATTAATTTTTTTTAATGCAAAACCTTTTAAGTAAAAATACTTGTAATTGCAACCTAAAGCGATGTGGGATCTGTGAATGACTCTGATTAATTCTTCTGCTAGGCTAGTCTTTTCTCTGTTCTACTGAACAAGCGTACACATATTATTGGGATTAATGCTGCATAATACATAATTAATGAAACTGCATAAATATGCAGATTTGCAGTTGCAGATTGACTGCCACGGCTATATCCCCGAACACTATGCTAACTGATTGGATGTTCGTTATTACCATATTTAAGATTGTTTCCCTGTGAACATATGCAAACAAATAACTCCAGAAGGGCAGACGGCATTGTTTCAGGCGTTAAGATGACTGTCTCCAAAATCGCGGTGAAGGCTGGCGTATCTGCCAGGTACAGCCCCTCGGGATCACGCAGAGGGTCTTGGGCACCAGAGTGACATTATCCTTTGAACGAAAGTGAAAATAATGCTCCTTAACCCCTCGCTTGCATTTGCCACAGACCCGCGTTTCTGCAGGCGTCCGGGATCCAGGCTGGGAGCCGTACCCTCCACACAAGAACCCCTCGCAGCCCTGCTCCGTGACAGCGTGCAGCCGGAGCACCCCGCTGCGCCCGGGGCTGCAAAGCCCCCCGTGCCCCGGCAGCACCCTGTGGAAAACAGGTTCAGTTTCACCAGATTCAGGGTAAAGGGCCCAGCAAACTGGGAGAAATGGCAGCCAGGAGCCAGCAGTGTGCCCTGGCTTCACCGAAGTCAGGCTTCATGCTTTCAATGTAGAGCAACCTGTACACAGTAATGAATTTAGCCCGACTACATTTCATGATGAAATATTAATAAGCTAGCCAGATATTTTCCCTTCTACTTTCATTCCCTGCTCAGGGAGTGGCTGCATCTTTCGTCTTTGCAAAATCACTTTCCGTGCAAGTGCTACAAGCAGTCCTTTTCTTCCGAGAAATGTCACACGGCCGAGCAGAGCAGCAGCCTGACCCAGGCCTTGGAAGATGTGTGTGAGCCGGCTCAGCGCGAGACAGAGAGCTGGGGGCAGCCCTCCCGCAAGCCGATCCATCACAATACTTGATCAAGATGAAGACATGCAAGTGAGAGATGAGGGCCTCGGAAAGAGAGGAGGGGACAGGTGACCTTAATTGGTCTGCTGTTATTGATAGGCCAACTTGTCTTCATGATGCAAATTACCCTATAAATAAAAGTAAAACAACTACGGGAAGCAATTTGCTGCTTTGCTAGAGTCAAAGCAGACCAAAAATTAAATCAAGACATAGCATCGCTAATTCCACGGGGCTCTTGGCAGAGCGCAGACAAGGCCAGAAGCACGGGCCGTGGAAGGGAACGGAGCCGCAGCTGCCTTGTGTAGCCCCGGGAGGGAGGGCAGGGCGATTCCCCGCGCAGGCGCCCGGCTCCTGCACTGTGGGCATCGCCTCTCTGCCGCGGCGGCACTGGCACCGGCACCGGTGCTCGGCAGGGACCACTGCTACGTGGCCAGCCTCCGAAGCAGCGTGAGCCCTTCCACCGCCGGAGAAGGCAGGGGACAAGCTCTGCGTCAGCGCAAGCAAAGGCAGCACAGGTGGCAGCCACTCGCACCCACTGCGCCTGCTCCCACGGCTCCGGGCACAGCTTCCGTGCCTTCACCCCATGTCTTTCGCTTTGCTGTTTTGCTCATGAGGCTTCTACGAGGCACCAGAGGTGAGATGGCCTGTGCCCCCTTGGACCATGCGATGGCTGCTTTTAACTGGCGTAACCACCTCCGCGTGCCACCGCGCAGACGGGCACTGTGCACGGCCGCTCGTCACTGTTAACGGGGGAGACGGAGCCAAGCCATGAGCACTTTGCTAAAAGCATCTCCTCTGACACCGTAAGTGGCTACTAACCACTGCCTGACATTTCTAAAACACTTTTTAATTCGTCCACAGAAGGAGCTCCCGGAGCTGTGCCCAAGGGCTTCTCCAGAGGGACCCTCCCGCTCTCCGCTGAGCGCAGCGCAGCATCCCCGCTGCAGCAGGACCCAGCCCAACGCCGCGGGCTCCCACCCCTCCGGGTGCTGTGCTTCCCATCTCCCCACAGCGCCTGTGCTCCCCGCAGTGGACACTCTGTTGTGTCCCTCGCTCCCAGGGCCAGGGCAGGACCCGCCAAGGACAGGGCAAACGAGAGGAACTGGGGATTTTGCTAGTTTGCTTGTGCCAGGGAAATTCAAATGCATTGCTTTGTTGCTAAGTTGCAGCTTTTCTCAGAATACTAGAAGTCAGAGATTTTCTTCATCCCCAAAGGAGCACTTTTAAGTGCTTCATTTTAAGGAGATACTTCATTCCCTGTTTTTTTTTTCTTTTGTGTTTGTTTTCAAACACGTCGGAAAGCAGTAATATTTCCAAGCTTTTTTGTTGTTGTTGTTTTCCTCCTGATCCTTTTCTTTTCCCTTTCTGAACATCCTCGCTGGTTCTGAGCAAGTCCCCTGGAGGCTGCACAAGCAGCAGGACTCGATCACAAAACCGGCTGCCTTGCTGGGCGAGCTGCTCCTCTCCTCCGAAGCTTTGAAGCTGCCACTTTAAATTCATGCAGATGGATTTTCTTTTGTTTCTTCAGGAAGTTATGAAACACTTTGTGAAGCGACATTGATGGGAGTAAGCAGGGCAGTGACCCACCCCCCCCCGGCAAACCCCCGGTCCCCGCGCTCCCAGCCCGTCCCAGAGCCGGCACTGCCCGAAGATGGTGGCCCTCAACCAGGGGCCAGAAGGAGCCGTGGCATCACGCACCGCGGCTTCTCTGCACAGGTCATCTCATTTCGGCTCTCTCCCCCACCCCTAGCCAAACAACTTCTGTAGCTCGCACCTAGCTCCCCGAAGGCCACCGTGCCCGTCTTGGACGTGTGAGCAGATGGAAAATACACAGCTTTCATGGGTAGTTTTTTCCAGTCAGTCATTACTCTCCCTCCCAGAAGTCTGAACCTTATTTTCATGTTAAATGTCTTGCTTCTGCCTGTAGCCTTTGGCTCCTGTTCTGCCTTTTCTGCTAGTCTTGAGGGCCTCAGTCCTGGTACTTTCTCCCTGAGAAGGTACTTCAGGATTTCATGAAGGCATTTGTTCTTCTTCTTGATCTCACGTGAGCTCTTTAATCTCTTTTTCTGTAACTCATTTTCTTCATCTCATAAACAATTTTGTGGCTTTCTTTGACACCCTCAACATCCCTTTAAAAATGTTGACATTAGAGCTGCAGGCAATATTCTAGTGTCCGTCTCACCAACGCCATACAAGTTTACTATGCCGTAAAATCATTTCACCACTCCTACTTACTGATCTCTTTTATATATCCACTGAATGAATTAGCTCTTTATCACAAGGTCAGGGAAGTATGCCTATGTCCTCTGTCCGTTGCAAGCCTCAGATGCTTTGCAAAGTCGTTAGGGAATGTAATACCGTCTCCTGCTCTGGCGACAAAAACATTATTCTTAGTCTGTATGATGCATATAGTTTTATATTTACTTATATTAAAACACATTTTATTTCAAAGAATGCATCTATTTTCAGTAAGCATTCCCTTTTCTTTATTTCTTCAATTCTTGATCAAGCTGGTCCCATGTCAACACCTCCATTAGCCTACGAGGACTGATGTCCAGTCTGCCCTTGTCTAGGTGGACACACTCTCGTAACACAGCCACTGGTCTCACAGGGTTTTGGCCACTCTTCCAAGCTTTGTTGAACTTGAGCACCAGCAGCCCAGTGATCTCAGCCGGGTGTTTTAGCCCCCCTGAGTGACCCACAGGTAACCAACAGATAGCGAGGACAACTGGCTCATCCGTGTCTTGGGCTTCTGCTCCTTCCAGTTCCCTTCTCTTCAGCTCAGAAGCAATTCATGAACACACGAGTTTGCTGGGGAAATACCACATCTGGCAATTCAGTTACCTCTTCTTGTGGATAAAGAGGGATTATAAATCAGTAATTTCAGACTCAGGGACCCAAGAGAAAAGCCACACGTTCTCCTAAGCAGTGGGCAAACAAGCTTCTTGCCTCTTCCCAGGGTGGGCACCCAAACCCAGCGGCATGGGAGCAGCCAGCAAACAGCCAGGCTGAAAGTGCAGCTTGCGCAATAAAGCGCCTTTATCTGGGGTTATGGGACACGGAGGATTTCCTTCTGAACACTCCTTTTCCTTCTGAGTTTTTCTTTCAAACATGAAAGTTCAATGAAATTGTTACTTTCTCTGTAATTAAATCTTATTCGTGTGTGCTGCAGGGATTCATTTCTCTTTAAAGCAAATTAACAGTACCTTTTTCCACAGAAAGAGCAGTGTGGACTCTGTAAAGGGATTAGGGAAACAGCTCATGCAAACCTGTGCTATACAGAGGTGTGCTTACGGAGCAGAGATATGTGTGCCTGCCACCTTTTCCACTGGCGGAACGTATGAAGAAAGGCAGAGAAATTGCTCCTGCAGAGCCCAAAGTCAATAGCTCTCCAGACCTAGCTGTATTTTCACTGTCAGTATTTGATTTTTATTAATTTCTATTAGACGGCTGCCTGTGGCATCAATAAGGGATCAATCCCCCCGCACCCGGCACCGTCCAGGTTGTAGTACAAGGTAACGTGTGCTGTCAACCGCTCACGGTGCAGCGGCCGGGGAGAAGGAACGTGCGTGTCGGCACCGTGGTTCACGTTGTGCCCAGCACCTTCCGGGATCCGGAGAGGCAAGGTCAGCTGGATTTAACGACGCTGGAGCCAGGTCATCCCGCCCGTGTTCCTGCTGCCACGGGGACGCAGCGGCTCCGTGTCGGGGATGCCATCTGCGGGGCTCTGCAGTTCCGCTGTGTCCATTTGTGGAGAGGGGAAGCAAGGAGCCACGCTGGTGCCGGGCTCGGCCGGGAGGGCTGCCCACCGCAAGCTGGCGGTGGCTGCCGGCCGCAGGCGTCCAAAGGGAGACAGGGAGGTGAAGCCCGCGGTCAGTCTGCCAGGGCTTCCAGTGAGAAGACCGAGGTTCTGCAGCAGCTTTCTACAAGGCAGAGCAAGTGTGAAACCTTGACTGCTTTTCACAGGGAGACTGATTATTTTATCACAGCTGTGAGGCTGATCAGTTTACCACAGCCACCACGACGGCAGCGACTCCGATAGCACTGGACCCTCCGGGAGGGCCAGCACCGACAGCAGCCATCTCCTGCTCCTCCGGGCCTGCAGCACTGCCCACAGGACACAAATGCCATCGGGATGTCTGCTGTGACCTTCTCACGGCTCTGTCCCTCCCCGCGATCGACATCCGTCGGTGCAGATTGCAGATGTTCAGGGAGGGGACGTCCTGGTGCCCAGCGCTTGCTGGGTGCCAGCCTCGGCGAGGGCCCCGTCTTGGTAACGAACATTAGGAAATTATTTGCATGCAACACCCATGGAAACTTTGCTCTCAGGTCTCCACCTCAGTGAACAGACTTCCCTTCCTGCACTTGGGAGCTCTTTTTCTCAGCACTGGTGACCATCCGTTGCTCGCTGTCACAGCCCTCAGCGCGGCCGAGCAGGAGGAGCTGGCAGCGGCAAGGCACGCTGTCATCAGGGCTCCCACGGCAGATGTGGGTGGTCGGAGTGGCTTTTGCGTCACCGAGAGGAGGAGTTGCGTCCAGGTCGTGTGGCAACGAGGCAGCAAAATGTGACAACCTCGGGTATCGGCTGTGCTGTCTCGTTAAATCTGTGCGGTTCGTAGCCAAGGTAGCAGTAGGACCAGTGACAGGGAAAAGCAAAACTAACCACGAAGCGCGTCTCGCACGCACAGGAGCGCAGCGTCACTTGAAGGGCACTGCAGATTCAGCCTCCGGAAACGGCCCACCCGAAATCCCGCAGAGCACAGAGCAGCACGGCGCAGCCGGTCCCAGGTCTTCCCCCGGCACCAGCGCCGGCCGCCCGGGCTGCACCTCGGGAGAGCAGCAGAGATCCCAGTTAGCACTGGGCCCATCTCCAGGCGGCCGCACCAAGGCTTGCCGTGCTGCCCGTCCGTCCAGCCCCGGGTGCTGCGGTCTGATCCTGCCCCTACAAGTCATGACTGGTGCCGGCGTATTTAAAAAGAGATTTATAAGGGAAGAGGAATATGACGGAAAAGGTGCATGTGAGGCTGAGAGCAGCTCTGTCCAGAGGAGACCGCGATGCTGAGCTGACCCGGGGGATGGAGGCTGCCTGGAACCTCCTCTCTGAGAGCAGAAAGCTGCCATCACACTAAAGCCACTCATAAGAGAAAGGAGATACAACTGGAGGGGAAGAGGTGGGGGGGGAGAAAGGGGGACAATTACATTAACTGAAACAATGTGTTATATTTTAAACATTAAAAACTTATGACTCTAGATGGCAAGTACCTGATGCAGCAAAGAAGGAGGAGGGAAACTGAAGCAATGGTTAAACAATGCACAAGGCGGTCTGCGGGGTCTGTTTTGTATTAAATCCATTTGGAGGCTGAATTTGCTCCTTTGACAGCTGGCCACACTGGCTCAAAGAGAATAAGAAAGTTTTTGTTTTTTAAAAAAGATGTGTAATGGGTTTCTTATGTACTAGCAAAAAAAAGCTCTCTGAGCTGGATCACCTATTTTCTTGTCAAAAGACTTTGGACAAAACCTAATCATGAATAAAATGCCTCGTGATTTTTCAAAGAGCTCTTTTATTTGAAGTCAACTCTTCTGAAATGGGAGGCAGGACCCGGGTAATGAGGCGCAGGGCGGGAGGCAGCTCGCACGCCAAACTTCCGCGCTGCCCGCGGGAGCGTCCCACCCCACACCGGCCCCGAGCACCGGCCCCACGAACACGCTTCGGCCCGCGACGGGGAACGACTTGCCACAGCTCCCGGAGACCGCGGCAGGGCTGGCTGGCACCAGCCACCATCCCCACTCACAACCACTTCCAGGGCAAGGCCCAGCGGCACCGTGGGGGTCTCGTTTGTCCACTGCCACCGGGTTTTACCTCCACGGCTGCCTGAGCATCAGTCCCCACACACAGAAGTGGGGACACTCATTACATCTCAGTCTGTCCTGGAAAGGCTGGCTGTGTGCAGAGCTGAGCTGCATCTGGGGACGAAGAGCAAAAGCCACTCACTTCTACGTGTACCACTTGCCAAGAGCAGAGAAATACTAGCTCAGCCACTGCAGAAGGCACCACAAGAACAAACACATCTCCTGGTCATTGCTTCCCAGAGCACTTTCAAGTGCCTTTTTGCCTTCTGCTGCTCCGGGGCTCTAGCCCGCCTGAGGCAGCATGGGCAAGACCTGATGCCGACTGCAGGTGAGCAAGGAGGGCAGCACGGACAGACAGACCTGTCCCCCTCTCATGGCACTCCTGTGCCTGCTGCCGTAAACCTGCCGAGCCCGTGGAAGGAGAAGGACACACTGTTCCCTGTGGCTGGACACCCAAACCAGTGCCATGCCCACGTCACGGCGCGGTTGCCTGTCCCTCCAAGCGCTGCTCCTGATTCACCCCAGTCGCTCACACCACGCACCCTGCCCTGACCCATGGGGCTGACCCAGACCTGCCTGACCCTTCGTGCCTCCTCCATGGGCCTCACAGTTAGACGCCAAGCACTGAATATCTCCTCTTCATGATTTTAAAGGCAATAAATGAACTATCTGTGCACAGGGCAGGGAGAACTAAGCTAACCCACAGACAGAACGTGTGCTGCAGGTCAGCACACCATCACGCACCAGCCACACGTTGCATCCACACCACAGACATGCTAAGCAGGGAGGCAGCGGGTTCAGCCCAGCAGCACCGCACAGAGCTGACGCGTCCCCGAGGTCACTGGTAGCAATGGCTCTGACGTGCAAGCAGAAGGTATCGCCCAGAGCTGCGCTGGGGCTCTGGCAGGCTTCAGCCTCTAAGCACCGAATCTGAGCTGGAAGCTTCTCAAGAACAATTTTTCCTGCAGAGTTTCATCGATTCCTGGTTTCTCATAAGATTTCCTGCTCTGGTGCCGGTCAAATCCAGGAAGCACAGAGATGTAGGGGATACAAGGGAAGGGCAAAGCCCTTGAAAGCTGTCCCTTGAAAGCTGGACAGAGTAATTACACCGGTAGTCACACCCCGGAACAGCAGCCTTTACGTGACTGGTGAAAGTGGCACTTGTTCTAGGTTGGAAAGGGAATGGTCCAGGGGCATGGGGAAGGTGGCTGTTTGGAAACGGGAGAGACACAGTTGCCCTGCTCTGCCCCAGAAAACCCCACTCAGCTTTACAGGACTGTCGATGATTTAAAGCCTGCCTGCAGTCAACCGTCCTGCCTTGCTCCACCCCTCGCCCTCTCGGTCCTGCCACAGCTCCCTCTGACCCCGCAGTGCCCAGAGCGAGTTCGAGAAGTGTGAAGGAACTGGAGGATGCCACATGCTCTCAGCGGCTCCCCAGGGACAAACACCTCATGCTCTGACCAACACTGGGTAGTAAACTCTCACATTTACTTTCAGAAATCGAGGCAAACCTGAAAACTGTTTTCTGGCTGTTGGTTGGGTTTGGTTTTCTTCTTGGCTCTTGCCAGTTGTTTGCGGACAGAGAAGATTTTCAGCCCTTTGTCATGGACACCCGTCGTAGAGAGGACCACTGGAATTTTAATTGTCCAAGAGTTCTAATAGGTGTAATAGCCTTGTGTGTTACATATGCATTAATTAAGTAACACTGCATTTAGCTCCAAATCATGCGGAAGGCGCGTGCTGTGTTTGCACAGACATAAATATCGTCTCAGTTAGAGTGCAGACTAATAGCTTTGCTCTCTTTGCATTGCAGTATTTCCATTCTGGTGAAAATGGGAGCCTCAGAAAAGCTTACCCTTGTGTAGTCCTGGTTCACTGGCTGAGAGCTCAGCACTTCCACATGTGCTCCTCGCACATGGGCGTTCCGACATGATATGGCTTGGAGAATCTGAGCGGCCCTGTGATGCCTGCGGGTTTCAGCACAGGGCAAGCCCTCCGCAGCGATTCGCACGTTACCCATTACCCTGCTGAGCAAACAAACTGCCTGGCAACCTGTGCAGGGGTCCCTCATTACCCAAATTTTTCAGCCCTGCTGTTTCACTGCAAATACCATCGCTGCAGCAATCCGTAAGCTGTAAATACAGAGTTGTGTGCAACTGCAAGGGGAAAGGGGAAACAAAAGGATACGGCACAGTGAATATAATATATTCTCATCTTGATCCACAGGGAACTTCCATGCATTTAGATGAGAATATAACACTAGGTCATCAATGGAGAGCTGCTTGTGTTAAACCCCAGCACTGCTGCTTTCACTTTGCTGCTTTAGTGCAACCTGATTCTGAAACAAAATGAGAAGTTGGAATAACACATGTTGGATGAGCTCTGATACACTAGCTGGACAAATATTTGGAAGAGTATTCACTTTCACCAGGCAACATTATACCCTGTGGATTAATTATACAGAGTATGGTCCTGACTTGGGTTTGGACGATTAAAGCTGTGCTGGAATTCCAGAGGATTACTTAAATGTGCAGCATTAGTGAAGGTAAAACATCTTCAATATCCCTTTCCTGCAGCCTCCATTTCCTTTACAGAAATATGCAGATTAGTGCTAAGTATTAATCTGCGGAGGCTCCCGGAGCAGGGCTCCATCCCCTGAAGAGCATTGTGAGGTTTTGGGGAGAGGAGGGGGAGGGCTCTTTGAAAGGGAAATAAAGAGCAGAAAGAAATTTCATATGCTTGTAAAACAATAACGAGAAACGAGCGACTTATTCCACATGTTTTAGTCTGGGAGAAAAAAGCCTGCATGCAGGCAAAGTAAGTGCAATATATATGTGTAATTAAGAAATGATTTCCTGAGATCTTCCTTAAAATGTGTCTGAATACAGATCTTGAATTTGCATAAATAACTTATGCCTTTCACTTTTTTCCTTGTGGAAAACACATAACATTGCCTCTCGCTTTCTGATTTTCAGACCCTCCCCGGCTTGGGAGGAGGATTTGCCATATTACGCTATTCTTTCCAATTGTAATCAGCCTTAAATCTGAATAAAAGCAGCAAATGGCTGACTGGCACTCCGGGCTTCCCTCCCTCCCCCTGCCCCCCATGGAAGCGGCAGCAGCAACAGCATTGACTCAGACCGGGAAAGACATGACTGCAGCTCTCAGTTTTCATTAGTATTCATGGAGCATCCGACTCCAGAGAGGATTAATAGACTCTGATGCCTAATATCCTGGAGAACAATTAATTTGCCCACAGTTTTGTCATGGTTGAAAGTCAAATGCTGGAACAGATCGATGCACTGAGCTGCAAGTTGAACACTGCAACCTTCTGCTGGAGCTGAATTTTAATTTTCCCATCATCATTTCCCTCCATTCCCAGCACACCAGTTTTCTAATAGATCTAAAAGCCTCTTACCTTCTTCCATCACATGTTGGTCTTCATAACAAAAGTCCATGTTGATTGTTCAAATATTAGAGCCTTGTATTGCTCTCCATTATGGGATTAGAGATGCTCAAGGTCCCTTGTGTTTTGACCTTTTCCTGTCTCGTTTCTCTTTAAATCATATGAAAAATGCTAACCTTTCTTAATTAAAATTAAAACGGAATGGAGGAATAAACCTTTTTCCTAGCAATTAGTCAGTATTTAGGTTTCCATTTGGATAGCAGTGTTTGTGCAGACCTTAAGGCTGATGTACGTAAACGCCCGGTCAACAGAGCTGTTAGGATTGCCCGGCCGTGCCGTGTCTGGACACCTCTGGATGACTCCGTGTCATCTCTGGAGCCCGAGCCGCTGCCCTGGGCTTGCACCAGCCCCGAGCCCAGCCTGGCCACTCGCCTCCCGCTCCCACTGGATCACCTGGCGAGGTTGTGCAAGCCCACTAAATCCAGTGCACACAGGGGAAAGAAAAATATCAATAAACAGACTTGAATGGTTGTTGTGGGAAAGTAGTGCAAACATCAGGAAAAAATACTACTTAAGTTGAAAAAAAAAAGTGGTAGATGAGAGTTTGGGCCCGATCCTGCCCATGCACAGAATCCCAACGTCTGCACGGGTAAAGCGCGGTGCTTGCTTGCTTGGGACAATCCTTGCTGCCAGGGCGACGGCTGCAGCAGCCCAGGCAGCCCCCCTGGCCTCACCTTCCCGGAGCTTGCCTCCTCCGCTGGCTGCTGCTCGGAGAGCGCTGGGCATGCAGGAGAGCTGGTACCGAAGGCATTGCAGAGCTACAGGAGCAGGGACCAGTCGGCCGTGGGCACTGCCCTGATCGCTCCGTGCCCGTGCCCCAGTTCTTCCAGTGGAAACAGAAACGTGATGCCAGTGACAGGTTTAACGACCAACACAAAACAAGTCTGTGATGCTGGAAACGAACTGAGACCCGCCAAACCCAGGCTTACACCCACCGCTTACCACAGTCTCTACTGGGAGTTCAGGGTGAACAGACACTGGGGACTGAATTTCCCTGTCTTGGCCCTTTGCCTTACCGGGAGATACCCGCACCCGCCCTGACCTCACCGGGCTCTGCAGATGGGGAAACTGCTTTTGGCTGAAATCCCGAAGAGCAGAAGGCAGGAGAGTGTCCTGTCCCACCTCCCGCCGGGCTGCGAAGCGTTGCTGGGAAAAGCTTTCCCTGCCGCGCTGGACTGGGAGCGATGTCCCGGCATCACCCCCGAGCGCGGTGGGGAGGCAGCCGAAAGAGCGCTTGCTTCTTCCCAGAAAGAAAAGGGGCTTAACGGGTTAAGGCCAGAACTGTATGACTCTCTCCTAGCTATTGTGCTGTTCCCTCAGCGTTTCTGGTGTCCAGGCTTTTGTGGTTTAATTACAGTCTGCTCCAAATGGTCTTAGCTAACAGATCAATAGATCAGGAACATTAGAATTGTTAATTTGAATGGCCGATTTGAATTTAAGTGCAACTTCAATTTAATCATTTTAAAAATGAAACAGTGTGTGAGGGCCCTCCTTCTTCTCCTCTACCAGCGAAGCAGCTCCGATGCCCCGTAGGGATCACAAAACTCTCTGACATGCACATTTCCCTTCAGTCAGGAGCTAAGCCCTGTGAGCTGCTGGATCATGACAAAAGTGGGGGTTTTAGCAGCCTTTCCTACGAGCATGGTAATCCCAAATCCAACAGTGATTAACTTGGACTCAAAGCTCCACTGCAGAAATTAATTCTAAATCAGGGTCCTGGAGCCTTGTCTCACCAAACACTTTACAATGCTAATTGGCAATGACTATACCAGCAGGCATAATAATGTCCCAGTTGTCTCAGCTTTCCCAATTCATCCAGAAATTCTGCAGGGTTTGCCCCTCCGCCCACCCGGAGCGCGCGGAGCCTGGCTGGTTCTGCCGGCCATGGGCTGAGGGAGACGTGGGAGCGCAGGGATCTCTGAACACTGTGGCGACTGGGCTGGCGGGCTGGGTGCTCATCAGCACTGGGTGCTTGGCACTGGGCTCCTTGGGTCAGGAAGGGTGGCATGCTCTAACATCTGGACATCCACCCTTGATGTGAACAAAATAAAACAGAAGCACACAAAAAATTTAAGAGATAGAGTGTCAGGGATGTAGTTTCTGCACGTAAGGCTTCATAAAGACACTGGTAAGCAAAAATTAAAAGAAAAGCATATACCAGTCTCCTATAACACCAATAATAGCCGGGCTCCAAAGCTCTGCTCACTGTACATATGACACTTTCTGACTATCACACATATATCCAGCTTTCATTTTATTTGGCAACCTCAAAGCGCCAAGCGGGAGCAATTACTTTGCAGTGTCTTTGTTAACCTGTGGAACTCGCTGCCCCAAGGTAGCCATCGGGTCAGGAGTGCTGCACAGGTCGGGGGGAGCAGACGGAGCTGAGGCGGCTGCAGGCACAAACAGCTACCATCGCAAGGGCAATAATGTACACAGGACTGTGGATGCTCCACGCGGCAGCTGCTAAATGCGAGGGAGCAGAACGAAGCCTGTTCTTTTTGAGCGCATTCGTGGGGAATTCTTTCAGTTCACATCGCTGCCTAGCACAGGACATGAGACCAGACAAACCTTGGTCCAATACGTCCTGGCAAGTTCTGTGCTCCTGTTTACTGCTGTGTGCCAGTCAGGTCAAACAAGGTGTGTAAGCCAGTATTTCTCCTGAAATGCTCAAGAGTTCCCTTACTCCTGCACACCAAGTAAGCCAAAAGCTTAGTTTTCCTTTTGTCACACTCACAACTGCAATGTAGCCGTCCTGTCTAATTGCCACTGTTACCGAATGTAGCGTTTGCACTCAGAGCCCCAGCACCTGGAACACGAGGGACAGAAAGGCAGTTCGTTTTCACCTGTATTTCAGCCCTGGTTTAGCGTCGATACGGGCAGTTCTATCCAGGGAGATGCAGCTGTGCATCACGGCACTGTTCGAATATGAAGTTTATGCAGCTTCTAAATGCAGGTTTCTGAGTCTTCCCCACAGTCATTTCAGAGTGACAAAATTTCAGCAAAAAAAGCCTAAAACGAGTTTACTGCGTGGTGCCTTCAAGTGGATGACCTTTTAGCACCAGGGAAAGTGCAGCTGCTTATGAGCGAGGACCAGCACGTCCAGGAACTCGTGGCACCCGAGCCCCACGGCAGAGACCGCAGCCCCAGCCCCGGGTGCGGGTCCCTGAGGAGGGGGCACGGCTGAGGGGCCGGATCCAGCCCAGGGGTGCTGGGTGCCGCCCGCCACTCTCACCTCTGTGTACCAGCACAGCACAGCGGCCCCGTGCAGTCGCGCAGCGACGCAGCACAGCACGGGCAGTTTCTAACACACCTCGTGCTGCTCTGGCGGCTGCCGCGGGTGAAGAGCCACTCACAGCTGCACTCGAGCTGACCTGCGAACTGCCTCTCCCTTGGTGAATTCACTGCCCTTGGAGTTGTGACGGCCCGTAACATCCCACTACTGACCCTTCTGATACCAAAATCCATTCAAAGGCTCATCTCCAATGCTTATTTTAAAAGGTGCTTCCGAGCTGACACAAACATGTTTCTATTTCCTTCCCGTGTTTCCCTTCATTGCAAAAAGCCAAGGCAGCAACACGGGGTGAATCAAACAAACTGCCTTGCTCTCGTGCAGCCGTAAGAGGCTCCATCACTGCGCGTCCTGGACGTATGGCCTGCTCCTGCTCGCAGGCAGGAGGGCTCTGCACCAGGCGGGCAGGGGGGTCTGTACCAGGCGGGCAGGGGGGTCTGCACCAGGTGGGTAGGGAGGTCTGCACCAGGTGGGTAGGGGGGTCTGCACCAGGTGGACAGGGGAGGTCTGCACCAGGTG
>Ga0065711_1034736_pt1 | contig 23314 bp, 30 predicted proteins | sample Hoacrofraction12_FD_59098 | JGI IMG/M metagenome (GOLD analysis project Ga0065711, IMG submission 59098) | Hoatzin crop microbial communities from Cojedes, Venezuela - Epithelial fraction 12 v2 (version 2) | ecosystem: Host-associated > Birds > Digestive system > Esophagus > Crop | place...
GGGCTGGATGGCTGAATCCGTAACCTGCGCGGGGAAACGGGCACCTTCTCATCATGCCTGCTCCTCACCAAGACCGGGAGAGCTGATGCCGAGTGCCGCGTTGCTCTTGCTTTAAACAATAAACACCGCAGAGCCCTTGTGTGGGATCTCGTGCTTCTCTGCCTCTAAAAGTCCTCCCGACAGCAGGCAGCGGAAAGGACCAGGCACACTCACCTGGGCGCTGGGCACGCCATCCCAACTCTATACACTGCCAGCTCAGCCCCGGACACTCCCAGGTGCGTTAGCCCTTCCCTGAGCTTCACTACGACCAAAACCCACTCCCCAGAGCTTTACTACAGCAACTTCTTTACCTCTGAAGCTGGTGAGTGAGCAGAGCTGGCTGGTTTTCGCATGGAGCTTGCAAGGGTGGAGATGGCTGGGGTGGCCGGATGCAGTCCTGAACCGGTCACCAGAAGAAAACAAGAAGCATTTGCAATCAATAGTGCCTCAATTAGTAAATTTAGGAGACACTTCTCGGTGAAGTAGGACACACCCAGGTTCACCAAGCACTCAAAATCCCTGACCACAGCTCTGACTATCGCAGCAGCTGTGCAAACATCACTGCTGAAGTCCTTCAGCCTTGCCTCCCGCTGCAGCAAGGCGAGCACTCCACCCTCCTCAACCCCCCGAGAGCCGCTCAGCTGCCGTACCTGCAGCGACGCGGGCGGGCACAGCCGAGACCTCAGAAGGTCTGGCTCGGGCTCCAGTACCTGAATCTGCTGATGAAGAATCTGATGGTGCTGCTCCTGCTGGTACAACATGTGCTGCTGCTGCGTCTTCTCCAGCGTCCTCTCGTCCATGTGCCCACCGTACATCTTCTGAAGCTGCTCGCATTCCTGTAACAAACCCGACAGACCCTCTAAGTCACCCTTCTGTGCGCGGCAAGCTTGCTGTGCAAAAAGGTACTCTGCAGCCTACCCGTCTCGAAAAGGCAGTGAAGAAAGCCTAAGCCATCTAGTCAGACAGAATCAGGTCTGGAAAAACATGGCCAGCTCGTGCCTTAGCCAACAGAAACGAAACGGGTGACACCAAGCTGGTACGGCTGCGTTCCCTTAAAAACACAAGCCCAAAGCTCAAGCAATGACAACTTGGAGATGAGAAGAGCATCTCGTGTTTCTGCCGTGTCGCAAGGCGAAAGCCCCGTCCCGGGGCCAGATCCTGCTCAGGGCACTGGTGACACACGCGCCGGCTGCGGAGGGAACGGCGTACCACACGCTCCGAACTCCGGCGACAGGAGCTGCCCTTGTCCCGCGACACCCCGGCACGGCCCCAAAGCTGTGCTGGCACAGAAGATGCGGGAGAACAGCAGCCGCCATCTGACAGCGGTGGTGCGACCCACAGGGGCGGGCAGAAGGGCCCACGCGTGGGCACAGCGCGTGGTTTGCTCCCCAGGAAAGGGGGCGGGGGAAGCCCCCCGCTTCCCAGCCTGCAGGTGAACAGCACGTCTGCTTAGAGGGGAACAGCTCCTCGGCTGGAAAGCCACCACCACGTGTCCTCAGCCGCTAGCGGTAAAGATTTCACCTCCTGCTTCCCGAAGCAGCAAGGCTGAGGCAATAAAAACCCCTTGCGGAGGTTCTTTTTGGGACCCCCAGCCCTCTCGTTTACCTGCTGAAGCTGCTTGATGCTGCTGTTATTGCCCATCTTCTCCAGGTGGGCTTTGAACGCCTGGATGCTGGCAGCACCGTCGGAGAAGCGCCGAACCGGGGAGAAGCGTTCGGTGGGGAGGTGCAGAGTGTTGGAGTCCTTGTAAATAGAACTGAACACAGCGGGCAGGGGGTTAGTGATGCCAGCTAAAACCAAACTCCAGTACAGAGACGCTTCGTTTACACCAGCCACGCCAAGTTCTCCCTGCCCACTCACCCAGAATAAACCACGTTTCGGATCAAGGCATCGCCGTGAAGAGCAAACAGGATTACCCAGCATCCGCCGTGCCCGGGCAGGTAAGCGCGGTCCCGGGCCGGAGAGACTCGGCCGCCAACCAGACTCCAGATGGGCAGCAGCTCACTGCCCATCCACACAGGTGCACCTACCCCTCAGATGGCAAAGGCTGACAGAAACCATCCAGCACCCCGAGAAGCTAAAATTCACCTCTTGGGCAGCCACTCCCTGAGCCTGTAGCTCCCCAGGGCCCCTGGCTACATCTGACGCCTGTGGGAACCAGGAGGGGCACGCGGAGGAAGGAGCCCGACGCGCTCCGCAGCCTCTGAGGAGGAAGGGGGGCCGCCACCCGTGCTTAGAGACGCACCGAGTTAAAACACAAAAACGGAGGGCAGGAACGTAGCCCTGCGCACAGGGGAAACCCTTCTGCCGCGCGAGCCGCGCCGTCGCTGCAGCGGCAGTGCCGCGGCTGCGGGACGCTGGGCACGGCGCTCAGGAGGGGCCGGGCGGCAGGCAGGCACAGCCGGCGTGGAACCACCAGCGCCTTCCCTTCCAACGCCGTTTCTTCTTCACCATCAGAGAGCCCCATTTGTCCCCGGAGGGGCTTTCTCGTGGCGCTGGGGCTCCCCATCACCAAAGCCAAGCCCTCAGCTCCCGCCCTGCCGCCGGGCGCAAGGCCGGCTCTCCACACGCAGCACAACGGGCCTTCCTGCAGGCCAGCGCGGCCCAGAAAAGCCAGCAAGCAGGCCCCAGGAGCAGCCTTCGCCCGCGAGGCGGTCGCGGAGACGTGGCCTGCACGGCACCCCTGGCACTAAGGCCACCGGGAGCCCGCCCGGCTGCGCGCCGGCGTGGCCCTGACCCGCACCACCGCACGCACGTTACGCTGCGGCTACTCCGCGTACGGCTCCTCGCTGCAGCCTCTTCCCCGAAGCGAAACGCGTTCTCCCGGAGAGGCTCCCCGCGCTCAGCAGCTGGCTGACGCTGGGGGTCCCCTCCTTGCCACGCGGTCTGCCGTCGCAGGACACGCTTCAGCTTCTACAGATTGCGCCGAGCCGTGCCCCTGCCTTTCGATGCCACCCCACCCATCACCCTGACCCGCTGCATCCCCCGCTGTGCTGACGAACGCAGCGGCTACGGGCAGAGCTACGCTGAGGCTCCCAAAGCCACGCGGCCGAGGCAGAACGACGGTACCGCCTCGTGCAGCGGTGGTACTTCAGTTCTGCTCTCAGATACTACGTTATCGTGACCAAAGCCGGGTGCCACGTCAGGAGATGGCTTGACGTAAGTTCAGCGGTAAGACACAGCCCACCGCCATTCCCTGCCTGAGGTCTCTATGCGGTGGCACCAGACCGCCGGTGGTCTCCGTGCCGTGCGTGCCCCGGCGCAGCCCGGGCGATCTGGCTGGGCCGTGCTCTGATGCGGCTCCCGTGACGTCGCAGGTAAAGCGTGAGGCAGGCTCACGGTGCGTCACGACACTGAGGGTGGAATGAGCGATACCAGCCCGCTCACGACGCAACAAGGCAGCCGCAGGCGTCCCCGGCCAAGGGGCAGAGGTGACACCAGCACATCTGCAGGGCGAGTGTGTTTTAGCAGTCCTGTGAAAAGCCAGTTCCTGCGGCGCCCGAGTGACCCAGCTTACCTTTGCGATTTGCAGCAATCCCTAACGCAGGACACAGCACATTCTGGCTGTTTGGCAAGCTGCACTCCTCCTCCTCCTGTCACGCTTCTCCGTGACCCCAGAAATCTCCCCCCTGCTGCTCTGCCCACCCCCCGAGCACCTCCGCGAGGGAGTAAGTCCGGGCGGAGAGGTGCTTATCGGGGCTTTCCGGAGTTCCAGCGTGGCACCAGCACGGCCTCAGTCTGCTCAGAGTTCACCCGTCTCTGCTGATTACATCAGTGCTCACCTCAGCAGGTATCTGGCCACAATAAAAAGCGCTTTGCCGAGCCTGCCGGCGTGAGCTGGCTGCGGGACCGAGCCCCGATCCCGCCCGGTAGGCGACCGCTTGCTCAACGCTCGAGACCAGCGGGCAGCAAACCCCGCAGCCTGCGGCTGGCTTGCGCTCTCGGCGCCGGGAGGTGCAGAGCACAGCTTTCGAGCTCCCTCTGTGGCATCGGTGTCTCCAGGTTGCTGCTGGGCCGAGGACTCCGTGCCAGATGAAGCCCCCTCTCCATCAGGAGTGCCCCACCCGCACATTTTGAGCGTGTTTAGATCCAGTCTGCATCAGCTCCCTCCTTCCCAGACACTGCGGTTTTCTTCCCAGCCCAGCCTCCTTTCCCCACATCGTTCCCATCAGGGGTTCCGATCAGAAACCCAATGACTCTTGAGGAGCTTTGCAAAGAGACTTTGCAGTCAAAACACACAACTCTGGTGCAGAACAGTGAGGTCTGGAAGCTCTTGTGTAGACGACTCTTGGTGCAGTCTTTCGCCTGCGTCTGCCTCCAAAGCGTTCTGTGGAAAAGCTGCTACCTGCGGCTAGCTTGACACGTGCCACTGCAACAGAGCAAAGCTCTCCTCCGAAACCAACAGCTCGGTCCCAACCCTCGGGCGACGGCAGCCGCTCTGGCAAACCGTCTCCAGCCACAGCAACAGGACCGGGGGGAAGAGCCAGCCGACTCCCGGCCCTGCGGTGCCTGCGTCTGCAGGCGCGGAGCCCGCGCCAGCGCAGAACTGCAGCGTCCCCAGCGCGCTCAGACACCCTCTGCTCCGTGGGTCTGCTCTTCGTAGTTGCTCCTCCTCACCCCTCCCTGCCAAGCGGGATGTCCTCAGAGCTCCTTTCCGGACGACCTCTGAGCGGGTTTCCTGGCGCAAAGCTGCCCGAACGGCCGGTGCCATTACTCACCGGTGCTGATCGGGTACCAGGTGTGGAGCCCAAGCCCGGGGTCGGAAGGACTGCTGTCCTAGCTGCCTCTGCAAGTCTGGAGGGATTTCAGCTGTAGGGTTGGTCATTGCCAGAGTGTGCCTTTTTGACCTATTTGCCAAGTATCTGCAACAAGCAGGAGCACATTTTATAAGAGACTGATGGGAGTACTCCAAAAACAGGGAGCGTTAGATAATCCAGAGTAAACGGGAAGGAAGAACGCTTGCTGCAGTGCTCAGAACCAGCCGGGGAGAAGCATGCCAAGGACACGCTGCCCGTGCCCGCCACGTCACTGGGTCTTCAGCGCTCAGGGGACAAGCGTAGGTTCGGCTGCTCGTGTGCTACCGCCAGCCTCGGCAGGAAAGAGCAGGCGTCTCCCCGCAGGAAAGCCAGCTCTCCTCCCAGGGGAACCCGGCGCGTCCCTTCGGGAACAGCCAGGTGACTGCCTGCCCTCCACGCGGATTCGCTCCGCGGCTGCGGGTCTGCCTCGCTCTCCCCGGCCCCGCCGAGCCACGGGGAGCCTGCAGCGGGCACGGCGCCGAGAGGCGAGGCGCCGATCATCCCAGCCGGAGCACGGCTGCGGAGCGGAGCTGCGGGTCAGCCGCGCCGCGCAGGATGGGCTCTCTGCCTCGGGCCTCCCCTGGGACGCCCGGGTCTCGCCGTCAGCAGCGGCCAGCTCGCCAGAGCAGGGCAGGGTGCTCACGGGTGGCAGGGCACGAGGAGGGTGCTTGCCGGTGCCCGGCCGGCCCCAGTGTGCCACCTGGTCCCTGCTCCGCTCTGCGGGGAGCCGGGAAGGGCCCAGCGATGCGAAGGGCACGACCGGCACGGGAAACCCAGCAGCGAGGGGGTCCCTTCCTCGGGGACAGGGCCAGCAGCGCCGAGGCTGCGCTCGCCTCGCGCGCCAGAGCCCGGCGGCAGCAGCTGAACCTAAAGCACCCCTGCACCCCGGGGAGCGCGCGGGGCCAAAGCCGGAGGCTCTGCTTTGGCAAGGACGGGACGAAGGGCCACGCGGCTCTGACGGCCGCTGCCCCGAACGGCCAGTTACCGGCTGCAGCGATGCTCAGAGCAGCCGGGGCACGGGGCCGGGAGAGCCAGCACCTGAGGCACCCACCCAGGACGCCCGGGCCTGTGACGAGCGCGGGGGCCAGGCGGGATGAACGCCCGCTTACGAACTCAGCTACTTCTACCCTTGCGAACCAGCAGCGGCGAGGCAGCTGCGGTGACTGCGAGACAGATGGCCTGGCCAGCCCCAGCAGGGACAGGAACGGGGAGCCCTCGCCCTGCCGTCCTCCCCTGCTGAGGTCCCTGCAACTGGCGAAGCACAGAAGAGCAGCAAGCGATAAAGTTGTTGCCGCCTCCAAACCCAGCCTCTGTGCCAGCTACCGAAGCCACTCAAGCAGAAGACAGCAAGTTAACAGAACAAAGAGCGCTCAGCGTTGTGGTAACTTGCCAAAGTCTGCGCCATTAGCTGTTTAAAGAATCATTTGATGCAGACAGGGAAAGTTTCCCAAAGAGCTTTACAGTTGTGGTTTGCTAAGCTCATTTTATTTCAGACCTCCAGGGAACAATCCAATCACGAGCTATAGCAGCGCTGCGGGTGGAAGAAAATTTCCCAAAGCTCAAAGGAGATGTGGCTGTTCCCTGGAACAGAGAACAGGCTCTGCTCTGTTTCCCAGGTCCGAGTGAGCAGGGCAAAAACTGCCCACTGGTGGCTGCACACAGAGCGCTTGGAGCCGCGTTCCAAGAAGCTAAATATTTGCATCTGTCCCTGATGTTAACGCTATTTACCCTTCTCCTCTGATGACTACTGACATGTTGCAACACAGGGGGGCGGGGAGCAAGTTAACCCACAACCTGGATGGGGCTTTTGCGGGGCCGGCTGCTGGAAGAAGAACATGAGGTAGGAAAGGACCAAGGGCAGCACTGGCGAGAGCAGCAGGGTGACCTACGGGTCCAAGGAGGCTCGCCTTCCAGTCGGGGATCGGAACGCTGCAGCAGCTTGCAACCTACAGAACCCTGCCTGGGGGTTTCAAAACGCTTCCAGCTGAGCTAGCATTTAACTTCAAGACTCCACTGACACCTTAGGTTGCAGAATAACAGAGGTGCAAACCTGCCCAGGTAAAGACGTCCAGGCACCCCCTTGCCAAGAGCCAGATGTATCCGATTTGCACAGTCCAAAGGCCCATCTACCACCCGAGGTGCTGTCAGGGGACACCGTGGGCCCTACAGGACAGCCTTTATCAGCTGGGTAAGCAGCACGCCTGCGTACAGCTGCGGGCAGAGCCTGTGCTGCTGAGCCCTGCCAGGGAGGCAGCGCAGCCGGGGTGCGGCGCTGAACAGGGGCTGAGGCAGCCGACACTGCCTGGACAGGCACGCTCCAGCCTGGCAGCTGGGGCAGGCCACGAGCGCGTACCGGCCCGGCACCGTGGCTCGGTGGATGAATGGCGGCTCGCGAAGCTGGAAAGCACTGTGAGAGCGAGCACAGAGATGAGGCTGGTGCACAACTAGAGCACCAGGCCACGCAGACAACGCAAGGCGTGCTCTGCTGAAGGGCTGGGTCAGCTGAGGGAGGGCTGGAAGCGGCTTCCTTCACGCAGACCAGCTTTGGCTTTCTTCTACGCTCAGGCAGGCGACAGGAGTCTCCGGGCACACTCTGCACCATCTGCCACGGCACGCACCCGCGCGCAAAGCCCCCTTCGCTCTGGAGCGCCGAAAGGAGCAGGGCTGGCAAGGGCTCCGCTGTACGACCTGCGCCCGCCCCGGCGTTTCTCTGCCTGCAGCCAGCGCCCAGCTGGAATCCCTCTCCCCAGCGCAGCCCCTGAGGAAACGCGGCCTTACTCGAGGTGCTGGCCTGCCCACATGGGGGGCATCCAGAAAGCTTTTCGAGTTGGAGGGAAGCAGTAGGAGCGCTCCGTCACCTCACCCACCACACGCAGTGCACCCGCTGGTTAGCAGAGAAGAAACTACGCAAAAGCCACTACGAGAATGTTAGCGAGGACAGGGTTAGCGTTTCCACGGACTGAGAAGGCACAAGCGTATTCTACCCGCTTCCCAGTGCATGTTTGGAGCAGACAGAGAGAACAGCAGCTTCCAGCCCGGTATCTAGCAATCCTTTCCTTACTGGAGCAGACTATTTTAAGGCCTACCGCTAAAATTAGACGCTCGAGGTACCCGTATTTCCAGCAAGCTCACTTTGTTTAAGGCATCAGAGTTGGATGTTTACTGCGTGTCTTGATACCAAAGCTGCATTGACACCCAAGGCCACAGATGAGATCTCCCTACCTCCGCCACTCAGCAGGGAGGGGCGAACCGCTCGGCACTCCTCTTGCAGGTTAGTGTGGGCTGCATGCTGCTGCACACTAAGCCAAGGAATTCAGCAGTTTCGGAGTTTCTGGAGAACCTGCTGCTCAATTAGCTAACCGTTTCGGGGGAGCCCAGCTTTGTAAGCACCTGGTGGTGCCAGAGGAGTAACTGCCTGCAGTGATCAACACCCACAACAAGCAGCGAGACGTTGAGCCTGCGCTGTAATCAACGGCGCTGCCTGCGACGAGGTTGCTCCTGCTTTAATTCAGCCGTGGCCCACCACAGAGCAAGCCTCTTGAAGGCAGCAAAGGCAAACGTTAACAGACTGGGAGTTACCTCTGCACGGCTTCCTGATCCGGCTCCCCGTCGGAGCTCTCCTCGTCCACGGGGGTGACGGCGGGGACCGCCTGCGGGGAGAGGAGAAGCCATGGGTTCCAGGAACCCGGCCCCATCCGCGCGGCGCACACCGGCCCTTCCCAAGCGCTGGCAAGGACGCAGGCCAGCGCCGCTGCGGCACCCAGGACCCTCCGACACTCCTTCCCCAGACAGAACTGGCTGTGCAAGGCTGCCGCTGCTTTTGGGGCTACCAGGAAAATTCACCGACGCAGATGCATCGAGGAAGAAAGAACGTGCGTTCGTGCCCCCGATGGACATTTCGCTTTTCTCTGTTAGATCAGCAAAGGAGCGGAAAAGCAACCATTAACAAAAGTGCACAAACCCTTTGCCAGCTCCCGAGAGGGCTGCCATCTCGGCTGCCAGCTACGGGAGAGCACAGCAGCTCTCCCCCGCGGGGACAGAGCACCCCCGGCTCCAGGGCGAGGGAGCCCTTGGAAGCAAGCAGGCACGCTCCCCGCAGCGCTTCCAGAGCCTGCAGCCTGAGCCTGCTGCTCTGTCCGCGGCGACCGGCGCAGCCGCCTCTGCCTGCGGGAGAAGTATTCATAAGCACGCCACCAGTTCCCTCCTTCCCTTTTGCTACTTACTGGCGTCATGGTGACGAGCGGGGACGGACCTCGGGGACGCTTCAGCAGCTGCTGCGCGTGCAGCTGGATGTTGGCTCCGCCGTCCGACGCCCTCCGGCCCAGGGGGCCCATGCCGTTCAGCAGCTGCAGGGTGGGGGGCTGCAGCAGGGACTGCTCCTGGAAGCACAGACAGCGCGCCCATCAGCCCCGCACCGCGCCCTGCCGCTACGGCCGCAGACCCAGACACGAGCGCGAGCGAAGACGAGCCTTCTGGGCTCCAGGAGGGATGAGGGAATGTCACCAACATCTCGGAGCTGAAGCGGGGCAGAGAGGCAGCATCAGTGGAAAAAACAGTGTTTAACTCTCCACGTGCCCGCACTCTGCTTCAGCGGCCAGGCAGGCTGCAACCCGCAGCTCCGGAGCCAGGCAGCGCAGCCCTATTTCTCCCCAGCCTAGTAATTAATTTCATACTGCAGTGTTCTTTTATTCTGCAGCTTTTTAAGTAACCAACTGGAACCACAACCTACGGCAAGACAGCAAGAGGGCAAACCTTGAAGCGTACGGAGTCCAAGGAACACAGAGCAAGCGTGAGCACAACCCCCCCCTCGCTGGCGGGGAGCACGTGCTCAGGCGGTACCTTGTACTCCAGCTGACCCGTGGGCTGCAGGTTCTGCCTCGGCAGCACGCTGTGCATGAAGTTCACGTTCGGGGCCACCTGCAGGAACGGAGCCTGAGGAGCGACGCGGGGGAAGCCAGGCAGGAGCTTCTGCAGATCTTCCATGACTTCCGTCCTGCGCAACCGCATTCACAGACAGGTGAATTAGCACCGACGTGGCGAGAACCACCCACGGGCCCAGCGCACTCGCCTTCCCTTCACAAAAAGGCTTTTTATTGCTCTGGAAAATGGTCACAGAGAGCAGCCAAGCCAGTCTGTGGCTTTCATCTGTCCCTTGTCCCCTCCAAGCTGAGATTTGCCAAAACTAGCTCTCTGCATTAACCTCGACCGTATTCATCACAAAAGCTTCACCTGGGACACGAGAGCAGTGCAGCTCGGGTGACAAACTGGCTGGCACACCAGCAAACACCAGTATAGCTTACACAGAGCTCCTCACGAAGAAGAGGAGGAAAGCAGCTCATCCTCAGCTCAAATACTACCCAAGTTGTGCAACGGGACGAGGGTGCTTAAAAGAACACTTTTGCTAACGAGACACCTTGAATTTCTCTCTCCATCTAGCAAAAGCCAAGTCTGCGGCAGTAACTCCGAGCTGCTCGCAGCAGGAGCCGGAAACCAAAGGTCCGGCACCCGCCACGACACAGACGCACGCGCTCATCACGCCCGGTCTGGCTGGCGCGAGGCAGAGACCCGGGACTGAGGGGCGTCTGCCAGCCCCGAGACCACTGCCAGCCCCGAAGGCATCAGCTCTGACACACCACAGAGCCCGCAAGTCCCCAGGAGGCATCAGCCTCTCATCTGCCAACGCAGCCCGTGACTGAAGCTGTCCCATCTCAGAGGGACCACGGTCACGTGCTAGGAGCAGATCTCCAGGTTCCCTTAATCCCCTTCGGGGAGTTGGAGCCCGGCACTAACCGTGGGTCAGCGACTCCAACCGTGTGCCTTCTCATGGAGAGGTAACGGACCAGAGCTTCGGGCGACGGCTCTTCCCCTTCATCACTGTCCAAGTTCATCGTTCCGTCAGTCTGGGCAGGCAAGACATGGGAGATGTTGAAACACAACGTGAGGACCAGGCCAAAGGCTTCAGCGCGAGCCTGGGAGAAGAACTCGCCGTGGCCATCAAGGGGTGTACCTCACCTCCACAATCTGGTTTTCGGGGTTGATGAGCTGGACTTGTGGCACGTTGATGCTCACGGTATTGCCTGTCTGTTCCGCCTGCTGAGCGGAGAGATGGAGATCAGAAGACACGGAGCTAGCGTCCCTTACAGCCCCTTTACTAACGCTGCTGGATTAACACCGGTGCACGGACCTAAGCGCCTGGGAACAGGGAGGTTACCCTGGAGCCAGTGAAGTTCTGTTTATTCTTAATTCTCAAGGGTTTGCCTCATTTCCCCTCCTCCCTTCTGTTCAGGCAGGGTCAGCATCTCTTCCGCTTCCCTTATGACCTGGCCTCTCTTACAGCAAATACCCACGTCCTAGACAGCGGCACAAACTGAGGAAGAAGCATCACACCGCAGCCCTGGTCTGCAGACTCTGGCCCCCAGCCAGTGACCCTCACACTGCCTTCTCCTCTGTCACACGCGAACACGAGGATTTGTCGGAAGGGTACTTGCTAAACCCGCAGCCACCGAACAAACCGTTCCTCACGTCAGCATCACGGCACCCTCGACACACGCGAAGGTCCCGGGCGAGGCACGTTTGGCCCTCCTGCCAGGACGAGGACGCCCGCCAGCAGGCCTGAGGCTCGCAGGTAAGGGACCAGCTGGCCTTCCAGGGCTGGAAGAACACTGTCCCCGCAGGACCTACCTGGATGTTAGCAGAGGTGGGGAAGGTCACGGTCCGCGGCATGCTCGGGGACGCTGCGATGCGCAGGTTCTTGTGTCTCTTCAGACGGTCGCAGAGCAGGCTGTAGATCGCGCTGTAGTGATCGTAAGCATCGGCTCTCAGTGACTAAGAAAGCAGAAGGAGAAAGCGGTCAGTTCCTTTTGTCAAGCACTGAAGCACGCTCCACAGCGTGCCGAGGTTGCTCGGCTGCCCGCGGCGGTAAGCAGCAAACACGGCCGTCCGATCTCCAGCGGCATCGGGCAGGGCACGGCCGGCCGCTGTGGGGCCGTACCTGAACCGTGCGCTCCTTGTCCAGCCCCATGTCTGCCATCGCCAGCAGCACGTCCTCGTTCAGCGGCTCCAGCTGCCTCTCGGTCTTCAGGTGCTGACACTCCGCTATCAGCTGCAAGGGCGCAGACACAGACTTCAGCGCTGGCAGCCCCAGCGCTCCGGAGAGCTGACGCGCCGGGCTCCGGCCGCAAGCTGGCGTCAGCTTCGGAGGCTGATGGCACACACCAGTGCAAAACCCAGGGCCTCAGGCTCTCAATGCCACGGGGAGAGGTACAGAAACACACGCAGATGAGGAGTGATGTGGAAAGCAAGACCACGAGACACGGAAGACGGAAAGGCAGCGCACCAGCAGTCGGAACGAGGGCTCTCGACCGGCTGAAGCGAACACTGCAGCGCCACGTGCCCGGCGCAGACCCCACGCGCGCACCAGCTCGCTTCTGCTGCTCACCCTGTCAAAGTCCGCATCAGCCTCCCCGAGCTTCATCCACTTGTGCTTGCAGATCTGCTCCATGGAGAGCCGCTTGCTTGGGTCCAGGACCAGCATGTGGCGGATCAGATGCTCACACTCTGCGAGGGAGGAGAGAGGCCGAGTAACCCGCAGGGAGGGACGCGGGCTCGGCGCCGCAAGGGCAAAGGCGCTTTTTCCTTTCCAAGCAACGCACTTCTCTGTAGGAAGCCTTTCACAGCAGAAGTCCTGCTCCTCCTCTGGCACCCGCTCAGTCCCCCACGTGCCCCTTCGCTGCAGACGCCCTGTTTCCCCAGGCTAGGGGGGAAGGCAGCCCCAGACCCCCGTGCTGCGTGCCAGAGCCCCTGCGCTGAGGCTCTCCCCCGCCCGGGTGGGACCTAAGCTTGCTTTAAAAGCACCACGAGTTTCAGCAAGCATTTGCTGTAGGAAGAGAACCTCTTCCCCGGGGGAGCAGGCGGGCAGGGAAGCTCTCAGCTGGGAGACTCCACGCAGCCCCTGCAAAACCAGTCCTTCATCTGAGCGCAGGCAGCCAAGAACCCACACAGGACTTGTTCTTAAGTGAAGCTGCTTTTATCCGAGAATTAATCCAGAAATAGGATTGGTTACTCGAGCATTCAGGAGTATTTCTGCAGAAACAGGACACAGACCTTCCTCTCTGAGGGGGCTTATTGCTGGAAATTGATGTGCCATAACGCTGTAAAAAGCTTCTTGCCTAAAGCAGGTACAGCGAAAGCCTCCATATTGCTAAATCACTATCCCCTTCTCAGCTGTCACGTTCCCCAAAATTTAGAGAGGGCATCTCGGCTAACGTTTTGCTGCAGTTTGCAGAGTTACATACACGAAAGCCTTTAAGTAAGTGTACCACGGTTTCTAAATTCCCGCTTCAGAACTCATTTTAGCTAACGTTACAAACCACCATCCAGCGGAAAAGCTTCCTGGCACACCAGTTCGCGGGCACACAACTCAACCGCCACGCTGCAATTCCAGTGCCCCAAGGAATCCGTACGCAGAGACGCGCCCCGTGCCCGCTCAGCGCCCTGCCCCGCGCCCGCCTTACCTGTGGACATGAAGAACGGGATGCGAAACTTCCCGCTGAGCACCCTGGCCCGCAGGTTCTGCAGCGTGCTCCCGTCGAAGGGCAGAGCGCCGCAGACCAGCACGTACAGCACCACGCCGAGACTCTGCGTCCGAAACAGAGGCCGCGGCAGCAGCGTTAGAGCGACAGACCGCAGACTGCCGTGAATCGCAGTCAGTGTTGTTCAAATAGAATAAAACAATCATCAGGAAGAAAAAGCAAATCCCACCGGCGTGGGCCTTGTGGACGTCTCAGCCCCAGGCCAGGGTAAGTCCTCCCTCAAACTTCAAGCCCAATTCAGGCTGTCCTTGGTGCCTCAGAAGCGAAGCAGCCCACGGCCCCGGCGTGCCCGAGGCGGCCCCGCGCCTTCCCAAGCCTCCGCGCTTAACGTGCTCTCTGCAAACCCTCGTGGAGCGAAACCTGAGGTTTCCTCCGTCAGCTCTGCCAGCTCAAACCCCACTCCAGTGAGTACGCTGCCACTCAACAGCAACAAAGCGAACCGTATTTTGGGGAAACTAAATTAAAATGCATTTCTGGGCAACTAATATTTTTGGCACCATGCCTCCCAGTAAAGAGAACATGTGACACAGTCGCCAGAATAAAATTTTATAAGCATTTCCTTGAAAACAACATTTCTTGCCATATCCAGGGCTTTTCTGCAACACACGTATTCAGGCAGCAAAGCCAAACAGAGCAAAAACGAGATGGAAGCAAGAGAGAGAGGTTCATCGCCTACCCAAATGTCCACCTTCGGCCCGTCGTATTCCTTGCCTTCAAAGAGCTCTGGAGCAGCGTAGGGAGGACTCCCACACCAGGTTTTAAGCAGCTGCCCAGGTGTGAAGATGTTACTGAACCCAAAATCTGAAAGAACAAAGAGGACTGATTAGAGGAATACGATCCACTCAAACCACCCTAACCAACCAGCGTTCAAGTCACGTTCCGAGTCGAGTGCAGCCACGCACAATCCCATAAGGGAGAGCTGACACGCGGGCGCTGCGCGCAGAGGAGGCCACGCGGTAGGAGCCACGCTGAAGCCACCCGGAGGGCGCGCAGCTTCTCTCCGCGCGGCCACAGCTGACCCCCAGGCGCGAGCGGCGGCACGTCCGCTCCCGGCAGCACAAACCACAGCCCCGCCGAACAACCGGCTGCCGCACACCACGACCCGGGCCTGCCCCGCTGACCAGGACCATCCTGCCTTTGCTCAGCAGAACACAGAGGTCTGTCCAAAGGTCTGCTCCCCCTTTTCAGCCACGTGATGGCCACGCTGGGGCCAACACACCAGCAAACACTCGGATCACCGAGGGCTGCTGCCAGTCCAGTGCATGGTTTGGAGCCAGGCTCCCACCTTAGATTCAAGAAATCCCACATAAAGCTTCCGTGCTAACTTGCAGCCTCCAGCTTCTCCGCTGTCGGTTTTCACAGCTTCCCCAAGAGCAGGGCAGCCGCCAGCAAAGACAGGACGCAGACAAGGGGAGCAAAGCAGGAAACTTTCCCTTTCCAGAGAGCACCACACGAGCTGAGACCTTCGCCTGCGGTGGGCAGCTCTGCAAACCAAGCCAAGTCACCCACCAACAGCAAATCATAAATCCTGAAAGGGAAGTGAAGAGACGGGGCTTCACCTGACAGGCAGCCGCCCATCAGCTTACGTGGGCACTAATGGCATTCTCTGCTAATTAAGCTGCCACCCCCGGGCACGCCGCTGGGACTCGCACCAGGAGGAGTAAAGAAACCAAAGTCTGGGTTCAAGAGAAGTGAGGTTTTTCTCACAGAAAGAGAGAATCTTCACTAACAATTTCTTTCTTTTTTGCCTCAGTCGAATGAAATCGAGCACAGAGTCGCAGAGCGGCGTCTCCACGTCCCGCGATCCCGACACTGTGCAAGGAGAATTTGACTGAAAACACAGATTTCAATACACATATACAAATGGTAAAGAATATTTGAGATGAAAAAGCACAAAAGTTCTTCTCCCATTTCTTGAAAGGTCACCTTCTTTTTTATCTGCTTCTCTCTCCTGCCAGCCTTTTCTCCGCGCTGTACAAGATGGGGACTGTGGCAGGCGCTCCTCAGCCATCGAGGCAGGCTGGTTTCCCCAAATCCCACCAGACTGCAGGTTTGCCCCAGCACATCCAACGCTGCCTGCCGAAGGGAAAACGGGCATCGTCTTGGAGCAAACAGCCCCTTGACGCCAGCGCCCAGTGCTTCGCACCAGCTTCCCAGGGCAGAGAACACCCCACAGACCAGGCACGAGCTGGTGAGCCCGGGCTCCTGCCCGCGACCGCGGGATCTCCCACGACCCAGCTTCGGGGGAGCCTCCTCCCCTCCTTCAACGCGCGCCGGCCGAGCCCGGCAGCCCTCCCAGCGCAGCTCGGCACGGCTCCTGCCAGCCCCGCTCCAGGAGGGCGCAGCCACCTTCCCTTCTCCCCGTCCCTTCGCAGGGGCAAAACTCTCGACGCGGAGATGGTTCACGCTGTGGAGATGGCCTAGCGTGGCGTGTTCCTGCGGAAACACCCGGAGCACAGCCAACGCCGCGCCAACCCCACCTCAACGCGGAGCACAGATGGAAAGCGTTCTTTCAAAGCCCCACGGCACCAAACCAGGGCAGTTCCACTCCTCTGGGTTTTGCTGTTGGAAACGCAGTCATCTAAACCTGCAGACCCCCAGAGCAGTCGGCCTGTGGAGGCCTGCTTCAGGGAAACGGCACACCGCTGCACAATTGCCTTTTCCACCTCTGCAAGCTTTGGAGCGGCCCTGTCTCACGTTTGAAGGATGATGTGTCACAAGCGCCTGAATCACGGCCACCAGAGCAAGCAATAACAGCTACGGCGCCAAACGCGTTTCCACCTCCTAACCACCACCCACTCGTAGCCCAGCTTAGACATGAGCTGCGCAAGAACACGCTGGGATTTCGGCCCTTCACATATTTTGAGCAAATTATTCTGGTTTAGGTACTTTTATTTCTCCTGGTATGCACGCGAGGGAGCTCTGCCGCCCAACAGACGCGCAACGGCTGCCTCCTGCAGCCGCCTCTGCTCCGCAGGAGTGCGGGCCGCTGGCTGCCTGTGAAGCTTCCCCCCTCGTTCACACGGGGCTGGAGCTCGCCCAGGGATTCACAGCGCTTTTCGACGGCGGAGAGCGCAACGCCGCAGCCTCTGCTTTGAGCAGCGGGCCAGGGGGCAGAGATGCTGCCAGCGTGCCGGTGCTCACCCAGCGGGTCCCGGGGCTCCTGCGGTCGCCCCATGGCTGCCCTGGATTTCAGGAGGAAAACCTCTCCCTGAGAGAGCCGCTGCCCTGCCCGGCGCTTCCCGGGCTCCGGGTGAGTCCCCCTGCTCGTCTCGGCAGGGAGCGGGGGCCCGGCGGCCGCGTCTCACCCCAGGCACTGCTCAAGGGCTGCAAACAGCTTCCAGAACCCACCTGGGCTGCACGAGCCCGGGGAAAACAGCAGGCTCTTTAAAAGCCCCCCAGGAGTTAAGGGGGAGGATCTGAAAACCCCCAAGCAACAAACAACAAAATCCAAAGAAACAACCAACCAAAAAACCAAACTACAACTCAAATAAACTTTCTTAAAATCCGTGACAAGTGACCCCAGTGCAAGGAGACATAAATCCAAATTCCCAGGGAGCAGTCGGGCCTCGTTCCACAAACAGCTGCAGAGGGAAAAGGCCACTTTTAAAGAGCAAGGTAAAAGTCACGATGATGCGAGAGATGGAAAATATTTAAAAGAAACCTCGCTGCGCTACAAAAAAGCGGGCCCAGTCCCTCACGTTTCCTCAGGGCAGAGCTTCGGGGAGCCTGGCTTTAGTACGTGCCCAACAGGGACTTCCACCCTCAGAAGGTGCGAGAGCGAGCAGACTCTTGCGAACAACTGCAAAGCGAGGCGTCGATCCGGTTCCTCTCGAAGCCGTACCCAGCACGGCCCGGGCCTCTGGCGACAGCGCAGCTCCCGGCTGAACTCGCTGACTGGGAGCGCAGGCGAACGCAGTGCCAGAAGCTACTGACTCAGCCGTCGAGAAGGCACACTGGAGAAAAAGCATCCATGGGAAAAGTGAGCACGAGGGGAGCAGTGTTTGCATCTTACTGTTCATGGGAAAAGAGCATAGCTGCAACCCACCGAAAAAGCCCCAAGCGCAGGACGCGCGCTCGCGGCCACCAGCGAGGGAGAAGCGCAGCGCTCGCCCACCCCCGCAGCGCCGCAGCCGGGGGCTACGCGTCCAGCGACCCGAGGCACGGCCGCCAGGCTGCAAACGGAGGCCAGCAGCGACGCGCTAGCAGGGCTGCCCTGCTGGGAGCCCCCAGACCCCCAAAGCCGACGGAATTCCGGGCACCACTGAAGGCTGCGGATGCGGTGCGTCTGCGGACTGCAGCTGCTGCACACTGCGTGCACCCCGAAGAGGCTGGGTGGGACAGGGCTAACGGCTCTGCCAGCGAAGGTGGGGCCGCTCCGCCACCCCGTGTGACAGGTGGCATCTGTTCTGGAGGTCTGGCACGAAAGAGACCCGTCACTATCGCTTCTTTCGCTCTTGAAACCACGGAAGAACCGGTGTCAAGCTGTGATCGATGAGTTATAGGGACAGCACCTCACACTTGGAAAACCTTATACCGTAAATCAGCTTTTCCAGGCTACTTTGCAAGCCAGCACGACACCTTCCTGCCAAGCAAAACATTGCCCCTCCCCCCCCACCTCGGGTGGGAGCTATCTTCCAGAGCCCTTCTGGGAGCAGGGAGCGGGAAGCAAAATAGTTTCCAACTCCCCGAGATAAAAAAAGTTTCCGCAATTTGCAGACGTTCGCAGAGCTGGTCAGCAGGCTCACGTGGACGTGTCTGAAGTCCAGCCGAATTCCAGCTTCTCCCTCGGTCAGATTTGAACTCCCCTCCTCCTCTTTCCTGGCTAGGCACCGCAGCCCTCCGCAGGGATTAGATTTTGCCCCACCAACGCAAGATGGCCTCAGCCCATCAGCGCATCTGTTTGCGCAGAGCGGCTGCCAGGAAGCGCTGCTCCAAGACCTCGCGAGCAGCCTGCGTGCTGGGAGCTCCCCGACTCGCGCCGCTTGCCGGCAGGCCCCGCGCTGCCCTGCCCCAGCACGGAGGCTCTCGCCCAGCCGCCGGACACCCGCCTGCCGGCACACCCCAGCCGTCTTCCCCGCGCTGTGTCCCGGCAAGCGCGAGCTATCCGGCTCTCCGCCGGCCACGGAGCGCAGCACGGCGCGAGGCAGCACCCAGGAAGCACGGCGACCCCCTCGTGCCTCACCAGCGACGCGCCTCTCGCTCACCTCCTGCTCCCAGAACAGCGAAAAGAGCAGGTCAGCATCCCTGTGCCACGGGTCATGCTACCAAGCGTCCAGAGGAAGTTTCACAAAGTCCCTCACGCCTTTCCATTCCTTCCCCGCTCCCTCCTCACAAAGTGAGGATGAGAGAAACCTAAGAAACCACTAATCCTTTTACTACAAATCAAATGCTCAACTCTAATCTAACGCCTACGGATGGCACGCAAGAGAACAGTAACACAGCCACCAAGACTCTTTCCCCTCTCCCCAAGACGGTATCAGGCTAGAAGAGCATTCCCCAACTCCCAGTACTAAAACTGCTCACAGACTTCAAAGTTCTGTAGCCTTAAGCACCTTTTTTTAAATCAAGCAACAAAGCCTCGTGAAAGGTGACAAGCTCTCCACGGAAGTCTACCAAGAGAGGGGGCAACAAAGCGCTTTCCAACGCCGCTCTGCTACGCGGAAGGCTCCGGTGGAATTAAACGGTAAGTACGAGCTCTTCCAACTCCAAAGCCCACGAAATGAGACGACCAGGGCGGTAGCAAATCCCCTCGTTCCAACCGGCCGCTGCATTATCCCCCGAAGCCAAACAGAGGCACGCCTGGGGAGCGCACACCGAGCTCAGCAGCTCAGTCGCGCGCACTGGAGGATCGCAGCCCCGCACTCCGTCAGGCCCAAGGTGCGAGCCCTCCGGAAGGGCAGTCGTTGGCAAAAAGCCCACCGCCCAGCAAAGCAGGGGAAGGGACTGCAGGGGCCTGCTTGTTTGGTAACTTCAGCTTCTCTCCCTGCCACGCACGGGACGCCCGCAGCGCCGGGCGAGCTCTCTCGCTCCGTCGGGCAGCGGAGCGAAGGATTCGCGGAGCGCTGCTTCCCCTGCGCGGCTCTGCCGCAAACGCCGTCGTCCTGACTTGCCGTTCCTTCCCTCTCGCCCAGTCTGACCCGCTTCGGAGAAGCCCCAGACTGGCAGCAGGACTCCAGACAAGGTCAGCTACCCAGCCGAGTGGCACACTGCGGTATCTCAGCTGCAGACCTGCCTCCGAAACCCAATCTCTGAAGCCAAACCGGCTGCTTCTTTTTTCCCTTCTTTTATTTTGTGCTGCTTGGAGGGAGATACAAATTTCCTGGCTACATCCTGGCAGCTTCAGCTCTGGGCAGCAGGCCACACAGAAATCCAAAGCTTCCTTTAGCCGCGCTGTGCTTCCTTCTCCCTGAATACCTGGAAGCAGGCAGTGCCTACATTTATGAACTCCTGAAAGCAGCTGCCTTCCTCCCACACTGCCAGTCTGAGCTCACCTGCTATTTTGATGTTCAGGTTAGCATCCAGGAGGAGGTTTTCTGCCTTCAGATCTCTGTGGACTATATTGCGACAGTGACAGAAGTTGACAGCAGCCACTATTTGCTTGAACTTTCTCCGGGCTTCCTTCTCGGCCATGCGTCCGTGGGCCACCAGGTGATCTGCAAGGGACGGGGAGAAGAACAGAGCGGTTATCCGCGCTGGGAGCGCAGCCGGGCAGGGGCCTCGCGCGTGCTCGCGGCGAGCGACGCAGAGGGCGGGGGTGGGGACCGACGCGGGCACCAGCGTGCCTTCCAGTTCCGGGGTCCCCGCCGAAGCTGCACGGCAAGGGACCGGCACACCGCTGCCGCACCGGCCCTTCCCCGCGCTGCAGGGCGACCGCCTCTCCTCTCCTCAGAGGACCGCTGGTGGGGCTGGCGGGAACAGCAGAAGGGTTTTGGGGAAAGCGTAAAGGCTTTAAAATCTTGTTCTACATCAAAACAGAAATAGAACCTTTCCAAGCTTTTCCTCCAGCCCAACGCCGAGCCTCAGGCCACGCTCCCTCGACAGCGAGGGGTGCAGGTTCGTGGCCACGTGCCTTCCCTCCGGATGTTCACAGGAAATTTGTCTTTGGTCTACCAAGCCTCACCGAAGACATCTCCTGCCGAAACCAGTGAAGCCCCGGCTAGCCGCGGAGACAGCCAGCTCCTCACCTCCAGCTTTCCAGCTGAAAGCCTAGGAGCTGCAGAAAGTGCTGAACGTCACACCCGGGAGGGAAAGCCGCCCGTGAGCGGCGGGAGCGAAGCCGCGCTGTGCAGCTCCGCCCCGGCAGCCTGCGCGGCAGCCCCCGGCCCAGGCTCTGCTGCCTGCCCGGGGACGCAGGGCAGCGCCGAGGGACGCCCCGGCTGAGAGCCACCCCGAGCGCTCCCGAAGCCGCAACTCAGCACGCAGGCACAGCCTCAGGAGCGGTTCTACTCCTGCGGCACAACCAAAGCAGGCCATGGCACACGCTCCGAAACGCGTGCGGGGCTTCCTGGCGCTCGTCAGCCGGCTCTCGGCACTCGCCACCGTTCTGGCGCAAAACCAGACTCGCAGCACCCAACAATGCGTTCCATCATGGAGACAGAGCTCGCCTCCGCCACGGAAACCGAGTAGCCCAAAAGATGCTGTTGAACATCTATGCTCTCACTCAAAGGCAGCGTTTGTTGCTTCCCCTGGAAACTAGCGTTGCACACACGGCCTGGAACCGTCCCTCCAGGAGATCACGACGGCGGGCACAGCGCAGCAACCCAGCTTCAAGCCATCCCCTCAAACCCAGCAAGCAGCAGACTCGCAGCAGGCACTCCGCACGCCATCCCGCACGCGAGGATGGACAGGCAGGAGACGGGCAGCAGAAACGCCAGAGAAAGGGGGAGCAAGCGCGGCCGTGGAGCCGGCAGAGCCCGCAGCCGGCCGGGCGCCGGGGGCTGCTCCTCAGCAGGGCCACCGAGCCGGCCTCAGCAGGCTGCTGCCTTCCTCTCGCTCCAACTCCACCACACCGGTGGTTTCTGCAAGGCTCCCCTACGCACACGTCCACCCGAACCAGGCTCGCCGGCCCCCCGCACCGCGACCACGCCGCTCGGTCCCGCGCGCTGTGCGGAGCCCGGCTCTCAGGGCTGCCCCGAGTCGCCTGCTCGCGCAGGAAACTGCTGCCCCTTCTCGTGCTCGGTGCTGCCCAGGCTGGGAGAAAGGTCCGTACAGGTTAGGTGTGAAATCTGCCTTTTCACGAGCGGAGGCCCGTCCCCAAGCTCTGCACGTCGCACAGCGCTGGAGACCGCTGACATTTCTGCACAAGCCCGAGGAAGGACAGAAACAATGAAGCTACAGAATGCCTCGCATACCACCGAGGGCAACTGTGGGCCAAAATTAACCATTGCCAGCTCAGCCTGCGTAAAGCCCTCAGGCAGCGGGGGTTACAGGGGTGACCGGACCGCCCAGCCGGGAGCCAGCACGCCGACGTCGCGGGCGCCGAGCCCGGCAGCACGGGCTCGCCGCTGGGTCGTCGGCACGGCAGCGGGCGCTTCGGGAGCTGGAGAGGTGCATGGTGCTGCTCCTTTGAGTGCCTTCCGGAGAGGAAGGGATGCGCGGTTTCATTTCACAGCCCTTAAACACATCAGTTGCTGCTCCCTGTGCTAAAAACCCCAAATCCTACAGTGAAGAAAATGCACCTCCTGGGTACGAGACGGGACTGACACAGGTGGCACTTTTCGCCTCCAGACAGACTCCTCGCGCTCCTCGGCTGCGTCCCGGCCGGGAAGCCAACGCTGCCGAAGCTTCACATCTCCTCCGTGTGGCGGACTCGGTGACGTCTCCAGCGTGCCCGGTGACCTTGCGAGCTCAGCAGCAGCCTGCTCCCGCGCCGCGGAAGGCGTCTGCCGGCCCGCGCTCAGCAGGCTCGGGACGAGCGGGAGCAGACGGGGAGCGGGGGCAGAGACGGCGGGCCTGCCGGCCACAGTCACCAGGCGGCAACTTCGTCCACCTCGCGGAGAATTCCCGCCAACCGACCAAGCACCCGTGTTCTTGTCGACCAGGCCCGCAGAGTGTTTTCAGTACTCGTAGTAAACAGCTCAAATCCAAACCGACTTTCAGACTACCCTCTGCTTGACCTCAGAACCGGGACGCTGGAGGGGCCGGGAACAGAGAGCACCCTGTGTCTGAAAGGAGACGTTCGTTTGTTCCCAACGTCAAACCAGCAACTCCAGCACACGCAGCACACGCAGCGGGACAAAAATAACAGTTTACATCCTGCTGCCTAAGCCCGCAGCGAAAGCCAGTGCTCCCCGATCCCCACGCACTGCTGTGCAAACAAAGCGAATTAGCGAAACGCTTCCAGCAACCGACGAATCCAAGCCACTCAGGGCACAGCTTGGCCACCGAAGGAGCCATCGGCCCTTACTGGAAATTCCGATAAACAGGGTGCAAAGCCCTCCTAGGTGCTAGCCCAGGAAAGGCTGCAGGGCTCAGACCCACAAGGGAGCAGAACGGCAAGCGCCCAGCGCTGACGGACTGTTTAAACCGTGGCCGTTCGGAGAAACGGCCACTCTTGCTGCTCGAGCTGCCACCCTGCGCTACTGCCTACGCACCACTTCCAGCCGCCTGGCCCCGTCCACACCTTTGAAAGTCTTCTTACAGCGTCAAGGGAAACAGCTCGGATTCACTTCTAAGCAGCCCCTGCAGTGCACAGGAGCGTGGCGCTCAGCCCTACGCCGAGCACGCAGGCGCCCAGGGCTGGCAGCCCCACCCCGCTCCCGCAGCTCCGCACGAAGACCTGGGCCACGCAGGTGCTGCGACAGTCGGGAGAGCCGCCAGGCTCGGCGCGGGCGCGTGGGGCCCGGGGGATTCCCCAGCGCCCGGCAGCAGGCACCGCCACCGCCA
>Ga0065711_1004497_pt1 | contig 23313 bp, 20 predicted proteins | sample Hoacrofraction12_FD_59098 | JGI IMG/M metagenome (GOLD analysis project Ga0065711, IMG submission 59098) | Hoatzin crop microbial communities from Cojedes, Venezuela - Epithelial fraction 12 v2 (version 2) | ecosystem: Host-associated > Birds > Digestive system > Esophagus > Crop | place...
CTGGACAAGGTCCTGTGCAGCCTGCTGTAAGTGACCCTGCTTTGGCAGGAGGGTTGGACTAGATGACCCACAGAGGTCCCTTCCAACCCCTACCATTCTGTGATTCTGTGAAAAGGCTGAATAAGAAGACCCTAAAAACTAATCACAAAAACCCACCTAGAACAGAAAACATTGGGAAGATGCTCTTGTAGCCTAAGGATTGATGCAAACGAGAACTACCATTCTAATGCAGTTGGTGGACGTAGGTGTCTACTTTACTTAAATCCCATGTTATTAACTACCACTTTTTCCACTTTGGCAGCAAAACACAGCTGCTGTTAAAGCCCTTCCTCTCCAAGATGGAAAGGAATGTCATTGACAGCCCACCGAAGCAGAGTTAAAGCTCTTGTCAGAGTAGGTATAGCAAGAGGATCTACAACAAGCAATACTAAGCAGACATGCATAGCAGAGTATTGCAGAGTACACAATGGGATCACAACCTCTAGTTTATCATTAGCATACAAATACACCTGAGATTAACTCCTGTTTTGCAAACAGCAGGCTGCAAAAAAGGGGCAACAAATAGCAACTCCCGACCATATCCTTTAAAAAAAAAAAAAAAGGATAAAAAGAAAGTGAGCTGCTTTGGAATCAGAGACTGGGTGAGCATTACCCAAGCAGAGAACAAAACTTGCATTTACTACAGCACTACCTTTTGTGAAGGGGTGGTCTAGTGATGAAAAGGACATCAGTGCTGAGCAAGGAATAAAGATCTTAATACTGCAAGCGTGAAAAGCGTAAAAACAGTTCTTTGCTTCGAAAAGAAGGAAAGTAACCAACAGAGCAGAGTATAACCAGAGAATCCACAAACATTCTTCCATCACTTACTGGTGACCACGTCAAACTTCCGAAGAGGCGTTTCTCAACACACCTTTACATTTCTTACAAACTCCTCCAAGGCAAAGGAAGTAATCTGAATGATTATAATCATAGCCATCAGTGCCCAGGCAGCTGTATGCAGCTGCATGCCAGTAGAACTTATAGTAACATGATGGGAATTTCTAGTAGAAAGTCAAGCCTCCACTGGCAGTCTTATGAAGACATCTCTAGAGTTAATTGAAAGACTGAGAAGCCTTTTCAGGTATTCCACATTTCACCCTGCATTCACCCTTGACGTCATCAAGTATTCTTCACCCATGTAAACTGTCTAAGGGTGGATATGTGTTTTATTCTAAATAAATACATAACAATAATAAAAATTTCACTGGGATATTTGGCATGTACAAGATATCAGCTCTATGCCAGAATCAGGCACTACTGGCATGAGGCTTAATTCCCTCTGCAGCCAACTCCCCCTGTCTTGACACAGTAGGACTAGGCACTACCTTTTGCAAATCAGAAGGGAATCTGGGGGCTAGGGCTGCAGGTGACAGGGCACACAGGGATGGAAGAGAAATCTGAAAGGTGAGGACTACCCATAAAGAAGAACACGACTTTCCCTGTGGGCTCTGCAAAATAAAAAATTCCAGAAAAAGGGAATCTTTCACTGCTGATCTCCTCACACAAAAGTCATGCTGCTATGTCAAAGAACACCGAAATGAGTACAGACAGGCTCACTTTGGTACTGATGCTGGAGTTGAAAGTTATTTTTGCTGTAAATTGTTGTAGTCAGCACTATTTGTCATGATGTTCTCTAGGCTTCTAGGCTAAATTGCCCCATACTAACAGGAACTTTCTGTCTTAAACAATACATTCCAGTACCATATTTGCAGTCCACATATCCACCAAGAGCAAAAGTACAGTAAGAGATAGAGGTAAAACCCAGCTTCAGAGACTTCACAAACTATAGGGAATAACTGGAACACACTGCAGGCAGCTAGAAATGCCATTTAGTCAGTGCCTGGAAATACCAACGGGAAATACCAAGGGTTGAGAAAGTTAGAATAATTGTAAAAACTAAAAAAGTTAAAAACAAAAACTGAAGGACAAGGTAAGGGCTGAAAATAGAATTCACAAATAAAGGAAACAAAAGGGGATACGACATTTGGCTGGTCACCTGAGGGAGGCAAGGCAAAAGACCTCCTTCTCCACAGATACCTATGTTAAGACAAGGTGAGGAGATATGACCTGCTGTTTGACAGAATTGAGACAGCATGACATCTTGCCAAGGATCAAGATACACTTCCAAGTGATAAGAAATCTTACCTCTTCTGCATAGGCTTTTCCAATCCCATCAGTAGCTCCTGTGACCACTGGAAAAAAAAAATAGAAAAAGACATACTTTAGTTGCTTCACAGAAATAACTGCCATGAGTGTTCAACAGCAGGCCATTGAAGTACTCATTCCAGCCAAGAGACACATCAAAGTTTCTGGAATAGGTGTACAGCTTATTAAATCTCTTTGGGAGCTTGCACTAAAGTCTTCTCATATGTAAGAAAGGAGAGGAAGAGAAGGGGTTATAAGCCCAACATTTCTTTTAAGAACTACATGTTCAGCACCCCTTCTCCTGCCAGTCCTCTGGCCCACTACACTTCTTCAGAAGCTTTGCAGACTAAGAGAGATTTCTATGACATCCAACTAAAAAAGCTCAGTTATGACTACTAAACCAGCTCTCAACTTAGTTTTACATATATATTAAAATAAAAAGTATCTTAAAGCCTGTAAGCACCCAATAAAACAAACATTTTAGGACATGGGCAACAGGTCTGTGTTAGTGACTCTTCAGTAGATTTCAGATCCCCGTGACCATTGTGCTTACCAGCAGCAAGCGTGAGTGACCAATGCAGCCATCAGTTGCAAGCTGGGCTGCTAGAGCTTAAACTTCTTCACCCGTGGGTGACTGGGATCTGTGTCAAGCTGCAAGTCTTTCCAGGATTCTTTTCCACATGCTGAGAAGCTCCGAGTGACTCAACACGCCATTAGTTTGACTGATTATTCCAGGGCTCTCACCACACCAGTAGCTGATCATCTCAGTTTGCTCACTAAATAGCAATTCCTCCATGCACAATCTGCTTCTCCAACTACTTTTTAAGCAAGCACATTCAGCGCCATGTCCTTTATCTCTCAGCTCTTCCTTCTCAAACTCAACGCCTACACCTCAACATCCTACTCATTTAGCTCTCCACTCATTCATCCGTCTCTGCTCTCACTCTCCAAGTGGCTACAGAATATACTGTATTTTTCCGTTTGTCCTCGTGTCAGATCAGAACAGCTTGGTTTGTGCTTCCACTGCTTATCCCACATAAAAGGGCTTGTTTAATGTTTCAGAAAACTGAACTGAGAGTGTTGGCACAACTCTCAGGTCAACCAACCTCTACCTGAGTGAAGCTCACAGCAGACACAGGTGTTGTCCGGCACTGGGATTCAGCAATAACTTCCCTTCAGGGCACCAGAAGGAGATGTGTTTGCAGACGATTTGATTAGTCACCGCTTGCAGATCACCCGTAACAGCTGGCATGCAAACGGCAGCCAGAATATTTCTGTTTGAGTAATAACAGCTAGGAAATGCTGTAACCATTTCAATTTCTGTGCCTGCTAGCTATAAATAAGTGGATGTAACAACAAGTGATGGAGCTGCCAGCGAAGGTCCTATTTGAGCCTGAATGGCCAGCCAACAGTGCAGTAACAGGCTAAGAATGAAAGATGCAGCCATGCCCCTCACTCTAGCTAGATTTACAGATGACGGTACCTACACACACATTTACCCCTTCCCTGGTTTCAAGGTTTATTTCCAAGATGCCATAGCTCCAGTGTAATAACGGTACGCAGGGCCGTACCGTTAGCATACTAACACATACTGCACATACAGGATGCTCCAGGTAGTAAACAGAGTTCCAGCTGCTGCACCTTCAGCCCCAGTGAATTTTATTGGGAAAGCCAAGTGTCTGTGTCGCATCATTTTGCCACTTCCTACCCAGCCACAATTAGGGAAGTATGAGTAACAGTTTTGTTACAGAAACAAATCCACATATAGAAAGGCCAAGCAAGAGTCCAAATGACTAAAAAAGCAGACCTTGGGGAAGAAATCACGAATACATTCTCAGGAATCTACTTGCCTGCAGCTGAACCTGTATCAACATCGTGACCCATTTAGCCAGACAGCATTACAGTCTTGGGGGACGGCACCACACCTTTAGTTCAAGGACTAACAAGCTTCAGTTTCAGCCTTGCTCATCTTGGGTTTCACATTATGCATTATCACACAATTCATTATTGCATAAGCAAAACAATGAAACAAACAAGAGCACAGTGAAAACCTACACCGGTACCACTCCCCGTTAGGCTTACAACAGTAGTCGGACATGTTCTAAGTTGACCCAACCTGGAAAACATTCAACTGCAGTGACCTGGTGAAAGAGGTTTTTTCTTTCATTATACTTCGTGATGTACCTAAAGAATAGCCATTCACTATAACACTTACAGATCGTTTCTCCTCCTTCCAATGGAAAATTCATGGACTTAATGGTTTTATTCCCAGATAACAAGCTCAGCATTTTAAAATGCTGTTTTCTGACACTGCAAGTTGTTCAGCTTCTAGCAACGACAGCTGAGAGTGCATGCTCCGTAAGGCAGGACTCCAAAAAAGCATCTGTAGCACTTTAAAGGCTTAGTAAAGTGCAAGTACAATTTCAGTCAAGGATATTTACCTCATTTATTGAATCCATTGCTTAGGTAAATTGTAATAGAATTGGCTGGAGCACAAGACTTAAGAAGCTGAAGATCAGGGATTTCCAACTGAAGTACAAGTAACAGAACGTTTCCTCCCTTTTTAGGCTCTACTTCAAATTAAAATAACCTGTAGTCCAGAGGTTCAAGTACCTTGTGGAACAGAACTTGAGAAATTTAAACAAATCTAATACAGATAAATGATGAAAAGCATTACAAAATCCCATCAGGAAAAAAAAAGTGCTTGAGCCATCACCTACATAAACAGGCACCTAGCTGATACACATTACTGTTTTGCTTCTGCTGCAGGTAAAGACATAGGCAGCACAATAAAGTACGCAGCTAATTTTCTCAACAACAGGGGAAATCCTCTTCTCACACGAAGGCACTAATACCATCATTTTATTAGTGGCTCCACTTTGAGAAGGACAATTTTGTCTCCTGCTCTGTGCTCCCACACCATCTTGAAGAACAAAGACATGACAAGGACTGCTTTCCAATATATAGCCTAAACCTCACCAACTTTCAAGGCCACACTTCTCTTCCTAAGCCACTTCAAGAGAAACTGCCTGGCTCAGCTCTCACCCATTCTAAGCAAATGGATTTCCCATCAATGGCTGCACTCACGCAGGGGCCACCGAGGCTGGAACCAGAGGACCGCGATGGCAAACACTAACACAGACCTGTCCTGCTGCTGACCAGTAGCACCCAGTTCAGCCAGGGAGCTGTGGCTATTGCCCATTTTACAGGATCCTAGTGAGAAGTTTGGTGTGTCTGAAAAGCTGCCCAGACAGACACAACCGCCAGAGCAGAGAGCAATATTCAGACCCTATGTTGAAAAAGCAAGGAAAATAGGTGCGGTAAAGGCAACTGACTGAACCAACGTCACAAATGCCAAGATTCACCTCCTCCAGCTTCCACCATTTTGGATTACCTAAAGTGATATGGCAAAGGGGAGAGCAATTAAAAGAAAAAAAAAAAGGCTTTAGTAAGACCTGCGCATTAGCAAGGCATTTTTGAGTTCCATGCTGATTATGTTTCCATTCCAGAGCCAAGTGTTGTAGTTTTAACCACTCCAAAGCTGTGCCAGTTTAACTAAATTTCCACTCTGCACTTGATGTGCTGAAACTAGTTTAACTCCAAGTGTGGATTAAGCTTTTAAATTCTGTCTCTTCTACAGATTGCCTTCTAGCAAAAGTTACAAACTTCCTGCAGTTGGCAGAGCTTAAAGAAGGCAAAGCAAGTATGGAAGGAATAAGTTATTGTCTGTACAAGAAAGTTGCACTAGCTCATAAGTGTGATTATAGACATTTACTCAGTAGTCAGACTAACTGTAGTAGCTTCCCACTTCAGCCATCTGCTGTCTCCAGAAGAGAAGCAAGAAGAGTGCCCAGGCAACTCGTATATGAGCCCACCAAATAAAAAAGTTTGCCTGAATGGAAGCTTGTATTGAAGCACTGCCTCATTTCAGGCAAAGCAGTCAACGTCCCTCTTCCCCTGACTTTCAGAGCTGTAGAGGAAAAGGGGAAGAAAAATAAGGAAAGGTATCCAGTAACATGACATATTCTGAAAACAGCTCACTCTTAATAAATCAATACATGCACTCCCATTGGGCTAGAGATGTTCTACGCCAGGCAGTTACCACTACTTGGAGAGTTCAACAGGTCTGGACACAAGATATTTCACACAATAATTAGACAGCAGCCAGAACAGATTCCCATCTCAAGACATGCTTTTTGAAACTAGCATATGTATAAGTACCGAGCTGACACGTGCAAGACAACTTCCTTTCTCAGTTCTGAAAAACCTGCCCAACGACTCCAGTTCCGAGTCACAGTGTCCACCCAGCCTAGCCCTAGTGAGTCCCGCACACCAAAGGAACATCTTCGTCTTCTGTGCAATGACACTTGCTTGACTGGGTAAGACTGGCATAATCACTAACAGGTTACAGAGGTATCCCAGCTTTCCTTTCAGTTGTGCATGAACAGTCTTGTATTCCAACTGACCCTACACTGTTCAAAACGTTAGGCAAGAAGCGGGAAAGCTGGTAACACACATCACCATTCACGCTAGCCACTGGTGTACACCACTTAAGTGTAAGTGACTTTAAACACACCAATGCTTTGGATACAGCCTTACTCAAGTGCAAGTGTGCAAAGAGAAACTTCCAATGTGGTATCAAGGTCTCCAAGCAAAGAAAGCAGTACTGGGCATCATCTGCGCACACCACTGGACAAAGTTATGTCGTACGTAGGCTGTAGATATTTCAACTGCCACTGCATATATACACAAGTCATCTGCACAAGAACTCAGATCAGCAGTTAAATTTTTAACTATACTATTATCCTTAACACATCATGCAATCAGCTCCATAATCACCAAAATCTCCACCTAAGGACAGTATAGCATCTTTACCCTAAAGACTGCTAGAATTTTGCTTCCTATATGGTCTGAGGAGGGAGGGAAAAAACAAACAAAGAAACCCTTTTCAACTCCTCTTTTGAGTTTACTTATACATCTTTGACCTCCTACAATGATCTGTTCAATTTAAGATACAGCTACACAGGAATCCACCACAGCCTCTATTCCTGGACTAGTTAACGATAGGCGCAACTCACTAATTCTCTAAACCTTAATACCACCCAGCCACTTCACCTCCTACGTTTCACATGCTGTGTTTCACAGCTTTGGTCACACACACAACAGCTATGACGCAGTTCATAAGCATTGACACAATTTCCTGTCCAGCACCAAAGTCAAGGCAACCCTTGACAAACACAGGGCAAAGCTGAACGAACTCAGCAGCCAGTGGGATACATGATCTTGCACTAAAAGGGAACAGCTTTCCTGTTATTAAAAAAGCCATAGACCAAGCCTAAGAAACACACTGTGCAACCAGCCAGCTTAGTCTAGAAGATTAATATGCCCAGTGGTACATGACTTCAGGGGCTAAAAATGTAGACTCTTCTCCAGAAGGCTTACAGAGGGGTGAATATCCAAATGCTTCCAATAGCACCTGCATGCTTCAGAAATCCCACAGCCCATGGCTAAACATGCATGGGATAAGGTCCCCACCGGCGGTGCAGGGAGCTCACGTGTTCTTTCTGCTTGTATGGAGTGACAGCCGCTGCCTTCCCAAATAAGAGGTCACCTAGAAAACATCCACCGCCTCCTAAGAGGTATACTAGATAAACACTACCTGCTGTTAAACAGGGGACTACCGTTCTACAGCCAGGCAAAAGCGGCACCCAACAGACCCAGGCAGTTTGTTTTGTGAATGAAGTGAATATTCAAGGCCCAGAAAGAACCTTTTAATCTGCTTCTTATGCAGCCAGGACATCGTAAAACAAAAGCAAAGAATGGTGCAGTAAAGCACAAGGCAGGCACGTAGAAATCATCTCATCTCATGATGGGAGCAAGGACCGGCGTTGACACAGGGAGAGGGAGCAACAGCAAGCACAGAAAACTCTACTGCAGTTCTGCAGAGCAATCACGCTGAAACAAGATTATAGATTCGTGACTCCTCAATTCAAGGTTAGACTACAGTGAAGACAAAGCTTAAAGAGATCAAGCTTGCCTTCAGATACAAACACACGTTTTCCATGGCAAAATAAGCTTTTGCAATTCGTAATGGAATAAAGCACAGGATACTTTTACCCATGTTGCTGCTAGCAAACAGCACCAGGCATACTCTTGCACTGCTTTGACTACCTGCACAATGAAGCTAACAACTATTATGCATGTTCTCTACTAATCTCTTCAAAACACAAATTCATTTCAATTCAGCCATTTTCCTGTTTTCATTAAAAAAGCATGACTTTTTAGGCAACCTTTTAAAGTACTGCAGATGCACTCATGCACGTCATTACCTAGGAAGGAGAACTCAAGCCACTAACAACGTTATTCCCCCTAGAAAGATGTGGGTCCAGCAATTGGGAATACCTATACTCTTCCTGCCAAAAAATCAAGCTAGCGGACTCAAGGAGGGCAGCTCAGCTACATTTCTGATCCCCTGAGAGGTATTCAAATTTGTTGTCAAAATGGCTACTGCAGAGCTAGTCTCTCAGCTCCATCCTCCATCCGCACAGGAGAGCCCTCCCTGTCCTGCAAGACTGAATCCGGATGCGAGGGAGGGTCTGGCACGGCACAGCACCCAGCTGTAGCAGACATCAACACAAAGAATAAACTAGGAACCTAGTGTGTCTTGTTAAAGCAATACAGATGAGAGAAACTTCATAGCACAGCTAACCTTATCATAGGTTTAAAGTACAACACATAAATAACTTAAGACTCGAGATTCTTCTGCTACGAAACACGGAGGCTATATTAAGAATATGACAGCTCCTGGGGAAAACAAAAGCTGGCAAGGGGAGAAAAGACTATCCCTGCTTGGCATAAAGCAGTGCTTCATTTATTACAGATTTATATAAATCGCTGGCTTTTGACCAATACCAAGCTTCTAGATTATCTCCAGCCAACAAAAGTACTTTAGTCTGAGCTAGTTAAAAATATTCTACATTTTGTCCTCAGCTTGCTAGGAACGGCTATTTTTAGTAAGAGCCCAATCAACCTTATCAAAATCAAGCATCAAAAATAGACTGGAGAATCACTGGAAGCAAACACTATTTTTAGCTGCTCTGTCTATCCCTGCCATTGCCCACAAATTCTGACTGCACAGACCATGCACGAGTGCTTAGTTATTCTAGGCAGATCCTCATCCTGACCTTTTTTTTCCCTGAACACCTGAATGCAGAAAACACTCGATTGATTAAAGATTAATACCGCCGCAAACCATGACAGCTGCCTTTCGTCTGAGTGCTTTTGGGGAGGGGGAGAATATGGGATGACAGAGAGCTTGCATCAGTATTCCTCTTGGGGATCTATTACATGGAAAGAAAATTGCTATTTCAATTCCCCTTTGTTGCTAAAAATAGCAGCCCCAATTGATTCAAGCAAACAAGGCACCGGCTTAGCAATGCCAGATTTAGAAACCACTGAAGTCCCAAAGAGTGAACGCTAACGCAGTCTAACACATGCCAGCTCATATTTAACAAAGAACAAAGAAGATAAGCATGCTGGCTGCAAGTTAATAAGACAGCAGTAACTCACTGCATTTTTATTAAATAAAACCAGAAAACTCCATGCAAAAATAAGACAAACTTCACTTCTATTCTCAATTTAACTTGCTGAAATGGGAAGCCTCATCAGAAAGATCATCTGTACCAGAGCTGAAATCCTAGAAATTCTGTATATTTTTTTCATACAAAGGGTTTTTCCTGCACAAAGGAGCTAACACCTAATGGTCAGGCTTTGAAAAGACAGGCTACAGAAAAAGGTTCAATTCCCAGAACCAAACACTTACTTGGTAACAGCTTGCGTCTAGGAGCTAGGATTGTGGGTAGAAAAATATTCTATAAATATCACAGCACTGACAAGTTCCCATTTCATCCAGAACCACAGCAAGAAAGGGTTTTGGGCAGTTCACTCTTAAGATTTATTTAGACTCGACAGCTAGAAGCAATCTAGAAATCCCAACAAGAAAACCGCATGGAAGAGTTCATGGAAGTCACAGGCAACGTTCAAGCAACACCAGTTCCAACTGCCTCTACGTGAGTTCTTCCAGTTTCAGGGGTCCTTCTTTTACCGGCTCTCGCTCAGATCTTTGCCATGAGGGCTCCTTTTCCTGTTAGTCACGGGCTGCTGTGTTAGGGACGTGGGAGTCTGGAAGGAGAACGGGAACTTTGTCGTCCTGTCTCTTGTACTTAGAAGGCCCCACCCCACCCTGTTNTGAATTCAAGAACTTTGCTGCTTTTAAGGCTTTTGATCATCTGCTCAAGTCAACTCAAACATACGCAAAAGCTATAGCTACCTGGTGCTCAGTAAGACACTACAGTAAGAGTTACTGCATAGTATTAGTATTTGGCAAAAACAAGCTCTCATTTGTTCGTCATCGTGCAATATGTGACAGATGCTGACTGTCACCGCAGGCGTGACCAGGCCAAGAAAGCACGTGNGCGGAGGTCATTCAAATTACAGTTTCGGGTTCTTCCTGCCTCTAGGAGAGGGTGAATACAACAGCAAAATTTCGAAGACCAGATAACTCAGGACTGGCACCATCTGAAGGCTGTCAGTGTGTTTGCCACTGGAAACACGCATAGATAAGATGCTTTTCTGAGAATGAACTAAGCAGCCCATAGAAGGGCCTGTGGGTTTGGAGCCTGCAAAGCTGAAAGAAGGCTCTAAGGCCGTACGTAAGAATTCACTAAAAAAAAAATAATCTCAAATTTCTTCTCTCTCTCACTATACATCTGTAACAGGCAGAAAAATAAATTCAAGTCAGTGACATGGCAACAAAAAAACAACACCTGCAAACAGAAGAGGATAACAAGCTATGTTGGCAAGCTACGAGCATATTCATTTCAAGTCAAAGCTATGCAAGGTGTCAGAATAATCACTAGCATAGAAAAAACGTAGAGATTCAGATAAAATGGAGGCAAACTGTGTCAAACTTCTAAAAAATGTGATCTGTTTAGACAAGAATAATGCTCCAGACCTACAAGGCAAAAGCAAATAGTTTTACATGCTGACCATAGGCGAGCAGAACCAAACAAGAATCTTAGAGTATCATCAGGAGCTACCTGGGGAGGCACCTACAATGGTTCAGAAAAAAACAAAACAAAACAAACAACACAACAAAAACAACAAAAAAACCCCAACTTTATTAGGATTAAAAAAAAAAACTACTAGTTACACTCCTCAGGTACCGATCTCAGCACAATCCTATTCCTCACTTACTAGTGACCCCCACGCAAAGAAGGGAATGCTTTATGAACTTCACAGACAACCTAGCTACTGAAAAGGATCACAGCCTCACACCACGAAGAATCAGATGGTTGTACAGACCAGAGTAACAAAAACGTAACATTACCAGATATTACGTGGTGACATGGTGGTACCAGATGTCAAGATGCACACTTGAGACTAATTTTGCCTAGACTTGAGGTGACCACTGTAAGCAACAGAAGAAACGTACCTGGGGTGCAGTGGCTGAATATAAAACGGACTATAAACTACCACTCTGATGCAGCTATAAAGACAACTTATACAACCTGATTGCATCCAATGAGGTGCTTCCCATAGTAATAGAAAGCAATAATACATTAAGTCATTTAAATGGGAACTGCTGGAAAAAAAAAACAGGTTGCTAAGATGATTAAGAGTTACCTGTTCTAGGAGATGAGTTTAAAGGGGTTTTGTTTGCTCTTCATAAGCTAATGTAGTGTAACCACCAGAAAAGGAAAAGCTTAGGTTAAAATTGGGAAGAAAATGTAAGTTCATCACAATTAAGACTGCAAATCAGGATATCTCAAAGGAGAAAAAATTTGTTTCTGACTCTGAAGAGCACAGCAAGGGTAAGGATCCTGACCTGCTGGAAGAGCTCTGAGACCCAAGACAGCAGCGCAGGACAAGACAGACATAACTCTGGAAACAGAGCTACAAGCCTGCAACAAGGATCTGTTCATTACTATAAATTTAATGGATCAGAAGGAAAACACGAAACCAAATAAGCCTAATTTGTTCATTATTTTTGGTACACTTTATTAATCGCTTGCTTCCAGGCTTCCTCAGGTTGTCAGATGGCATCAGAGAAGTTCTCCTTTTCCCCCTCCTCGTCTCAAAGACACAATTTGACTTCCAGAGAGTCTCTGCTCATCTCTTCGTGAAAGAGTGGCTAGTCGCAGCTCGAGATGCGAGACACAAATGACACGAAACACAAATGCACAGTGGTTCTAAGAGAACAGAGACTCTGGTTTCATGGAGGGAACCTGAACTGGGAAAGGCTTCCTTCTGAAACTCCTTATTGTGCTGGCAGAAACTCAGATCATCTTACTTCAGCACCTCCATACACAAAATCAGGACATCAGTCTCCAAAAATACTTGGGGCATGAAAAGCAGCAACAGCACCTTGTAGCATCTTTTTAAGATCAGACTGTGGGCATGAAATTGCATAATTTTTTGCTGTACGTGTCAAGAGACCCCACATGCTGTGCTAAACACAACCTTTTCTTTACACTTTTGGAACACTTGTTGACCCTTCACAGCTCCGTGGCTAAGACCTGAACTATTCAGAATGATACAAAACACCAAGTCTTGAAGAAGTCTTCAAATGAATGTTTGGGTACAGTTAAAGCATAAGGCATCATTCAGTATGGGCATGGCACATCCCCACGCATCAGGTCATTAGAAAAAAAAACTCCATGTAACTTAACGAAAGCATCCTGTTATCATTCACCCATTCCCTCTATTTGCACATATCTAACTACCTATATTGGAAGCAAGGGAAAAAAACATGGTGTAGACAAGGTGTCTCAAAGTGTAAGTTTTACCACAAGAATAGATCTTCCAGCTCAGAAGAGAGATCCAGCTAACCCAAGGTGTCACCCCTGGCAGTGGTCAGTAACAGGCAGTCAGGGGAGAACTTCAGAAGCAGTCAAGCACATCATGATGCCTCTCCAGCATAGTCTTCCTGTCTCCAGCTAGCAGCTCTGCAATTTGGTGGGCTACAGATTGTGATTTTGGACAAATTCACAGGAGAAAAAGCTATCAAGACCTTTTACAGTAGGGTTTTTTTTAATCCATGTAAACCTTCAGCATCTCATACAGACTAACAGCAAGCTACACAGCTGAACTACATCCTACATGGGACATCATCTCCTCCCGTTCTTTTCGAAACTGATCTGCTAGTTTGGGATTTGTTGCTTTCTCTACCATCTCCTGATCACAGTAAGCAATGATGCTGATCACTTTGCTTAACTTTCTCTGTCCTTTAAATTGAAGTTGTAGATTTTCAAGTTATTTTATATATTTATTAAATAGGTAAATCTAACAGAACAAAATTTATAAGATCAATCAGGCAACCCTTTGATGGGAGCCTCTATCAGAATCTCTTTGGACTACAGGTTTGCAGATAGCAAATGAATTACAACAGGAAGTACATTTAAAATATCAAAACTATCTAAATATATTCCACCTATTAGAAAAATCATGCTTCTTCCCTATCTCCAGAATTAAAATCTTAATTTCAAATGCAAGTTAGAATAGCATTTCAGTGCGTCAACAATACACCAAAAATAGGCAAACTGGGAAGCACAGAAAGACTAAGAAAACTGAAGCTGTAGAAACGGATTTTTCTTCTCAACTTCCAGCTCCAGTGAACCCCATGCTGCAGAACTGCTTGGACATTTTTTCACCACCCTCATCAGCACCCTACATTGTGCCAAAGACAATAAACGTTTGCAGCATCTAAGTCTGCAGCAAGGATCACTGTGCCCAAGATGAAACGTGCTCTGGGAAAGACAGGTGGATGGTCCCTGAGAAGACAGACAGCTACAGATACTCCCAGGGGTATATACTCACCTAAGACAGCCTGGCAGCTTGCAGCTGATAAGCCCACCCAGACCCAAGCTGTGTCCCACAGAATCACTGGGTGCCTCCCTAAGGAGCCTTTCAGCCTCCTAGAGCGCTGAGGAACGCCTTGGACTCACGTGCTCCCCTAGCACTGCATCCAAGCGACAAACCTCCCTGCAGCACAGCCCCTGGGAAGGAAAGCAGACAGCCAACAGGGTCCCAGGCGGGAGCCAGGCTGGGTTCACCCTACTTGCTGCCAAACTGGTGCCAATATCGCAGCGAGGAGCAGGCTGGCCGTGTTGGAACCACACACCTGCACTGCGCTCCTCGGCATTTTTTTGGACAGAACTGGACTCACCAGTTCACCTAGGTCTGCACGGATGAACTCAGCCACTGCCGCCCCTGCCTGCTGAAGGCACACGTGAGGCCGCACAGGAGCGGCCTCACACGTGGACGAGCCTTTTCGCTCTGGCTCACACTAGCCACCCCAAGCCCGTGCTCACTTCATGCAGTCACTAGCACATTTCTGCCTCACCTGCCTTCTCCTGTAACATTTATCCAACCTGGATATCATTATCCTTCACAACAGTAAACCATTTTAGGTCTAGCCTCCAATCCTTAACCCCTTATTTACAACATGGTTTCAAACTCATCATGGTCAAAACAGATCAAAAACCTGAAAAACACATGTTACTTAATTTCTTCTGGAATACCACCTACCATTGAACTTTTTATCCACAAGGTCACTTCCCCTGGGTTTACAAATCCTAATATGCAAAAATGAGAGTTCCATTTTTAGGAAGGAATGTTTCAAACCAGGACGGCTACCTATCTGTGTAGAAGGTAAAACAAGCTCTAACCCTGAGAAAGGCATAGTGTTACATTATCTCCTGCAGCAGAAATATGACTGACAAAGTGTATCTTTGATAAGCTACTTTTTAATTATTCACACTTAGGGAGGTTACTAGTTAAGTCACATCACGTACTCAGTATATTATACTCCCATACACAAAAGGTGCACAATTGTACCCGAGAATCCTCCTTAGGAGAGTCATAATCAAATAAGATAGAAATCCAATCCATTTTTCTCCCTTAAAGAAGGCTTAACATGTGTTTATATACAGTCTAAACACACTTAATCTCCAGTTCTAACCCAAAAAGGTACCCGTAACCAACCATCCTAATCATTTTATTGCCCTTACATTTGTGAATAGCTACCATTACTTATCGTAACACTTAAGTTTGGCCCTGCCCCTACCCACTTCTTGGGTACTAGTGCTCCCAAGACTTCAAAAGTTTAAAAAATTGCAAATAAATCAAAACTAATCAGGACAGAGTTGACTCAGACCTTCAATTGCTGACAGAGTATTTGCACCTTTTTCACTTGTTTCTCTCAGTCCTCTTTTAGCATTTGAGATGCTACGTGTCCTGTCATTCGGGTAAAACCTAAGCACACAGCTAGACCATCATGCCGCCCATCGCCCTCCTAGGCAGGTGCCCCTCTGGCAGTGAGCTAACTTGCAGCAAGCTGCTCCTGGTTGCCACCTCCCACAGGCAACAACTCTTCCCCAACACCAGCAAATGCAGCCAAGAGTCACTCAAAAGCAAGCCCCATCCCTGCTACAGCAAGATCCCCATGTTTGGGTTCAGGAGAAGAAGGAAGGGGCCAGCAGCAGTACCAGTTCCTCTGGTGACAGCTGTCCACGCTGAGTTCCTGCCAACCCAGTTGGCTTTTCAAAGACTCAAGGAACAACTCTTTATGAAAGCCCCAGGCTTTTCACGCATACACAGGGCAGCTGCACTATGAGGTCCATAAGTCCAGCACCCTAGAGAGCAACTGTAACATGTGGCATTCCTGCCATGAAGAGAAATTTGTGCTTTAGATTCACGCTTAATGAGAATTACTGCCTCACTATCCTAACACTGCTTTGTTTGGAGCACCCACTGCCATGCACCAGCCACTTCTTAGCATCCCAGACCAGAAGAGATCTCCCCACTTCTATTTTTAGAAGTCAGCTGACCTATATAAATTCATTGCAAAGACATCTTCAATAGCTTCTCCAGGAAGTAATTTTATACCTGACAAGTACCCTGGAACCATAGATGAAACTATCAGAAATAGCACTGCCGCATCAGGGTATTTTGGGGGCGAGCAGAGAGGGAGTGGCTGAGGCAACCGGTCCGGCAGCAAACCTATTTCACCCCTTCCCATGCCTCCAGCTCAATGCACCAGAACAGTTCACCCACTGCAGACAATCAGCAAAGCTGCGTAAGCAACTGAGGACAGAAGATGAATGAACCGTGTGATCTGTGAATCGAAAAATCTAATGCATGAATTAAAATCTGCACCCTCGTTCCCCCTCTCCCTTTCCTCCCAAAAAGAAATGTATACAGCAGGGCATAAAAGGGAGAAGAAGAGAGAGGGAGAGGCGAAAAAAACGTGGTCTGACACATTTATAAAAACTGATGGCCTGTCACCCAGATGCTGATGAATATTTTCTACAGGATAAAAATGGCAACCTAGAGTCTAAAAATAAAATGCTCTGCTGCAGACCTGTCTGGTTCAGCAACACCACCGGAATACAAACACACTCCCTTGCTGGTACATCTTGACTAAGATTTCAGAATAGGAGAAGGCAAGAGAAAAAAAAAAAAAAAAACCAACACTGTAGAACAGATCTTCTGTTTTCAAAGACAGGGATTTGGGTTTTGTGGGTTTTTTTAAAATAAGAATTTAGACTAACAGTATACTTTGTTTGCATTGTATAATTGTAATTAAAAAAAAAAACACTCCTAAACTTTGATTGATGAGAAATACTACCTCATGCTACACAAAGCAAATTTTTTTCTTCCCTTCCCCAGACAATTACAATATAAGAACATATTTATCAGTGTCTTTAAACTGTAATTTCAGTAAGCTTAAAAATGTATTTTTAGATTCATGCTGCAGACAGAACCATGGACACTGCTATTTCCAACCTCACCCCACCCCCACATACAGAAAAGAAAACCTTTTACTTCATTCTGCCTCAAAATTTAGACTAAAAACCTGCTTAACTGAGAAGCAAAAATGACTGAACATCATTCACAAGGACCACTAATTTCTCAGGCTTATCCACACTGCAGACAGGCTGCCTTATGCAGTAAAGATGCTATTTTTGGTAAGTGACGCAATAGCTGCAAGGGCTCTCCCAGAACCTTTCATTTAAGAGCCCAAGCCACACTAAAACGTGTTACAAGTTACCTAAATAACCCTGCATTGTCACCTTCCCCTTCTCTGCACCAGCACATTAAAAAGGGTGACTTCTGGGGGTAAAGTTGGATCTTCCAACAAAGAGTCAGATTTTACACATGAAGCATATGGATACACCCATCAGCAAACAGCTGTCCTGCATTGATTGCATGGCCAGAAAGTCACACAATACCACACGGGGATTTTCTGACCTCCCAATTTTCTATTGGAATATGAAGTAGCTTGGTTTCCTTGCTGAATTTCTGGGAAGACTTGGAAAAGCTCACAAAGCTAATACAACATCTAATCCATCCCAAAGTTATTTCCATTCTTGGAGATCTTTTAAAAAGTTCTTGTGTATAACTGACAACTGTTGAGACATTTCTGCTATGTGACTGTTTCAACAGCCAAAAAGTCTAAAGCCAATGAGAGTTCCACAGATGGTAGGGTTTTTTCAATTATTTTAAAAATAGAACAGGGGGTTTTCAGCCCTTTAGATATGTGGACCCTTTAGGTTTTACAATAGCCCAAGTGTGCCCAGGCCCACCTCTCAAGACTGTCAAGGTCCCTCTGGATGGCATCCCCTCCTGCCAGCATGTCGATGGCACCACACAGCTTGATGTCGTTGGCAAACCTGCTGAGGGTGCACTCAGTACCACTGTCCCTGTTGCCAGCAAAGATGTTAAACAGCACTGGTCCCACTACCGACCCCTGAGGAGCACCACTCATCACTGGACTCCACTTGGACATCGAGACTTCGACCTCAACTCTTTCGGTGCGACCATCCAGCCAATTCCTTGTCCACCGAGTGGTCCATCCTTCAAATCCATGTCTCTCCAATTTAGAGGCAAGGCTGTTGTGTGGGACAGCATCAAATGATTTGCTCAAGTTCAGGCAGATGACATCAGCTACTCTTCCCTTATCCACCAACGCTGCAACCCCATCGTAGAAGGCCACAATTTTGTTAGGCATGATTTGCCCTTAGTGAAGACCTGTTGGCTGTCACCAATCACCTCCTTATTTTCCATGTGCCTTAGCATAGTTTCCAGGAGGATCTGCTCCATGATCTTGCTGGGCACAGAGATGAGACTGACTGGCCTGTAGTTCCCCAGGTCTTTGGGGTTGTTTGCCCTTTTCCAGTCACTATGAACATCACCAGACTGCCACGACTTCTCAAATACGATGGACAGCGGCTTAGCAACTTCAACTTCCAGTTCCCTCATGACCCGCGGATGCATCTCATCGCATCCCATGGACTTGTGCACCTTCAGGTTGCTTAGATGGTCTCGAACCTGATCTTCTCCTACAGTGGGCAGTTCTTCATTCTCCCAGGCCCCGCCTTTGCCTTCTGCGACTTGGCTGGAGCACTTGCCAGTGAAGACTGCGGCAAAAAAGTTGCCGAGTACCTCAGCCTCCTCTATATACCAGGTAACCAAGTCTCCCATTTCCTTCCAGAGAGGGCCCACATTTTCCCTAGTCTTCCTTTTAGCACCAATGTGCCTATAGAAGCTTCTCTTGCTGCCCTTGACATCCCTTGCCAGATTTAGTTGTCAGGGCTTTAGCTTTCCTAACCTGATCCCTGGCTGCTCAGACAGTTTCTCTGTGTTCCTGCCAGGTGCCTGTCCTTACTTCCACCCCTTGTCGGCTTCCTTTTTGTGCCTGAGTTTGTCCAGGAGCTCCTTGTTCATCCACGCAGGCCTCCTGGTGTTTTTGCCCAACTTTCTCTTTGTTGGGACGCATCACTCCTGAGCTTGGAGGAGGTGACCCTTGATTAACCAGCTTTCTTGGGCCCCTCTTCCTCAAGGACTTTGTCCCACGGTACGCTACTGAGGAGATCCCTGAAGTGGCCAAAGTCTGCTCTCCTGAACTCCAGGGCAGTGTGCTTGCTGTGTGCCCTCCTCACTGCCCTAAGGATCTTGAACTCCACTATTTCATGGTCACTGCAGCCAAGGCTGCCCTGGAGCTTCACATTCCCCACCAGCCCCCTCCTTGCTGGTGAGAACCAGGTCCAGCATAGCACCTCTCCTTGTGGGCTCCTCTATCACTTGGAGGAAGAAGTTGTCATCAACGCATTCCAGAAACCTCCTGGATTGCTTCTGCCCTGCTGTGTTGCCCTGACAACAGATATTGGGGTGGCTGAAGTCCCCCATGAGGACCAGGACTTGTGAAGGCGAGGCTGCTCCTACATGTCTATCGAGGGCCTCATCCTCTCTGTCTTCCTGGTTGGGTGGCCTGTAGCAGACCCCCACTATAACATCACCTGTGCCTGCCTTCAATCCTGACCCATAAACTCTCAGTCAGCTGCTCATCCATCCCCAGGCAGAGCTCTGTGTACTCCAGCTGGTCACTGGCATACAGGGCAACACCTCCTCCTCGTCTTCCCTGCCTGTCCTTCCTAAAAATCCTGGATATTTCCATTCCATCACTCCAGTTATAGGAGCCATCCCACCATGTCTCCATGACGCCAACGAGATCACAGCCCTGCAGGAATTCCCCTGCATGTATCATGTATGCATAACAAACTCACATTTGGCTTGGGTTTTGTATTTCCAAACCTTTGGTCTCATTATCTATTTAAACTCTACATTAACTTCCTGATTCTGTTCCAGGCTTAGATTTTTTGTTTTTTAAGCAGCCATAAAACAAAAAAACACAACTGGAGCACAAGTCAATCCGTACCTTATTTCACGGGCCAGTATGCACAGCCTGCAGTTAACATTTGTTTCAGTTTTCACACCTCAGCTCCTACAGTGCATAACAGAACAGGAGCGAGCAGGTGTAGAGATGGATCTGAGCTCAGCAAAAGCATTTGCTTTGTTTTAGGAGATTTCCAAGATCTCCACTCCTTCATGAGTTCTCCTCACATCATGTACCATGCAAGAAAGACACAAGTAGAAAAGCCTGACAACTCTTTACTACTTGTTTGGAGCAGTCAAGTTCCGCCTCCCCACCACCGACACGATCTACTTACTTCCCGCCCCTCCAACACAAGCATGGGGAAACCGATGGAGGTAGAAATTGTAACATCTGCAGGCTACCTGGGGAAAAAGGAATCCAGCTGCAAAGCAGCAAGACTTGGAGAGACTTCATTCAGAAGCTATATACAGAACAGGGAATTAAACTCTCTTAGAGATCCTGACTGCTCAGAAGTAGAACAGAAATTGAGGCAGGAAGACACCCAGTGATATTTTATTCATTTTGGCTATAAGCAACGTTAAAACAAGCTGTGCACTGAGAAGTTAGCATTTGCTCTAGGGACACAGAGGTACAAAAATAAGGATTCTGCAGAACAGCTGAAGTGGCAACAAGTCTCGTACCCAAACCACGTAACCTGCTCAAAGGCAGGCAAGTTGAAGCAACAGAGACTTCCATACCTGAAGACCCAAACCATCAGTACGGAGAGCGTCACACAGGGAATTTTACAAGGCCTTCTGAAGGTGGCAGGAGGGTGACAACTGCAGAAAGCAAGCTTAGGCCCTTTAGCATATACACAGCAGGAAGCAAGAGGACAAGCATACATCTGCTTCACTCCTGCGCCACAGAAGCGACCATGAGCCAGGAGACCGGGCCAGTTCCCACAGCCAGTTCCTGGTGGTTGTACCGAGACGAAGGCAGAGCACAGCAGCAACGTAAGATGTGTCGTGCTAGACAGAGGTGAGAAACATTTGCCGGTGTCATGAGAGCCTGGAAGAGCTGCTCCCATTCCCCCCACTCCTCACATGAAGCTGTAGAACCCTGGGACTGCAGGACTTTCACAATTTTAAGTGAGCAGGTCAATCCATCGCATCCTTATTACATCTGTGTGCACCTTGTCTACAATAAATGTGGGCTGAAACTAATGCAACCACTACGGGTGAAAGTGTCCAGCACTTAAATCAGGTAATAAAATTGAAGGGTTTAGAACACCCATTAGCCTAGGTGGCTTCTCAAGGTAGTATAGCTTAGGGGAGAAGTGGTATCTTCTTGTTTAGAGATATTATCCCATCTTCTAATAAAAGATTATGTTTCTATTCCCAGAAAATCAAAAGACCCAAAATTTCAGGTCATCCAAATCTTCAGTTCCCAAGCACACAAAAAAAAAGTGGACCAGACAGTTTAAGCTGCCTGGTGCTACCCAAGACACAAAACAACATCAAATACGACTCTTTCTCCCTTCCCCCTCGCGAGTTTGAAACGAACTATCTGTGCAATCTTGCTCAAACCAACTGCTAAAGTAGCCCTTCTGGGGAGAGAAGAAAACACCCCTCAGGGTGCCCCTCTCACAGGTTCAAGCATGATTGCGTGCACTCCAAGATCCACAAGAAGCTGGTGAGCATGTTTATGCTATGCTAGGAATGGCTCTACACCTTTTATACCCTCTCACTCTCAATAAGACCATTATTTCTGTTAAAAGCGGAGCCCTCTCAGTCACACCCGGAAATAGCTTCTCCTGCGCTCTCAAAGATGGCTTTACGAATATATTTAGTAGATAATGTGCTGTTAAAAAGATGCAAAGACAAGCACAGATAAAAGCTGATGTAGCTGGCAATTTTTTATTCAGCTGCCCAGATTTTATAAATGCAAATCTTAAAAATGTAGAGAAGGAGCACAAGAAGAATTCAAATTTCTATAGTCTGAAAGTTACCTAACTATGACGAGAAGCAATCTATTCAAATAGATGGTTCACACAAAACAAGACCAAGTGTAAAGTTGCTGAAAAGCCATTAAACTTATCTTCAAAAGACACCCTGCCTACAACTAGCGTGAGGTACTCTGCAATATTTTGTTTAAAGTCCGCATTTTACATTCTAGCCTACGCACTAGAAACCGATACACAAGTGTGATTTTGTCTAAACTAGAAGTCATCCGACTATCTTGCTTTTGTGCACTGCAGTTCTCCAACAGAAGCTTAAACGGGCTCAAACCACACCTTTCGAAAAAGTCTTTCTTCTCCGCATAGTCAGGAAGATCACTCCGGTGCTCAGCAGCACCCTCTAGCCCACAGACTTGAAGCAGGAAGGGAGCAGAGCCCAGTCTCCTCAATCGAGCCAAACCAGCCATTCATAAAAAGGGGGTCGCCTAGGGCTGAACGACAACGATGTAGTGCTAGAAACCGATCAAATCTGAAGACTATTCTGCATTTTTCTGGCCTTAAAATATACATATACTGTTTTAGTTAAAACGATAATATTTGGCAATTATTGTTCCACAGAGGTCCCTTCCATCCCACTCTTAATTACATTTGCTTTAATTGAGTATTTCTATCTATCAGGAGGGGGACACGGATGTTAACATGCCCAAGTTAATCAATTTGGAAGGTTACAGCTGTCTCATGAGGAATGCCCTCCATAAATTACCACCGAGCATTAGGGAGACTAGAGACTCTTCTGTTCAATTTAGAAATCCTTGGCTGTTTTGTTTGTGTCGGCGCTGTTTTGCAGTAGGTGTTTGCATTAAAGACCGAAGGAAAAGCTCAGGCAACACTGCCTTTCCCTTCCCATTTCTAAACCAAGGAACGGCCGCTGATGCCCTCTCTGTTTCACCCGGACTCTTGCAGACCCGCAGCGTTCTCCCCGGCGCAGAACCACCCCCCCCGGTTTTCCCGCGGACACGGGCTCGGATCCAGCCTCCGCGGACACCTCGGCTACGACCGACCCGATCCGCCGCATGTCCCCCCTGGGCAGAGCAGGGGCTCGGGCTGCGTGAGGCGGCCCCCGGCCCCCCCGGCCGCGCGTGAACCCGCTAGCGCCCCCGCCACGCGAGGTGGCCGCGGACCCCCTGCCCGGCTCCGTCACGCCCAGGCCCGGCGCGCCCCACGGCTGCAGAGGCCCGGCGCATGAATGGCGCCCCTTCCCATTCATAGCGGCGCGCGCCGTCCATTCACCGCCCGCGCGGCTGGCCACGAGCGGTTACCGACGCTCGGGGAGGAGAACCCCGCCGCCGGCCGGCTCCGGGACCGGGACCAGGCAGCCCGCAGCCCCCCGGGAGCGAGCGCCTCCCGCACCCGGGAGTAACGGGGCTCCGGGAGGGGGAACCCAGCCACACTCCCC
>Ga0065711_1034737_pt1 | contig 23313 bp, 9 predicted proteins | sample Hoacrofraction12_FD_59098 | JGI IMG/M metagenome (GOLD analysis project Ga0065711, IMG submission 59098) | Hoatzin crop microbial communities from Cojedes, Venezuela - Epithelial fraction 12 v2 (version 2) | ecosystem: Host-associated > Birds > Digestive system > Esophagus > Crop | place...
GGGAAGGGAAGGGAAGGGAAGGGAAGGGAAGGGAAGGGAAGGGAAGGGAAGGGAAGGGAAGGGAAGAAAATGATGCATTAACCAACTCTACATATTTGTAGGCTTGTTTATTTTAACCATTGACATATTTTCAAGGGTGTATTTTAAAATGTGTGTATCAAGGTCCTTTCTGTGACATATGAAGCTCTAAACTGGACCTCCAACACCCACATCAAGAGAACTATTAAACTTCATATAATCTTTGGTTCTATTATATAAATACAAAGACTTTCGTCCTTGTACTAGGCTTAGATGGTTTTCAGTCACTTTAATGTTTCTGTTTCTAAAACTGTCAAAAGGATACCGGTAATAATAATTTGTGTGTCTGGTACACATTGATATTTGTGGTACATTTACTCTAAAGATAAGCAGATGGGGGGGTTATTAAATTCTACAAAACTATGTGTTTTAAAAAACCAGAATATGAAGGCATCTTGAAAAGGCATGCTGAGCTGGCCTCTTTTTTAACTGGTTCAGAATCGCAACAAAGTGTTGGTAACATGTTTTATGTTGTTAATTGGTTATGGCCTCTTAAGGTCATAATCAATAAATTAATTGAGCTGTGTCAGATGATTTTCCTCACTTTTATTTACTTCAGAAGCAAATAACAGCCAACCTATCTATCTCCAATTCAAGTTAAACAGCTAAATGATTATAAAAATCTAGCAGAAATTCCTTCTGACACCAATAACAGCTGAGAAAATATGCCCTACATTATCACTCGCCCTTACTGTTGTGTATCAGGCCCATAACATGGCAGTCAAATTTGGTCTGCTTCTCTGTTTGTCTGTGAATTTCTTTGTTTGTGTTATGAGTGCAGCAACTGATAGAGAATTGCAGTCATATTCTTTAGAAGATATTTCTGTTTCTGTCACCCTGAATACAACTGTGAGTTTAAGGAAGAACTTCAAGGCTCTGTGAGCATAGGAGAAGAAGGACTGAAGGGCACGCTGGGCAAGTAGTAACAAAAACAGCCTGGAAAAAGACAGAAGCCATTGCAATGGTTCCTTCTTTTTACACCTCTGAATGAGTGTTCAGGGTGTTTCATTTCAGGAGCACAGCCCTCACTGAGGCTATTGCAGGTATTCTCAGCATACTGTTCATCCATTTTATTGCTATCACTGCACAACATATTTCTAATAAAAAAGCAAAAGCCATTTTCAGGGGAGATGGTAGGTAGGGAGAGAGCTAAGATATACATCAGGTGTTGGACGTGATTATTCTAGTTCTAAGTAGGCACAAAAACTTTGACCTGGGGCTCCCAGGAGGGTGGAGAGGGAAGGCAAGGGGGAATGAAAGAAAGTTAAAAAAAGAGAGGACCTAGAGATTCTTCAGACAGAAGTTATTAAGTAAGGTAAGAATCACTTTTTGTGTGACATTCTGTCTTCTAGTATCTATGTAATCGCAAACAGTAAAATTAGACTCCTGTAGCTCGAACTGAACAAGGCATTGATTTTGGAATTGCAGTGGAATAGGAAGATGAGCAAACTTCCAAATGTTTTCCAAAATAAACCTTTCAGTTAGTCATATTTTAAAGGACTTTTAACTGTTTTTTAAATTCAATGCAGTATTTCTAACTACAGCGAAGGAAAAATTCTTGTAAAGAAGAAGCTTTAATGTATTGCCATACACATGGATTTTCCGCTTATTAAGGGAAGAGCCCTGGAAAGACGTGTTTGTGTTATAGCACTTTTACTACCAACAAGCCACAGCAAAAAAAGGAAGTTTGGGTTTTTTTTTTTCCATGGAAGGAATACATTAGTATAAACAAATGAATAAATAAAAATTAATATAAAGAAATGAAGAAATAAAACCAAGATAATAAGCCAATATAAATGAAAAGGTAACCAAGAATAAATGTTATACTTCCAAGACTTCATCCCAAACACCAGCTACTTTGTTCTGTCTTGAACCTAATACATCTATGCTTCATTCTCCACAGCTTATACATCAGACCTTAAATAAGTTTTAAATAAATACTCATTTTATAACATGCCTATTGTTACAAGGAGCTCATTGTGGTCTGAAGTACCTACACTTAGAAGCTGGGTAAAGAACTGAGCAGTAGTTTGTTCTGAGTTACAGGATACTACGAATATATTGTTAAAAGATCCGAATCTAGTATCTGAAGCCTGGGTATGACTATAGGAGCTATATTCAGTATGATTACTACAACACTGAGTTGTGCAACTCCATTCAGAGGCTGAGACTTATCAGTTTAGACACAAGTAGGCCAGTAAATGAGAAAAAGAAAAAGTTACGTGACCTTAGTATAGTGTTGACATCCAAATCCTCCTCTCCACTTTTGCTTTCTCATAGTTATGCCTGGAAGTTCCTGTTCCCGTGCTGAGTTAGGGAATAAGATGCTGGGAGAGTTTTACTAGTCAAGAGTGTGCTAGAACATCAGCTAAGCACTGCGAATGAGTAGCACTGTGCTGCAAGAGGGGTAGATTAGCAAAGAACTTGGGAATTCTGAAAATAAAACATCTATAAATATATTTACTTCAGTGACAAGAAAGTGTACTAATTAGTAATTAGTTAGTGGAGTAATTCTCCTTTAGTCTATCTTATGCTTGGGGGTAGCTCTGGTTTCATCCAGACCAAACACTTATTCCTAAAATATAGATGTCTGAGTGAAGTGTTTTCAGTTCCAAAGCAATATATAAGATCTATTAGAAAACAAGTCAGAAAAACACCCATGTTTTATCAATCAACTTAAACCAATGGCTATAGTTATTATTGTGAAGGAGTAATCCTCTTTACTGCATAAAGTACGTTCTCTAATGGCACATCACTGGATTACACAGAAGAAATATTCTAGAGATTTAAATACAGACTTCTCTTCCTTTGGATTAAAGTTATTAGTTACGTTCAACTTCCTAGCTATCATTAGAGATTATGTTCTGGTGTAATTGCAGACACTGCTTTTTAAAGCCACTGCGCAGTTAGATCTCTCTATATGTGGCCAATGTTTTCTCAAGAATGTAGTTGACAATCTAAAACTTGTTCCATTTTCTTGGGAAAGTCTTTTCATTGATTCCTGCTTCAGTTTCTATATTTGCCAAAGGAATGTTGCAGCCTGCTTGTATGTGACAAGAGAAAAAGATTATATTTAAGTTCTTTATAAATGGCTTTAATATTTATGGATAATAAGGTTTTATATTTATCGGATAGTTGTTGTTCAAAATCTAGTAGTCAGTATTAAGAGATGTTTCTTCAGTACTATGCATGGACAAGAGGACACAGACAATGATTTGCCAATCTAGACAGAAAAAGAGCAAAGTAGCCCATCATCTGCATTTTCATCTGCTGATAGGATGTCCAGAGAAAGGAAAGAAAATACAATCAAGTAGTGACCATGGGCTTTTAAATTTGTGAATTTTGCTTTGAAACAAAATGGAGGCATTCATCTTATTTTGTTGGTAAGAGCCCTCCTCAATGCTACTAAGAATAGTTAAATATTGCAACTTAATTTCAGTATCATAAAAAGATAAATGTTTCCTTTTTATCTTGTAAACCACCACCATAGGTCTTCTGGTATCCAGAGAAGGTAGGCACAAGCTGAATTAAGCTGTATTAAAACAACTCAATAAATCAAACATTCAAAGCTCTATGGAACATTTGGAGCTTTGCAATGCATGTAAAAATTACGCTTAGAAGTGGTGGCATTGAGCCAGAGTCAGGAAAGAAATAGTGAGATTGAGAAGTCTTCTAAGCTTATATTTATAATTATTTTAATTGTCAAAGAAACCATTCTGATGACCTTTTTTATAATTAAATTTTGAAAACTGACCTATTTTAAGTGAAAGGCAAGGAAGAAAATTGTATCCACCCACATCTGCTCTTTCCCGTATACGAGCCAGTCTTTCAGTGTAACACTAACTCACAATGCAATACAGAAAGGACAAACAAGCCATCTCTCTCTGCCTGATTAGAGGATGTCTCATAAATGCATTCCCTGGACAAGCTTTATAACAGACTCATCCACTTTGTGTTCAGTTGTAAATTCAATACCTACCACTATTAACTGTTCAGTCTCTTGAACTTCATCCTGTTAAACATTTGGTAATAAAGAAGTCTGGGCACAAACAATAAAAATAAGTGCAGATATTTCTTTAAAGTATATATTGCAGCTTGGGATTTTAGGTTTGCCTGCTTTTTTATTTTTATTTTATTTCAGTTACTTCTTGGCAGCAGTAGAGGATGAGCAAATAAGTTGTATGACATGCAGTTGTTTAAGGTGAAAATGCTCTACATGCAGAGGGCTGCTACAGGCAGAGAAAATTTCTGAACTGCTTATCAGCTGTTTTGCTCAGTACTGACTTTTAGCATGGAGTCTATCGATGCAGCAGAATGCCAACCTGGCAGAAGGTCTGTATCTTAGTTCTTAACCCTGATGTGCACAAGCAGCTGTGAAGTCCTGTTCCTCAGAAAGAAAGTCATAGGCAATTGTACCAACCCAACCCAAACTGTACAGCTCAACTCCACAGCACTTTCTAAAAGCTTAACCTTAAATCCTACAAAGGTCAGTTCCCTATGTTACCCTTTCCTGAGCAGGCAGCTCCCACTGCGTTCTGCAGCCCTACTGGTGGCTGAGTCTGAGCTGTATGAATACAACTGTAGAACCAGGTGAGGAGCAGGAAACTCATAGAAAAGGGATAGAGCTGTTTCATGTGCAACAGTGTAAATCATACCTCAGTAAGGCATCTATTTAGCTCTAAAGCACACCTCGCCCTGTTTCACTGTTTGGTGTTTGGACCCATGGTTCAGAACTCCCTGTGTGCCTTGCCTGAGTTGCACAAGGAAAACTTGTAACTGCCTGCCAAAACGCCTGTTGGTGCACATGGCTGCCCATTCGCTGCTGCCTTATGGGCAGTCCAGATAATGGCAGCAGTGCACGCAAATTCGGAGTGTGACCACATACTTGTGCTTTTGAGAATCAACCACTGAAGTTTCCAGTGCAAGAACCGGTTTTCTGCTGAGAAGAGCTTGCCCAGGCATCCCCTTTCGGGTATATGTGTCCATCACAGATTTTTTAGGCTGGCTGGTGTTGCCTTTCCAGACTGGGAAGCGTCATGTGTCTTTCAAGAGACCAGAAGCTTTTTACACACACATGCGCGTACACAGACACACAGCTGGTTCAGTGCACCCTATAAGCAGACAAGCTATATAAGGAGTGTTTTTTTTCTGGAGGAATGACGGCGACCAGGGCATCTGAAAGATCAACTCATATCTCTCTCTGTCTATAGCTCTTGCAAAGTGACTTTTTGGCCTCAGTTTCTGCTCTGAATGGACTGTGAATAAAGAGTCTTGGCAGTTGAAAAGGATTGATTTACTGATATTTACAGTGTTCAGAACATACAAAACATAACATAAGCATAAATGTGGTTTTTTTCTTATTATCAGTCATTTATTTTACTCCTGGAACCTGAAATAAAGTCTGAATTAATAAAGGAACTGGTTCTGATTAAAAACTAGAACCAACATCTTTTCTCACCAGTGTGGATCAGGACAAGCACAGATACTTATTAAAAAAAATAAAAACAGTTTTAAAATAAATATTTAACATAAATGTGTTGCAGCCCTTTCTACTTCCTTCTAGACTAAGAGAAATAGAGGCCTTCATTTATATCCCCAAACCAGGTGATGTTGGAAACCCGGTGAGATGAATCAATCATCTGTGATATCCAGTCCTGTTCTGTGGCTGAAGTGTGCAGTGTTTGAGCAGCCAAACTTTGCTGAAATTCTCCCGTTGCTGCTGAGAGCTGGGTGGCCTGCGGGAGCCAGAAGGCAGAGTGGATGGCCAGCAGCCCTTTAAGGAGACAGCAGACCATGTGTCAGTTGTCAGGAAAACATATTCCTCTATTTTTCTACCCCTTGAGTCAGCTATATTTCACAACTCTAGTGTCAATGGAAAAGCTTAATATCCACTGTAGCAGAAATACAGCTTTCCAATTAATTCATACCCCTGAAATATAACTTTCTTTTCTGTTTCTTTTTCTTATTTTCACTCACTAGGAGTGGAAATTTGACCACAGGTATGACAGTGCAGCTAGTACTATGTTTAGCATTAGAAAAGTTCAAGCAAGCCATTGTCTTAGGGCCTATATATTGTACACAACAATAACTAACAGGACGGCATCTGCATCTCACCCTGATGTACTTTATCACAGATCAGAAACAGAAGAATAATTTATCTTACACATTTGTCTAGATTAGACCTTTGCAATGAAAATATTGTTATTCCCCTTATTGCTAGCAATGGTACAGATATAACAGGGTTTATAAAAGTTATTTATTCGTACATACAGAAGAAGGGGATCCTAAGATAGAAGCTCAGAACGTGTTTTCATGGAAAGGAAGAAATCTGAATACTTCTCAGTTTGTCCTGAGTTATTTCTCAATTCAAGTGAGAGGTCCTTTCACAAGAAAATGAGTCTTTCAAATAAGGGAGCTACAGTAGTTTGATTTTCTTCTAGATGCATTTGCTTCTTTACTGCTGTTGTTGATAGAAATTGTAGTTTAACCCATTCTAATGGGCCATATAGGTATGGACAAATCTGTGTCTTACACTAATCCTTCATAGGATGTATCTATTTAATGTAGACAGCTGACTTTGTGCTAAGAATTTTCAGCACCTTATATTGCCAAAAGGAAGAAAGAAGATTATTTCAGATTCTATTTACCTTATCGTAATGCAGTCATTCAAATTAGATCATCTGAGCCTGCCTATTTTTCTTTACTAACAGTAAAGGAAAGCTATATACAGTAGTTGGTCCTGAAACCATCTGGTAATTTAATAGAGTCTGAGTAAATTTCAGGCTACGGGTGTTTTTACAAATCGCCATTTAGTCGATGACCACCCCAGCAGTTCTTCTCTCTCATCTAAGGGAAAAGATCTTAAACAGAGTATTCACTCTTCAAAACCGAGGTATAAAAAAATCATAAGCCCATTAACATTACCTGTGATTATCAGCAAAATGGACCAGATTTTAGATGACCATAAAGCCCTCAGGGTTTGTTAGTGCCTATCTTTAAGTAGGATAGCATAGAATAGCATAGCATAGCATAGCATAGCATAGAATAGAATAGAATAGAATAGAATAGAATAGAATAGAATAGTTTCAGTTGGAACAGATGTACACTGATCACCTAGTCCAACTGCCTGACCAATTCAGGGCTGATCAAAAGTTAAAACATGTTATTTAAGGGCATTGCCCAAATGCTTCTTAAATGCTAACAACCTTGGGACATCAACCACCTCTCTAGGAAACCTATTCCAGTGTTTGAGCATCCTCTCAGTAAAGAAATGCTTCCTAATGTCCAGTCTAAACCTCCCCTGGTGAATATCAGAGATAAGAGATCAGTTTACACATACATGACACCTAGTGTATGTTTTAAAACACAGTTCTAGCTGCATATACAACCAATTCCTCTGCAGAAAGAAGAAGAGTTATGCTAGCAGACGCTTTGGACCATGAGTTCTATGAGAAGATATTTTTCTACAGTTTCTTATCTTCAGAAGACCAATATTGTCTTAAATGTGGTGGCACATTTTGCCTTGCAAATGTTTATTCTTTCTGTAGTGCATGTGTGTGCAAGTAAGTGTATGTCTCTGGGTGTGTGTCCTTGAATTACTTTTTACATCACACTTCAAGATTTGATGACTCCAACTGATCTTGCTATTGATTCAATATTAGGGAAACAAAGAATTATTAAGTGATAACCTGTTGGTGTATATTTTTGCTCTGTTCATATAAACCAGTGGAGCAAGATCAATTTATTGTCCGGTTGAATGGCTTTTCTTGTGGGCACCTAAAGCATACGTTAGAGAGCAGCTTCCAAGAAACAAATTTATTTTCCTGAAATGATGGTCTTTATAGGCAACATCTAGTTCTTTTAATTTTACAGTTGGTTTACCAGTTATTATCTCTGTTTTCATGAAGCATGAGAAAAATACTAGAACAGTTAAATGTGCTTACCATATAGTTTGTGAATTAGTGGCTCCTTAAAATTGGCAGCAGATATGGAGCAAAACTGCACTGCCAGTTCTCCTTTCCTTTGCCCCCCTTCCTCCCCCAAAACTCTGGGAAATCATTTGCCTGGCAGAGATTACCAAGGTGCCATCAGCATGTCACACACAGCTCACAGAACGTTATCAAATATTCATTCTTATGCCTGACCCCTCATTTGGCTGTGACAAATCTGAGAAATCTGGAAGTTGAAGAGGCTGGGGAGGGGGAAGGAAGTAAAAACTCTTCTGATGCTTTTCTTGCTCATTATACATTTGACAGAATATGCCTTTTAAATGACTTGTACATCTCTTCTCAGGTGTGCTATGGGCAGAGTGGCAGCAATTGCCAGCGGTGACTAAGTGAGAAGTGACACTCTCTGTCTCTCTGAGGGTTTCTTCAAGTCCAGTTTGGAGCCTTTCATTACATTGCAAGAATCCATTAAGACAGAAACAAGGTTATTCCATGAAATGTTTTTGTGACTAAAGAGGACATACAGCTCTTTAATCAGTGACAGAACATCTACTCTGACAAGACTGAGTGATACAGTGCGCTTGGCTAGCACCTTTGCAACTGAAGGGGAATAAAATTTACAAGGACAGACAGTATTCTCATTAAATTGCCATTGGTTGATTCATCAATGCTCCAGTGGAAATAATTATTCTGTATATGTTTGATGTAAATGTCTATGTCAAATGAAACCTCATTTTGTATTTTGCGGATGTCTGATCCATGATAATTTGGCTAATGCCTTTAGGTCATGAGATAACTCTCTACTCCCTTCGGTCATGACAGGGGCTGTGGTGAGAGTCTAAAGAGTGATGAGGGGGAGAGAAATACACACGCAGACACACACACATATTTACATATAAACAAACAAACAAAAAAATCACTATTATAATGTCAGTATAATGCACATGGATTTTATTCACCCCCATGCGGTTGTGTCAGATTATGATTAGAACAAACTAAGAACAATTTCATTGACCTTTACAAAGTCACTCCAGAATAACCAGCAAGCAAAATCTCATCCCAAAAATATCTTTTGCAGCAAGATGCTGGAAGTCACCACAGGAGGAAAGAGGTGCTGTTGTATACTTAGATGTGCCAATATGCTCCTAGATAAACATGTATAAGGCTGCAGATTGATTTTGGAATGAGCCCTGAGCAAAGTGGAAGATGGATGCACAGTGAACTACGGCAGAAATAGCCCAGAAGAGCTGAAGTCTCTCTGAATAGCTCTGATTTCATTTCTTTCCATTTGTTCCTGGGAGATAGGAGTTATGCCTCAGACATGTAGCAAATTACTACCCATATAATATTGTCTAATGGAAAACGAGGGAGTAGCCAAATAAATGTTAACCTGTTCTCACTAAGAAAGTAAAAAGCCACTGATAAGACCTCTTCAGTACTAAGTGAAAGATCTAATATTTAAATAGATCAGCCTTGGGAGTTCTTACACTGTTGTTGGCTTCTTCATAAGCATATAATCTTAGAAACAATCTGATCTACTCTATGTAAAATTGAGATCCTTAGTCATTTAGATAATTGTTAATGACTAACATACCCTTGACAATACCTGGTTTTATATTACTTTATGAGAAGAACCGCTGAAATCAAAGGACAAATTACTAGCTAAGGAAAAACTCAGCTGTTCATTAAAATCATAGGTGTTTAGACTTTTTTTTTTTTTTTTTGTCAGAAAGTCATTAGGAGGAGAGGGTGAAAAGGGCAGGATAAAGACGATGAGCACTATCAACTGAGATTATTTTTTCCAGACTTTGTTACTTCCATATCCTATTGAAGTAATGGAAAATCTGGCATTGAAAAAAATTAAAGGAAAAGAAACAGAGAGAAAGAAAATAAAAAAAGACATAGAAATCAGTGATTACTGGTAAGCTGTTTACCTTTCTAAGAGAAATAAAACATGTAAATATTTTTCAAATGACAAAATTTTTGACTGCTTTTCCAGAAGATAATTTTATCATTTTAAAATTCATCTGTCAAAAATAGGAAAATAAAAGAAATAAAAAATGAGAGACATCAAGAACACAAGTTTTGTGTCAAATTTTTCAGCAACAGCTGTATTAAGGGAAAGGAGAAAATAAAGGTAAAGGTTTTCTGAGACAATTGTGTAGCAGTTCGCTACTTGCACTGGGGATTCCCCTCAGTTGATAAAGAGTTTAGAAAAAAATGACAACTTTAAAAAAAAGTATCTTGTCTTTACATCAGAGTACCTTACAAATTTTATCCAGCTTTAAATGTTTTGACTATCTTCAGTCAAAGAGAAGATACATTCCTTAAAGATGGTTGACAGGGAAAAAACAGTTTTCACCTTCCACAAGGGTGGGAACTATATTGTGCCAGGCCAAATTCCAGTAGCACACTTCGCCTGTTAAGCATGGGAAGCAAAGTACACTTATTTGGGAAGACCTCTGTACTAATTCCTAAATCTCTCAGAGGTAATTTTGATGCTCTGTAATGCACTGGATACTTCTCCTTTTCAGTAAGATGCTGAACTGCCCTCTCTTCTCTTTATTTATCTGCTGTGAGGTACACAACAATGCTGTAGCCCATTTCTTGTAAAGACGTAGATGGGCTCTGGGACAGAAACACAGATTTTAGAATTTGATCTTCTTAAGGGCAGCTGCAGCGGCAGACTACAAAAAACAAGGTTTTTCTCTTTATGATATCTCAGAGAAAGACAGTTTCCATGAATGAGAGGCATAAAAATTGAAATATTTAAAGTTTCCCTTGACAAAGACATGGGAAAGGATAAAAGCCCAAATCAAAAACTCTGCATGAAGCAGAATTCTTCTCTATACCTCTAGAATCAATGGAGAAACCTACAATTCAGCACTTAGTAAATAACACACATGTTAGGCAGGGAAAATTAGGGATGGATCTTTGAGGTCGTTTTTCGTTCTTCATCTCCAGAGTGAAAGTGTATTATATAGCATAGATAATAGCATTGTATCCTTCATTCAAAAGAGGTTGAAGACACGAGTTCATCCAGCTAAAATTATTTAGAGTTAGTTTATTAGCTAGAAAACTGTCACTAGAAATACAGAGACAATGAAAACATACTCCAGTAAATTTCTTGGAAATTTTAAAATATATTTCATATGATCCGCCTGTTTTTTTTTCTCTTTAAAACATGTGACGCTTAATGAATAAAATTGGTGTATCAGAGGGTGAAGAACTAGCATTTACTGAACAGCTGGTACTGTCGGTAGAAAATACGGTGGCAAGGAAGCGCAACTTCTGTATCTTTATAGAACTAACAATCTCTCCATGCTGTATACATGTAATGTATAAAAACAAGGAAAATTCTTCCCTCAAAGAATGTATTACCAAATAAAGTATTGATACAGCTAATAGCTAAGCCTTTGTACATTAATGAAGAGTATAAACATGAATGTTTCTGAATGTGCATTTATTACTGATGGATAGATAGTGGGCTAGATAAGTGGCAGTATTTATACACACATACATACAAACACACGTATTAGACTGTGGGTTATACCTTTTTCTCAGCTCCTTGTATCATCTCTGTATCCAAGACAGGAATCTTTGTCAGAGATTTATTCTGCAAATTAAATGAGCTATAGCCTCTTCCCTTATTTTAATGTACACTTTATTCTCAGAGCCATTGCTATTTAAATTTGTTCCTTAACACATGCGGTTCACTTTATTTTACTTTCACTGTGTCTGGACTATTGAAAACTGACACATATAAAAAATAGTGCCGTTTCCCTGAAATAGCAGTGCCTTTGTATGTGTGAAGCTATAAATAAACACTGGCAGTTAAACTTCTGTGCTTTTAAACTTTAGCCTCTTTATCTCTGTCACTGCTAGAGGCCCCTCTCTGGTCTGCCTTCCTTTTTTGCTTATGACAAAATGCTTATGCAGCAGTAATCAGTCTTGGAACCCTACCCTCCCTTCCATTTCTTTCTTTCTCTTTTAATTTCCAGGTTGCAGGCATCAGTTTCAATAGCATCTGCTGCAGCTTGGCCAACAAATCAAAGTAGCAAAGTGTGTTTCTTCCAGAACCAGCTTTTTCCTCTTTTCAAGCCCTCAGTGGTTTTTAGTTACAGCCAGTTAACGAATGCACTGGCTTGTTCCACTCTTTCAGAATTTGCTACAGTCACACCATGGTAAAAAATATGCCACAGTTTTTTTTTTCTATTCTGCAATGCTTTGGAACTGTCACATAGCCAAAAAAGTCTTTTGGAAGTGTCTTGTTGGACAATGTCAGGTAAGAAACTGGCCCATAGTCCTATTTCCAGCTGTCTTCAGTAGCTAATGCTCTAGGAAAGTGTATAGAAAGCAAGAAAATTATTGCTTTTTTATGTCTTCTTAGTGCACATTTAGCAGTATAAAGACTTTCTGATCTAGTGTGCAGATTGCAGAAAGAAGTCTCATTTAGCACATCATTTACGAAAGCAGCCAAACTTTTGAAATCTTCTGGTAATACAGTGCCTTTATATGTGAATATCTTCAAAAATTTGGAAAACTGAATTTCAATTCAAGATTCTGTTCAAGATTCAATTAAAGGTGAAGTTCTAGATCTCCAGTGTTGATGTTTTTACACCCTGTTTGTTACGCTCAAGCCAATTTCTTCAGACTTAATTGACTTAAATGGCTTTTCTTCAAAATCTTCAGAACTTTGTTGAAGCTCAGATTTAATTAAAGTTCCCCATATCTCCAATGCCCCTGCATATAGGCTTTGTAGACGTATCTGTCAATATCAAACATTGCAGAGGAACATCTTTTTTACATGTATGCAAAATACTCACTGCTTTGCCTTTCAACTTTCTGTTTAATAATATTAATAATAATATTTATATGAGTTTCTACTTAAGTTTTCTGATGGACTCTGGTAGGACTTTTAACTCAGATGTTATTAATACCCCAAACAAGTTGAGTCATGGCTAAATTTTCTCATGCAGAAGTAGTAACATACCAGTTGCTACTGCAAACACACTGCTTTTCAAATAATTAAAACATTTTTCAGACAATTCAAGATTACAGATGAGGAGACACTGTATCCTTAGCATATGGATTCAATGTCAAGGAAATACTTCAGTATGTAAATAAATCATTGTTCATGTATTGTATTTATCAATATGATAGACGTGCCAGTTCTCCCAGTTTGTTTTAGTTGAACATATTTTACAATTCAGTCAGCATTCTTTGTATAAAAAATCAGTTCTCTCAAACTCATACACTTTTTTAACAATCTAATTCGCCCCACACCACACTCAGCCCTATATACACAAAAACGTATATACGTACAGAAAGAGAGTTATGTTTGTCACAGATAATATAAGACTGAAATTTACTCCCTGGATTTATCTTTATTAGTAACTAAAGTGATTATATTATACCACAAACATCAAGCTGTACTTGATTCACTCTTCTCAGGGTTCCCCTTAAAGACATGCTCAATCTCCACAATTCTTTCTTGCACTTCCATTCCTATGTGAGGTGTGAAAGTTCAGACATCTATACAAGCAATAAATAACTATAGTCCCCCTTTCATCCAGGTAATTATCACATGACCAAAGGAGTTCCTTCACCTTTTTGTACCTTGGTGCTAGAATATCGTCCTCCCACTATGGAGAGGTGAGTTTGGTACGAAATAGTTTGCCTCAGTTGAGGTCCTGAGAAGCCAACAGGGAGTACTGAGCTCAGGTCTCTGTTGCAGGTGGGAGAAGAGATGGGGTAAGATGAGGTAGGGTAAAGTAAAGCTGGGAGGGAAAAAATAAAGTAGAAAAAGTGCTATTGGGAAAAAAAGTAAAATGTGGTTTGGTAAAACAGTTTGGAAATAGAAGACAAGGCAAGCAATCAGCTTTTAGAAGTATTTCAATTGGATTAATGGAGGCAAAGATAATAGGAAAAAGCTGAGGGTGAGGAGATGACAAAGAAGTATTGCATAAAATAAGGAGAATACAGAGAAATGTGGACAGGTGTAATATAAAATGTAATTTATCATTTTTTTTATCTGCATTTCCATTAAGAAGAGAATAAATCAGAAACCAATGTCTCTGATAAAAGACAGTTCAGGGCAAATTAATATTTTCTATTTCCCACCCCCAAAAAATTATAAAGTATGTGGTTTCATAGAATATATTTAAGTAATTCTCAAGAGTAAATAAAAAATGTGTATTTACATTGTTATGATATTTATTTGGGGAAAAAAGGCTATTTTTTTCCTCTTTGTCTTTGAATTAAAATCCTTAGTAGAAATAATTTTTGCCTTATGTTTTTTGCCATATAGGCAGAACTAAGTAAGTAACATAATTGGAAACAGTAAAATTTCCCCCTCTCCAGAGCACCACCAGCACTTGCAATTAATTCACAACTACTGCAATTCCCCTGCCGTGTGTCATTCTTGACTTGAAGTTATTCAGAAAAGCTATTAAACACTACATAATTGTGAGCAAATCGGAGGTAATAAAGACAAGATCAACCAACATGACTGAGGGGCTAGAGGGATTGATTTGTGGGGAAAGATGTAAAGAGCGACAGTACTTTGCCAAACGACAGCTAGGGGTGGAGAGCAGGATAAACATCTACAAGGACTGTATTTGAAGAACGCTGTCATCACCAAGGGCCAGGTACATCCAAGGTGTAACTTCACTCAAGTTAACTTCGGTAGTGTTACCTCAGGGATTAATTTGGCTGTGAGAAAGAGACTGAGAGAGGATGAAGAGCTGTTAGTGAAGTCTGAGGGAATATGACTGTGAAAGCCGTGTGAAGAATTGGAGCAAAAAACCAAGCTAAGCTGCATATCAGGAAAATCTTGCCAGTGAGATCTAGAAGGCTAATGAATTAGTTAACAAATGAAAAGCACTCTGAAGATGGTAAATGCTATTCAGCTACACCTAAATATCATTATTAAGAGTAGAGGAGAGCAAAAAATTTGTCGTAAATTATGCATTCAACTAGTTAAAAGCTAGATTTTTAAAGGCACCTATGGGAATTAGATGCCAGTAGATGGGTGAATCACATAAACTTAGGTACTACATTTCTCTAGACACCCTTGCAACTTCCATTAGAAATATTTCATTAGATAAAAACATACACATGGATGCATACACATATGTGTTTCTGCACCTGCACGCAAATTCAGGCACCCATGCACAAGCACAGAAGAACACAAGAAGACAGGAGAGTGTGAAATGCTACCAAGAGTATGCAGGTTTCTTAGACGTGGTAGTCGGTATAACAATTTCATAGGATGCCCAGTTCTGCGACTTCACTTCAAGGTCCACCTCACTTTCTTTCGCTGACTCATTGTTTCCAAAGTTTCATGTGTTACCTACCAGAATTAAGGATCACAGAAATCTATCTCTGGGTAATCCTTATCAAAAATATGTAAAATCATAGGATGGATTCAGCTGGTGTAAATACATACCTTTGATAAAATTAAGTTGTGTCAATTTACACCAGTTGAAGATCTAGATTATAGGTGTCAATGTCAGAACAAGACACTAAGAGCAACCACTGAGCTTGCTTCAGTCTCCAGAGCTCTCCCCTGATCCCCAGCCCAGCTCTGCTCTAATCATAACTCTTTTAAAATGTTCTGTCCCTAGACAGGTCTAAGCCTTCTCCCTTGAGGGGAAAAATTATTTTTTCCTAAGCTAAAGAGATATCCTAACTCTTTTCTGACCTACAGGTATAGGAAAATGGCAAAACAATATTGGTGTGGTTTTTTTTCCCCAGCAATTTTAAGAGTTTCATCTTCCTAATTTTTAACTTTTCTGGAGCAGAGTCCATCTTTTAGTGTAACACTGTACAGATAATAGCTGATATCTCAATTACAATGTCCTTAGGCCACTATAATCGATGTAACAACAGTAATGTCTATGTGACTTGTCTGCAAGAAAAACACAGATCGAAGACATAACATTAACTAGTCACCAAATTATTTGCCTAATACTGGACAAAGAGTAGAAAATCTGCATTATTTCTAATAAGAGACTTAGAGAATGTGGAACACTTTTTCAGAACTTTATTTCTGACCAATGATATAAACAGAAACAACGCACCTGAATTAATATAAAAGAGGTGGAAAATGATCTGAATAAATATGAAGCATTTCACATTTACAAACAGCATTGCAACTGATGTAAGTAAATAAAGCATATAACTATATATCTTCAAATATTATACTCAAATTACAGTGTCTGCCTCCTCTGGATATAGCAAAACTTATAATAAATTCACCAAAATGCCCAGAAAAAAATATTGTATTCTTCATGTACCAAGAGTGAGCCAAGCTTAGTAAAAAGAATGTACTTCCTTTAGATTACCATGGGGAAACATGTTGTAATAAATTTGTGAAAGAACTCATACTGAGTGGTAGGGTCATACTAAAGAACACAAAAAATTTGCTAGGCACCCTGTCGTCCACCCAAAAAATCTGAACAGTTGAAATGGTGTATAAATGCAGCTGACCCTTATTTCACAGTTCACGGTGGAAGTGACAGTCCATAGCTCAGAAGAAATGAATGGAAACCGATTTCTTCATTTGTTCAAGGCTGCTCATTTTCTTCTTTTAATAGATGGAAAAATCCAGCTGAGGAAGACTGTATGCATGTATTAATAATAATACATTATTAATAATATTATTTTAGTAATTATTATTAATAATAATGTATTATCAATAACAATGTATTATCAATAATGCATTATTAATAAGAATGTAATACTACTTACTTTTAAAGCCCTGACTGACATTGTTTAGCTAAATTATATTTTGTGTTAGTGATCCGACAGGAGAAATATATGCCATAGATGATCTTAACTCAGACACTTTTCCAACCCTTCAAGGGATTTTAATGCCACAAATGATACAGAGCTTCAGATCTTCTCACACACACATATCCTAGATTATAATTTTCCCTTCCTCTCAGTCCACATAAACTACAGATCATAATTTTTAGGTCTGAACATAGTGTCAGCATCTTCAGATATCCCCTCCATTTCTATTGATCACACTGATTGGCTTTACAGCAGTGACTACATATCTATTAAGTGCAGCAAGTGTCATTAAGCACATTGGAACATATCGTCCAGTGTATTTATGACACCAAATTGCATTAAATGGTTATCTTCTTCTGAGCCTGTTTTGCTAAACCCTTTTCAAAACCCAGGCACAAATCTTACAAACACATACTTTATAGGATATACCCTGCCAGTGCTGTAGCTATTTCAGGCTACTGACATGCTCTTCCCTTTCCTCTCAGATTCCTATTCTAAGGAAGCCTCCAAACTGTCCACTTGTCAGAGTGATACGAATGTATTTTGACATCAGCAGGACACAGAGACTGGGGTCATTTCCCTTGGCTTTTCCAATTACACAGCTTGCTGCAAGGAGCTGAATCAACCATGAATGTCACTCTGCTCGTACTGGCCGGGAGGGTGCTCTTTGTTCGGCCCTTGGCATTTAACCATGTTGAATTATGAATGTGCTACCAATCTCACTGTTTGCCTTGGAGCTGGAAAGGATGAATCATAGGGACCTTTTTTGAATTAGATTTTAAAGTGGACCATGTAATTTCTCCCCCACCCATCTTTTTTTCCTGGCTAGTTTCTTTTTTTTCAAAGAAAAGTTTATTCACAAAGCCCCAATTATCTCAAGATTAGCTGAATAATTTTTTTACCGTAACATCCTGCCATAATATGCTAAGCCACTATCTGAACATGTCACGTGTTTTATCTAATATTAGACAAAATTTGGAAGAGAAGCCAGGGCAAATTCTGTATAATCAAATGGCTGACTTTTTGCTATCTCTACCTTTAAAAAAAGAAGGGTAGAAAAAATTGTGTAACATTATTGTACAAGATAAGACATCTCAGACAATGGCAGCAGGGGTAAAGAAGATGTTAAAAATATTTGCATCTATATACTAGGTTGAAATCGGAAAAAATATTTTGTTGTTTTTTTTTAAATTCATTTTATTCTGGCAGAACATATAAACCCAGTCACTCCAAAAATTTATGTCTGGTTATTTGCCTGCAGAACAAATGACAACAGGGCAGACTTCCTAAAATATTTCCCCATCCACCACCTGCTCAATCAGTTGGGTAGTGTCATTACGAACAAGGGAGTGAACGGCAGAAATGAACCCAGATTCACCCATCTAACATTAGGCACCTAAGAAAAGCTTATGTTAGGAGCATGTTTTTTGTAGGTTTCCTCGGTTTTGAGCATTGCAAGTTAAACAATTCCAAAACGACATTTTAGATGGTCAGTAGCAGAAATCAAAATTGAGATATGCCAGTCTCTCTGCATTGACTATGCAGTGAGTCTAGGGAAATGACATTTACGTATTTAATGTAGACAGCTCAGTAATGTACCTTAAAGTCATCTGAGGTGAGTCTAAACCTTCTTTTATTTTTTTTCAATTTTCAGACTTTCAACTGCCAAAAGAGCTGTTATTGTCCTGAACTGTGATAATTTTCTCAATTAGAGACTGAGAATACTGTGAGTTAAAGCCATAAACTCATGTACTGAAAATCAACAGTTTTTCAATGAATAAGAACAACTGCTGAACATTTCTAACAATTTGGGGCTTAAAGCACTTCAAAAAGCAAAGGGATTTGTAATTTGTTACTAACATTAGCCCAAAACTGACCCATGAAACACGCTCTTCTTATATCTCCAGTGTGCCGGCATTCTGTATACTGTTTTGTTTTTTTTAATCAAGAGATAAAAATTCTTTTCCTAGGTCATATACGGAATGACCTCAGTAAAGATGCTTCTGATTCTCTGAACTTCTGTTCCAACTCAACTAGCAAACAACTAACAACTTCGTCCCATCTGCAAGTCCCATGAGTAATTTGTTTGTTTGTCAGTTGTTTCTCCTTTGTGCTTCTGATAGTGTTAGTCCAGTAAAGACCTTTTCTTTGAAGGTCTTCTACATTTCAGTGGATTCAATATACTAATGCCTACAAAAGTCTTCTAGAGATTTTGACAGTGTCTAACTTTTCACAACACATTCAAGAACAACATATTGGATAAAGGACTAGAAAGGGGGAGAGGGGAAAAAAAAGCAGAAAGATAGACAAAAATGTAATTTCCTTTACACGCTTGCAAGATGAAGTCCACTTGCTGCTTCTTGAAAAGACTAGACATTTTCCTGAGTAGAAACGGATGTTCATATTATTTTCCACCCCTTCCCATCTCCAACCCACACACGTACTCTTCTTCTGCAATAAAATGGAAGGCTACAACGGTGCAGCTTAGCTCCATAAATGGCCGTAACTACACACGCATGCATGAAGAATCAGAACTTGTGGCATGAATGGGGAAATGACAGCTATGCTCTTTTTAAGTTTTCAACACTTTAAAAATCTACTTTTTAAGTTGGCAAACATTTTATTTTCCATCAAATAAACTCTGTTCCTTGAAATATTTTTCATAGAACAATGGCTCTGTTAAAGTATAAATAGTTGTCCTTTATATTGTATAAGGAAATTAAAAAAAATTAAAACTTAGATACACACCCAAAATAAAAGTCTTCACTACAAACACTTTGAAAACAGGATAAGAAATACTTATTATAAAATCTTGAAAGTGAGTCTTTAATACCTAGGGATTTATTTTCTCCCATGCAATCCAAATGTTACTTGGCTGTCAACTGGCCCATTACTGTCAGGAAAACCATGTCAGAACTTCTTGAAGAATATCCAGCTTCTTGCTATGTATTGTTATCTTCTTGGAAGAATTTATATTAAATACATAAGCCCTTAAACACATTTCTTAGCTGACTGACATACTCCATACTCATTATGTCCACACAGTATTAACATGACTTAGCAACTCTACCTACACACAGGGTTATATTTTAAGCAGTACCTAATGAACTACAACTGGAAGCTGGAAAACACTTCTGATTTTTGACCAACCAGTTACGAGTTTTCCACATGGCAGAAGTTCTCTAAGAGCTAAAGATCGGGACAGCATTCATGCTTCCTAACTCATAGCAGTCAATCATTCCTACCATACCGTTCTTGGTGTGGTCACTAAGTTCAGCCTGAAGATAAAGCTCTAGAAAAACAGTACATATTCTAGATACTCTCTGATAGGATGACAGATATGCAATCCATCTGCTTCCCTTGAGGGCACAAATCAGATCAGCTTCTACCACTTCTCCCAAGAGCATGTTTTAGACCCAACAGATCAGGAAATAAGCAACAAAGCCTGCATTCAGAGATGACAAACATTTCTATACTTAACTGAAAGAAAAATGCCATTGATGTAAACTGTGTCATGACACTCAGAGACAATAATTCTAGAAAATGGCCACAGGGACAAACTGTGAATTCCTTATTTGCACTGCAAAACACTTTTTAACACACCGAGTTTTTCTATTTCTGGGATAGCTGCTTGCCTAAGAAGTGACTCTAAGTGTGATTAAGGGTTTTGCAATTTAATATTTAAGAACATAAACCTAGTCGCATTTCTGGATTTTTTTTTCCCCTGAAATTAACAGTTTGAGTGTGCCAGAAATCTGGACATAATTGCACAAATTTTCTGTTTGGTTTTTTTTTCTTCTTTTAATGCGCCATTAGCTAGGTTGTGTTAACTTCAGCGACCAGTGTGATCAATTTTTACTTAGCATGCTTTCCTACTGGCTACCTGTCCTGGATTCGGCCAGGACAGGGTTAATTTTTACCAGAATCCAGGAAGGGGCACAGCCAGGCGGGCTGACCCAAGCTGGCCAAACAGAGCAGGGTATTCCATACCATGTGCCGTCATGCTGGGTTCCGGTGGGGGGGACCTGGGTGGCAGGAACTCACTTTCACCTCAGGAGCCTGCGGCGGAGGTCAGGGAGGGCGGCTCTCTGGGTTGTGCAGTTTGTGTTGTGTTTTCCCCTTATCTGTATCGTTGATGTTACTGTTCCCTTTGTTTGCTGTTCTGTTAAACTGCCCTTATCCCGACCCACCAGTTTCTGCCTCTTTCTTTCCTTTCTCCTCTGCACCCCGGCGGGTGGAGGGGCAGCCACGTGGCCCTTTTTGTTACCGACTGCAGCCAAAACATAACACTACCCGAAGTGTTAAAACAAGCTTCTCAATTTTTCCCACCAAAAAAATGAAATTACTTGCAAAAAAATTTTTCACTTCTACTTTGTAATACACCACATTGACTTACTGAGCCTATGTAGGTAAATTTGACACTCACACTCACCAAAACTTAGTCTAGAGCTTATAGAAATCATTCAAGTTTTTCCTTTATTTGAAGGACTTTGAAAAAAGAGTGTGGATAGACACACACCTAACATAAATGAAAAATAAGAAAAAAACGAAACAGAAATTCACAACACTTTCTATTATACTTTCCATTTATTTAACTGTAATATTGTAAAAAAGATGTGTTAGCATTGTACACCTTGGTTTTCTTTTACGTTATATAACCGATTTTACTTTTAATTATCTCGTTGTCTAACATTCAATGGTAAGGATGAGTGCTTAAATGTCACTCTTTGTATCAGTAGTTTATATTATTATTACTATTACTTGTATTTCCTTTGGAATTCAAATTTTGTTCATGGTTTCTTTGTTACTGGTACATTATAGTCTAAATTTCTTCAGTAAGACCACCTGAATTGGAAAGACTGTAATTTTTTATAAGATTGAATGGAAATCTTCTTCCTGATTGCTTATAATTGTTAAGGGGTCATTCGTACCAAATGGAATAAATATAATATTCTCACACCTTGACAAAATCTGAATTTGTTTTAGAAATGTTGTATGTGAAAATTTCTGAGTCATATGAGGAAGAATTAGGTTTGTTTACAACCACTGATATTAATTTAACAGTATGCCATATATTCAGTGCTATTGTGAAATGGAAAAACTCAACTCATCAAAAAAATATTTATGAAATTTGTAGAAGCTCTAACAGATTTCAGTGACCATGTCACACAAATCTTTTCAAAGTGATTTGTAATCATTTTAAAAGGATAATTTATACAAAAATAGATGTATGAAAATGTAATTATAAATGCATTATTTCTCATAAAATAAAAATACAAATAACCTGCTAGATCAGACTGGTCTATCCAGCCAATATTTTGTCTACAAGAAGAGACATAGAAGAAGAGTTGTACCACCACAGTCACCATACAACATCACCAAGGCTCTCCAACATCAGTCTGTAACTGCCTTCAGCACTGCCAATCACAGTATTGTTTACGTCTGTCTCCCTTCCTTCTATGATGCTTCCAAATCAGCCTACTCAGGTGCTTAGGTCTGTCCACTCCTTACAGCTAGCCAAGAACGGACATACTGTGTGGTGATACAGGGTCCTTAGAGGCAATGTTAAACAGGGCCTTATGTGGTGAAGGGGAAGGCCATTCTGAGGAAAAAGCCACCTCCTTTCAGGCTGACCATCCCACATTGGGTGTTGCTGCCTGAACCCATTGAGAACAACTGTGTGGCTGGAGGTAGCACTGGGTTACACCTCAGCACAGATTACAATACTTTGCCAAAGGCTATCTTGCTACAGCTCCGTCCATGCTGGATGATTATATTCACTCAGATGAGACACTCACCATATCTCCCAGGGAATACTACGCTACAATGAGCCGTCCTCTGTTTCTTCTGGTGCAGGAGTTTGTGTCCAGAGAGCTGCCTTTGCAGGTGGTCTTGACCGCAAACTCATGACGTCTTCTTTTAACCCAGGTTCCAGAGCAGCCATGCTGTTTGAAATCTGATCAAGGCAATAACTCAGTCGGCCTTCAGAGAAAGGCAATGATGGCGAATGTAAGATCCACGGCTAGGCACTTGACCGAGGCACACAGGGGGGTTCCCAGAGACAGGGAAACCCGAGGGAAGCACAGCCAGACCCACCAGGAACTGAATGTCCTGGTGGATGATGGGTTGACCATGAGCCAGCAATGTGCCCTGGTTGCCAAGAAGGCAAATGGGATCCTGGGGTGCATCAAGAGGAATGTGGCCAGCAGGTGGAGGGAGGTTCTTTTTCCCCTCTCGCCTGCCCTAATGAGGCCACATGTGGAGTACTGCATCCAGTTCTGAGCTCTCCAGTTCAAGGAAGATGAGGAACTACTGGATAGAGACCAGCAGAGGCCAACAAAGCTGATGAGGGGAATGGAGCATCTCTGCTACGAGGAGAGGCTGAGGGAGCTGGGCTTGTTCAGCCTGAAGAAGAGAAGGCTGCGAGGGGACCTAATAAATGCTTATAAATATCTGAAGGGTGGGTGTCAGGAGGATGGGGCCAAGCTCT
>Ga0065711_1034738_pt1 | contig 23313 bp, 16 predicted proteins | sample Hoacrofraction12_FD_59098 | JGI IMG/M metagenome (GOLD analysis project Ga0065711, IMG submission 59098) | Hoatzin crop microbial communities from Cojedes, Venezuela - Epithelial fraction 12 v2 (version 2) | ecosystem: Host-associated > Birds > Digestive system > Esophagus > Crop | place...
GGTCGCGGCGAGCCCCTGGCCTCGCCCGGCGGCGGGCAGCCCGAGGGAGGGGGCTTTTCAGGCTCCTGGGCTGCTGGTGCTTCGCTTGCTGTTGCGTCTGGCGCGTTTGGAGGAGCGGCCGTTTCCCCGGGCGCTGTTAGTACAGTGCGAAGTAAATACGGGGCGGGGGGAGCCCCCAAACTGACGTTAAACTGTTATCGATAGTCGTAACAACATTCCTGAGAGGATAAAAAGATGTTAAAAAGAAGTAAAGCTTCCCTTCGCTTAACGGTAAAGGGCTGATGGCTCTGTTGGCGATTGTAAGAGCTAACGTGTCTCGTTAATGCAGTTTCCCTACATCGTTTAGATTTTACGATGCTACTCTGGAAAATACTTAATTTGGATCATTAGCACCGGTGAGTGTGGCCTGCTTTCGTTGATGGCCGCCACACGGTCGCGCACGTGAGGGAACGGATTTAAATCGGTGTCATGAGCTCACGTTAGCTGCTGTAACCTCGCTGTGTTTTGCTGTGGGGCGTTGCAGATAGTTTATTTGTGCGTTGATACCAGTTGCTAAATAAATCATTGACGAAAGACTTTAAAAGCAGTGAGAGCCTGTAAGAAGTGACCTGCAGGGTCAGACCAGTAGTCCATAGAGCCCAGTATTCTGTCTCCCATCAACTGCGATAGCAGATGGTAATTACAGGGAACATGTTCGTTTAAGCGCTGTGTGCTCCCCGTTCTTGTAGTTGCCCGGTGTCTGTAGTCAAAGGGGTGGGGATGCAGGGGGTGCGTTCCCGCTCAGTCCTTTTAGTATCAGATTATGATTCTGATGCCCAGAATTTCTCTAATTCCGGGTTAAACCTGCTGATCCATCTGCTTTCACGGCTGCTTGTGGTAGCGAGTTGTAGACATTCCCCATTTGTTATGTACAGAAATACTGACATGGCTCACTACAAATAGTATTTGCAGGAGAGCAGAGTGGAGGAATTCCGGGAGGCAGAGACAGTTGAATCCTCATCTGTTGAGTCTTGTTGTAGAAAGGTGGAAAAGTAGCATCAAGAAGAGACCCTCACAGTTAAAATGTGACATTTACGGTTGATGCAGGTAAACATTCAAATCTTTGCTTGTTTCCAGGGCTGGAAGAGACTTTGTTGATTAGTTCAAAATGTAGTGGCAGGAAGGCCACGACTTTACAGACAGTTAGGATGCCAAGGAGTAACGGTAAGTATGGCTTTGTTATTGGAACAGTGTCAAGTAGGAGGTAACATCTTTGACGTAACTTTTGTTTCAGTGCTTTCCTTGCATTCGTAAAGGCAGCAACTCCTGTGTTCTGTTTCTTCTGGTGCTCGGTCCTCCGTTGCAGTTCTCCATTGCAGTTGCACGTCCCACAGGTCGATCATGTAACTGCTGCGTCTGCAAAGCTAGTTTTTGCGATGCCAGGTGTTAAAACTGTGAAGTTCTTGGGACTTGGTTCTCCTTGCAGAAATACTCCCGCTGTCTGCATAGGGTGAATTCACCAGGTTGTACGTTTGGTCTTCATTTAGCCAGCTACTTTCAAATTGATGCAAGATACATAGATACTTTCAGAACTTTATTTTTAGTGAATGTGCTGGCAAAATTATTAAGCCAGATCATAAAGCCATTCATTCACAACAAATTAGTTTGAATGCATTAAGAAAACTTTTTTTTTCTTTAATCGAGCTATGTTCCTTCTTTCTTAGTCAAACCAACACATGAATTGCTAATGTTCTCTTCAGCATAAATCTGTGCATAAGAGGACATAGTGTAAAAATTCATATTCTTTGAAAGTAGTGTATCTTCAGGACTTTTTCCCTTCATGAAGGTATACCAGAGTTCTTTAGTCTCAGATCGTTCTTTTCCAGTATAGACCTGTTGCTTTTTTGCTGATCTGGGCTTCTTGTCTCTGTCCAGAAGTCATTTCTGAGTATGAAATATTTGGTGTATAAAAGCATTTCAAGTAAAATGGACTCCTGTCAAATTAACATATTTTTATTTTGTGATTAAGCTGAGATTTAAGATGTAATAGAAAAAACAATTTTTTATATTGAGTTCTTGCTTGGATAAAAGTCTATGACGATGAGTGTTTCAAAGGCAGATTATACCTATTAGACTTCTGTGATGCTCACTCGGAATAGTACCTCTGACTTGACAGAGAATGAATGCTAGTGATTGGCTCATCTACATGTGTGGAGCAAAGATCATTTGAAGAACTGCAGGCAGGTGAAGATACTCCCTTCCTCCGTGGAAGGGAAATGGGTGTGATTCTCCTAATGACACTGATTATCTTAAAATTGTTGGGAAGTGCCGCTGAGCTTAGAGGATATTTCTGTAGAAGCAAAGTGCTTTGTACTTAGACCTGGAGCATCCGCATCTCTCCCACCATCATAATGTCAGAGCCCCTCTTGATAATTACATTGACCTTTCTTTAGTGTAGCGTGACATCTGTGGCATATGTGCTACTGCTAATTTTTCCACCTTCTTTGAGACCTTCAGTCTATACATTAATAGGGAAGAAAGGAGGACATTATTCTGTTTCCACTGGGGATAATGCTGATGTGGAAGTTTCTCCAGATGGCCCTCGATATGTACTGAAAACCATGGAATTTACAAGCAAGTTTTCTGTAAACTAGGCACATTTTGTTTTAGGAATCCGAATGGAATTGTTGAAGTGATTTCTTCCTGCACCACATACGGACCAATAGATGCGGCATCTTTTTGCTGTTTGTGTCTTGGTGAATTGAATAAGAAATCCTCCTGTTAAAACATCTTAAATGTGGTAGACAGCTGGAAGTTACAGTTGAAATGGAATCTGTTTAAATGCTCAGTTTACTCAGGTATAAATGTATAAGCTACTGTGCATCTGTTTGTATACATACATGATGAATTATTTCTTTTTCAGTTTTGGACCGAGTACAGAGCTTTCTGCCACAGATGGCCCATGCAAATGATGAGCTAAGAAGAAAAATGGCAGCAGCACCAGCTCATCAGTTTGATATTGAAAATCTAGACAGTGCAACCGAAAAAGTTATAGAAATGGTAAATGTTTAATATATTTATTTTATAAAGTAAATTTAGATGTGATTAAAATAATTCTCTGATCTCAGAATGAGCTAATTTCATAGATAAGGCTCAGTCTTTACCACTTTAGTCCACGATCTGCAAATTCGCAACATAGATGTAATAAAAATACTTATTTGGTTAAAATTTACTACTTGGTTTTCATACTTGCAGAATTTAGTGACTGGGGATGAAGTAGTTTAAAGCCAGAATAAGACATACTTTTGAATCATCAACTCTGAATCAAAAGTAAGTCACAAATTATATTTTAAATGTCTCGTTGGTAGTTTGGGTTTAGAAACTGGACAGTTTAAGCCATAGTAAGGCATAACAGAAGGCTTTAGTAGAAGAGTAATAACTGGTTTTCAGCTGTGTTTTGTAGGGATTTTTAGGGCTGGCTATAGGTCTTGGGTTTAGAAAAGTTGTTGGTGGTGTTGTGATCCTTTACCATAGAATCATAGAATGGTTTGGGTTGGAAGGGAACTTACAGATCATGTGGTTCCAGCCCCCTTGCCATGGGCAGGGACACCTTCCACTAGAGCAGGTTGCTCAAAGCCCCATCCAACCTGGGCTTGAGCACTTCCAGGGAGGGGGCATCCACAGCTTCTCTGGGCACCTGTTCCAGTTCCTCACCATGTTCAGAGTAAAGAATTTCTTCCTTATAACTAATCTAAACCTACCCTCTTTCAGTTTAAACCCATTACCCCTTGTCCTATCACTACATGTCCTTGTAAAAAGTCCCTCTACAGTTTTCTTGCAGGCCCCTTCAGGTACTGGCAGGCTGCTGTAAGGTCTCCCTGCAGCCTTCTCTTCTCCAGGCTGGACAGCCCCAACTATCTCATAGCAGAGTAGCTCCAGCCCTCTGGTCATTTTTGTGTTCCCCTCTGGACCTGCTCCAACAGGTCCGTGTCTTTCCTGTGCTGAGGGCTCCAGAGCTGGGCGCAGGACTCCAGGTGGGGTTTCAGCAAAGCAGAGCAGAGGGGCAGAATCCCCTCCCTCGACCTGCTGGCCACACTTCTCTTGATGCAGCCCAGGATACGGCTGGCCTTCTGGACTGCGAGTGCACATTGCTGGGTCATGTTGAGCTTCTCATCAACCAGCACCCCCAAGTCCTTCTCCTCAGGGTTGCTCGCAATCCATTCTTTATAGCTGGTGTTTGTCTGTTTATTTACATTCATATCAATATTCTCTTTCTGTTCTTAACTGAAGTGTTGCAGCCATATGCTTATGCAAGAAAATTTGAATATGAAAGTGATGTGATATGTGCGTGTCCCAGACAAGTGCCTTCTGGCCTGCAGACCCACAAGATACAAGGCAGAAGTAAGGCAGCCTGGGGTTTGGTGTGGGAGCTGTCAGGATTCAGCGTTCGTGTCGATTGTATCCAGCCTACATGCAGTAGGTTGTCCAGTGCTGGTATATGCTGAAGAATTCCAAATAAATAGTGAGAAAACAAAGTGAATCATGAAAATTATTTTAATGTGCTGAAGTGGAATGGGTAACTCTGACAGGAATTTTAAAAGATTTTTCATGTGACAGTGTCTGACAAGTGTCTTGCCTTTGTAGTAAAGAAGCCAGGAGACCTAGTGATTAATAGCTTAATGCTATTTGCAAATCACTGAAGAAATTTATTTGCATCTCAAATTCCTATATTTTTCTTTGCTGTATACAGGAAGTTTTTGAGGTGAGGATTATCAGTTTAGGACACGTATTTTTCAGAAAGAAAAACAGACCTCAAAAATCATGGCTCTACATATGGAAATATATGATCACTTTTACTTCAGACAATATCCTGGTGGTTTAAACTACATCCTGTTTTGCAGTAGTTGTAGTGCCATGAACGCTACTGGGTTATAAGATATGAACTATATTAATAAGTATATACACACATTTTTATGTATGTCATGACCCTTTATACACTAAATGGTTTCATTTGAATTCTTTACTGAAAATTAGTTTTGATGCTTCCTCCCTGTCAGTTTAAACATCTGATTTAGACTATCTTGACTTCAGCTATCAACTTATTTCTCTCTTTGATAATGATATAAAAATGGCCCTACATTTGCTGTAGGGCGATATAAATTACAATTTAAATATTTAGGAATCTGTTCATGATATTTATCATAATCCTAGGAGAACCCAAAAGCCTTTCTAATCGTGGTTGTGGTTTTCTTGTGGTAGTAGGCTGTTTCATGTGTTTGCTTTATGTTTTTCTCAAATGATGGAAGTGGTACAGAAATGTATAAAGTGTTAACTAAGGTGCTCTCTTCCAGAATGTGGCTGTAGTTGAACTGAGCGATTCTGATACAGATAAAGAGATGTTAACTTCAGAAGATGACTCGGAATCTGAAGATGACTCGGAATCTGAAGATGACTGTATAACTGATGAAGTGACAATAGACAACATCAAGTTTCCTAAACAAAAGGGAGAAAAGGGCAAAATAGAAATTTTGGACAGCAAAGTCAATGAGTAAATGCATTTTATTTTACTAAAAAAAAGGCAAAAACCCAACACAAAAAACCCAAAATGTGTTTTCTTACTTCAAAGACCTGGCCCTTAAAACTACCTTGTTTCCCAGCGTAGCATCCCCCAGGATCATGTGAAATGCTATAGTTTACATGGTGGAGAAGTCAGGATCCACTCATGACTGAGGCAGACTGGATTTCTGAAGAATTAAGTATGGTTTTATTCATCAAACAACATGGAAATGAACTTCATGGTAGGTTAGACTAAGATTTTTGTGGTGTGCTAGAAGAAGTTCCTTCAAGAGCAGGAAAGAGTTAACTAGGAAAAAAGCTTTGTTTTTTATATTCCATGTCCCATGAAGTGTCATGTACAATGTCTGCAATATTAAACATTGTCTTAAAGTACATGAGAGGTATGTCTGCGTTGCATTCGTGACAGGAACTGTTGAACGCTGAAGCAGTGGCTGAGGTCACGTCAAGATGAGCTGGCACAGGTGGGGACAGCCATGGCTCAGGATAGACTTGAGCAAAGGGTTACGTACCTGCTGTGCCTACACCGAGCCCTGTGCTGTTACGGGTAGTTACTAGCTCGTATCTGGAATGTTTGATGCTGTAGTGCAGATACCCTTGGTGCTTGCACAGTCAAGTCTGCCTTTGTGGTGTTACAGTTGCTTTAAGCTACACTTTTTATCTCCCACTTTCTCTGCCATGTTTTTGTCCTCTCCATTTTGTTAACAGCCATCACTGCCAGAAGAATAAGAAGGTGAATTTTCAGCTGGGCTGTACTTGGGTTAGCTTGAAACTACTGTGAAACCAAAATTGGTGAAAGTATGTCTGATTCATACTTTCCTCAAACTGATCAAGTACAGTGATTTGGGCGGTTGTATTTATTTCACTGAGCAGTTTGCGTTTCAGAATTATCTGTCATGCTCCTGGATATCATCGTTTGTTTCTTAAAGGAATTTTGTGTTTTCTACACCATTAAAGTAAAATTTTCTATATTGTATTTGCTCAAATATTGAACTTAATGTTATTACTCAAAACCCGTAGTTATTTACAGAATTTATTTTGAATCCCATATTTATAGTTTTAGTATCTGTTTCTGTAGTATTTGTGATAACAAATAACAAGGATTCTGGTCTTTCTTTCACAAGGCAGCTTCTTAAAAATAGAAGGGAGCATGATTTACTGGAATTTACTGGGATTAACTGATTAAACCACAAAATATTTGGGGGAATGTGAAGGATGGGAATCAAAGAACGAGACTGTGATTTTTAATGGCAGCCCACAGATCAGATTAAGTTTTGGTGGAGTCGTAGTCTAAGAAGAGCAAGTGTTCTTAAGTAGGCTTAGTTTGTTGGATAAGGTCTCAATCTATGGAAAACTTCTTTTCAAACTGAAGAAAGTTTGAAAGCCAAGATCTTAACTCAGTCATTTTGCAAGAGATTTTCTCGTAGATTAAAAAAAAAAGTATGAAATGCAAAGTAATGTTCATGCTGTATAAACCAGTGATAACAGTCCATGCGCACAGACACAAAAAGTGATTTTAATCTGTTAATGTAACCACCTTTCAAATTGCAGGCAGATCACACATTCCGTATCGACAAAAAGATAGAAAATATTTTCAGTGACTTTAGCTTAATATGCATAGTTTAACACCAATGTTGAACTCTGTATAGACTATACAAAGATCATAGTAAGTGCACTTTCTTGCATTGATTTACTTCTTATGGCACAAAGGTTTTCTGTACTGCTGAAGAGTCACCAGAGCAGAATGTTTAATTGCTACTGTAAAACTTGAACTGGTTTATAGCAAAAATGGTGTAATCAGTATATTTTAGTTCAACTTTAAGAGAAGCCTAATGAGGAAGGATTTAAAATGATCATGTTCACACAAATAGGCATATAAGAACTCATTCTCCAGTTGTACTTAAAAATATAAACCAGACCAAGTTCTTGATGGGGGGGAAGGTTGTGCTAACAACTGCTGCTGCTGCATAATTTATATAACTTCAGGTTAATTTCCAGATGCTTTTATCTGTCAGTGAGACTAAAGTTTGGACCTGATTTATAGAAACTCATCCATGGAATGGGTGTTTTGGTTTGGTTTTTTTTTTTTCTAGTTGTAGCACTGCAGACAGCATATCCTGGACCTGATATGAAGTGCTTCATGGAGTCATTAAGATTCAAACTCTGCCGAAGGTTTACTTTCCAAGTGAGGCAGTTACTTTAATATTCCACAGTGATAGCCTTGGTTCTGAGATATTCATGAAGAGCTTCTTCACCTGTACAAGCACAATATTGACCAGTTAGAATAGCAGCTAAATGAGAGAATGTTATCAGAGACTGTAACTGTATTAAAATCTAAAATGCTTCAGCCAGTATTTGGGTCCATAAGGAATAATGAGGACTTATCCGCCCAGTGAGATTTACAGAACTGGTTTGACAAGAAGAGGCCAACCCCAACAGATGTGGAAAGAAAAAGGAGCTGCCGTTTACCAAGCAGCCGCCTGGGTGGGACTGAAGCAGCGGCAGTCTCTGGGTGGCCACTGGCAGCTCATGCTTCAATTTACAAACTTGGGGTTGCCTATGTTAAGGAACTTAAAGGTTTAAAAATTAGTAATCCTTTTTTTCCTGATAGTGCTACTCATTTTGGTTTCAGGAAATGTCTAGTACTTGCTAGAGATTCCAAAAGCAAAAATCTCTCGTACAAGTCACTGAAGATTTTTTTTTCTTTCATTTTTCTTTGCCATGAGGCTTGATCTGTCCAGACTTGTCAAGTTTCTTTGGCAGACTAGACCTTGCTTTTTTAAAAACTGGTTTTGAGAAGAGAAGATGTTTTTTAATGCATCTTTCTCTGTGGCTGTTGGCAAATTTTGATGACATTTTAAGGCAAAGAAAAGTTTCCCATGCTCTTACAAGTTTGGAGGAGAAACCTGAATTAGTGTTCTTTCTGTGGGAAAGGAAATAAGATTTTGGCCAATTCCTTTGCTGCCAGAGAGCGTTCCGTAGCCTGTATGCAGCTCTGGACAAGCTGTACTGTGACTGCTCTGAGAGGAGTTGGAGAGGAAGATTCTGCGTGCTGTAGCGGTATTTAGCAACTGTACAGGAAGGGCTGAACTGGAGGTATTGAGGCGGGAATATTGTCGGGATGGCAGAGGAACTAGATTTCTGTAACTGGAGGAATGTAGGAGATGCGGGAAATGCATCCGTAGCTCATGTTCTACTGGATACACCTACACAGGTAAGGTGGTTTTTACATTGATTTGGGCTGTCAGATGAGAAACAAGAGAGGGAGAGAACGACTTACCTAAATCTTTCCCGAAGCCAGACTGTTTAAATCCACCAAATGGTGATGCCACATCAGTTTTGTTATATGTGTTAATAAAAACTGTTCCAGCTTCTAGCTTTTCACTGACGTAGAGAGCTTTGCTTATGTCTTTCGTGAAAACTCCCGAAGCTAAGCCATATTCTGTGTTATTTGCCCGTCGCAGCACTCCGTCAACGTCGCTACAGGGGAAAGAAATTATTTAATTGCAGCTACGTAGAATAACCAAGCGTTAGCAACCTTCCACATTCAGCGTCATTGAAGCACCTTTTCCCATGCTCTTTCTTCTCCAGTTAGCTTTTCTAAAGACAATTTATTGAAGACTCATCTGTGTGCCAATCTGACAGATCTATGGAAGTTCATACCCTCACTTCAAACTTGTGAAGCTTGTAACGTTACATTTCAGTGGTGAAGTTCTACACTAAGAAATGTCAAATGAGAAGTTGCAGTACATGTACCAACTTTGCTGAGCTACAGCACAACTTGGGGATTAAAGAATACCAAAATACTTGTAAAGCAGAGTTTGGCAGAAGACGATGAATCCGTTTGCTAAAATTTTGGCCTGTTTTAGAAGTTAATGAAGAATAAATGCTGAAATTCAGACTTCTATCAAGACACGACTTTTCAGGCCATGTCCAGAGTGCTATTTTCTATTTGCATCTCATCTCTGTATAGCTTCAAAGATCCATAATAATTTAAAACTTTCAAAAGCTCTAATACAGCCCCTTATCACCATACATAATTTGTATGTATGTGGCTCGTTCTTAACTGCAGTATCAAAACTGCAGAAAATTCAAACTAGTGGAAATAGTTATGTGAAGTTTCTACACAGAGTTTTAATCTCATTTGCGTGTAAAACAATTCTTATGATTTGGAATGAAAGCTGTTAAAACTGGCAGTCTACAAAATATACAGAGGGATTTTCACTTGCAACAGTAACGTGCCAATGTTACACAATGCACAACAATGCTATGCGGTCTTTTGTGACACAGAAAAATAAGCGATTCCACTGGAAAAAATACACATTTTGTGATTTGTTCAAGCTGTTCCAGTTACCACATCAATGTCAGTAAAAATGTTTCACTGAATACGAAGTCTAATTTAAGAACTGGCACTTATGGTTACATTCTATCCCATCACACATTGCTAATAGCATTAGTTCTGTATCAAGATGGAGCGGGATACCCTGTACTAAAAAGGGTATTTTCTCAGAATTTAGCTGGAAGAGTATCTAGGGATTCAGACTGGTCTTATAACATCTAACAAAATCATGCCATGTATGCTATCATTTCTACACTTAGGGTGAAAATGAGAAAATAAAGTTTCTAACAGTAACCAGCGGAGAACATACCCATTTTTAAATTTAGAAATCACCATCACAGGACCAAAGGACTCTTCCTGGGCAATATACATATGATCTTCAACATCTGTGAATACAGTGGGTTCCATGAAGAAACCTAAACAGAGGACAGAGCATCAGTTGAGCATGGCGAAAATGCTTCGTGGTTTGTATTGTCCAGGCCATCTCTTTTCTGTGCTTTGAAGTGATAGATACACTGAGACTTGAAACAGAAAATGTCAAGATTGATAGGAATGAAGTATGAATAGAAATGCATGTGTGTAAGCACATGTTCTTAATTGGTATCTTAGGCTTACCTGGTACGGTTCGCATGATATTGCTACTTCACATATGCAGCAGAGACAATCGTGATGGCTTTTGTTTAAAGTGTAAAAGTTCAAAACAGCTCTGAACGTTTTTTTTTACCTGGTCTACGTACTTGTCTTCCTCCATACACTAGAGTGGCTCCTTCTTTTACTCCAGTTTCACAGTACTGCAGTAGCTTTTCCAAATGTGCCTTGTGATTTTGCGGACCATGATCTGTAGATCTGTCAAGCGGGTCACCAATTTTCATCTTTTTTATTTCTTCTACCTATGGGTTACCCAATTAAAATGAAGTTACATACTGTGGCAAGTAGTTAAAGTGACCAGTGATTCAGAATGCTTCATTTTTTGAGCTATGAAGTTAGGCTCTAAGAAAGGGCTGGATTCCTAGAAGGTGGAATGCTCCTCCCTTTCTAAAATGAGGCTTTGTCTTACGTTTGATAATCTCCGGTTACTGCTGAAAGTATTTGATGCTGTTTTCATGTATTAATCCTCTTCTGCTGTTAAGATAGGCATGTAAAATGTTATCTTTTACCAGTGGTAAATGAGTTATGACAGTGATTTCCTGTTCTTGAGCTAAATAAAAGAGTTCTCCAGTGGTACTATGCAGTGACTATTGCATTTTTAATAATGACCTTTGTATTATTCTAGCTAGGCTTCCGGTATGCCATTTTTTAAACTTCACAGCAGCCTTCAGTCACATTGACCTAAGTTCAGTCATTTTTTTAATCTTACTTTCCTAGTCAAATATGAAATAGCACGGAAGGTACAATATCTATTGCAATGTCACTTATCTGTGCATTACTGATGAAAATATCTCCCTTCAGTGCCTTCCTTTTAACCCTGTAAGAGGTACCCAAGAAGCAGCGTTGCCTATCATAAGCAATAATGAGAAATTAAACAACTGAAAATGAGAAAAAATGCAAGTGTCTCTAAAACTAGCGGATCTTTGTGCCACAGTGAAGTACCTGCTTAAACTTTAGTCCTTGAATATCTTACCACTTTTCTAACAAATTCATCATGGATTGATTCTTCCACAAACAGCCTGCCAGCTGCGATGCAGTTTTCTCCTTTGTTGAAATATACTGCTCCCATACCCTGATCAGGGAAAAAAAAGATTAATATTTGTATGCATCATTTTGCTCAGTCTCCCTTTCATTCTGTTCCCTCAGGTTGCATTCTGTGTTTGTGACCCTCAAAGCATAATGCTTCATATAAAGGGGCATCATCACTGCAACAAGCAGACTAATCTTCTAACTGGCAAACACACCTCCATGGAGACCAATGGCTCAGGATGAACCCATTAGCACTACTCTTTCCATTTCCATCAGCGTTCCACAGAAATACCTGCTGCAGCATCACAGAGAAGAGGGCTGGCAGCACGATCAGTGAATATGAAACTGTGCTAACCCACTGAGCAATACTGCTTGTGTCGAAAGTTGCTTGTAACTGGGTGAACATTAGCTCAATCTGCAGAGAACCTCCTATTTCAGGAGTATGGATTCAGACCCCATGCAGTTTGTTCCTTTTTGTTTACCAAGAACCAATACGTGCCATTGTTTTTCCAGGGCCACAGAGAGGTGGGGAAAGGAAGAACAGGACAAAGAAAATTCCTAAAAAGTAGCTTTCTGACAGCTGTAAAGGCCTAGGGTCCTGGCATTAGTAGGATGACCAGGATCATGTGCTGGTGACAAGGGTGTGGTAAAAAGCATTGTTTCACAATTATTTAAAGCCACCAATGCCCAGGTATAGCTCAGGCCAACCTCTGTGTCACCCTCGCACTTCTACAGCCAAGAACAGTGGTGGGGCCAAGCAGTGTGCTGACTGTAAAGTTTCAGCTTTTATTATTTTCCGCATATGCTTCACTGTGCAGTCACTCAGACTCTTGTCCTGCCATAAGACAGTCCAAAAATGGGAAAGTGTATAATAGTTTCTTCCTGGTAGCAGTACCTGCTTATGCTGGTTGAGAGAATTCACAGAATTAGCACTTTGGGTAGGTACAGTGTGGAAGACCTTTGTTTGCTTCTTAGTGAGCAAACTGCATCTGCTGTCATTTTGATGAATCGGACTACCTGAGCAGGAAATAAGCTCCCTAAATCCACTAAATTTCTCATTTGCACATCTTATTTACGAACTTTAAACACATTATGGATGGTTGGGAAGGTGGATTATGATGATTGATGGTGAATTAAGAAGAACTATATGGCAATAGGGAGCTCAATGTATGTTTTAACTCACTTTCAGGCTTTTATTTTTTAAGCACTTCTGGTTTTTTTTTTAGTATCAGATTTTGACAAATCAATTTTAATGTGTTAACTCAGCTAGTGAAAATAATTTCCAGCTATATTTCTTTTTTGTTGTTGTTGTTGTATTTTGTAATGTATATTTCTTGTAGTATTGATCCCTGCCTTTTTGGTGCAGCGTGAACAGATTAATTGTGCTGACAAAAAGAAACAACCTGTAGAAAAAGTATTTTCTGACAGATTGCATGATTTTTCATGCAAGGGCTCCCTACTGCAGTTTTTGGCAAGTCAAGAAGAATGTTGCAATACAGTGAGGATGTGTCACAAAGGCTTTGAATATCTTTGACTTCAAAGTAAATTTACCATTTTTACGGCTCTGTCAAGTTCACAGTCACTGAATATGATCAATGGTGATTTACCACCAAGTTCAAGAGAAACTTTCTTCAGATTAGTGGCTGCACTGTAAAAAATATAAATAATCATATAAAAAGAACTTTTAAATAGATATTTCATTATTTATTTTGAATCATATCTAGTGAAAATGTATAAACCTCTATTTTCCGATAGTGACTTAGTAAAATTCTACATAAATGTAGTTATGCTTTTCTATTAGCGCTACATGCACAGTATAGCTACTAAGATATTTCAGAATTAGATTAAGCAATGTTTATTTATGAATCTTTTGCTGAGAGTACCTCTTCATGATCTGTTTACCAGTTGGTGTTGAACCAGTGAATCCAACTTTGCGAACATCTGGATGTTCAGACAGGTGCTGTCCCACTAAGCCACCTATCGGGGTGAGGAAAACAGCTTAACTGGACAGCACATAGGTAATTTTTATTACTCCAGCAGCAGCACTGTAACACAGAAAGAGCTAACAATATGTCAATCAAGTACAATATCACATCCTTACTTATATTCACAGCTTTATTCATATGACTACGAAAAATCTCGTATGAGTTAACTTGGATCAGACTGGTATCTCTAAATTCCCCCATCTGTCAGTACTAAAGAATTTCCTTCCTAACATTCCACTGTAGGTGGAATAATCTAATTTGTAACAGAACCTGCCCCATACAGTTACTTGGCCACTGTTCTTCCTTAGGGGAATGAGGAAAATAGGTGACATCAGGTAACACGGTGTGGACCATGACTTACCTGTAGTGACCAGTACGCATCTTACCAGCTTGCTCTAGGTCTCACAGTCACATTTAAATAATTCCAAGTGATTATAAGATTAGGAGAAAAAATGAAGTTTTACAATCAAGTGAAACATGTTTCTCTGTAATACATTCTTTTTTCAGAGTGTTCATGCTATTTATGTGAACTAGTAAAGAGTGCAGGCTGACAGCTCTTACCACTAGCTAGAGCCAGGTAACACAGAGATTTTTTCCAATTCTGTTCTGGAAATACATGAAATAGCTGTACGATGCAAGCCTATTACCTATGAGATACAGGCACTTAGGTAATAGGTCTTCAAAAAGGTAAAATGCTAGTTCACCAGTTTTAGCATGACCTACCCTTCCCAGGAAAATGATTAGTTGAAGTTTTACCTGAACCAGGCAGAATATTTATAACGCCCTTAGGAAATCCAGCTTTAGCTGAGAGTTCTGCAAACTTCAAGGAAGTCAGAGGCGTGACCTAAGTAGAAACATTTAGATTAGGTCTCCTATTTTAATTAAATGTGTGATGATATCTTTCACGTTCAATACATCATAATTTTGATACAATATTAATGTTACTCACAGTATTGACAAATTAAAAGTGGCTTCTTGCAGAAAAGGATTCATTCTTATAAATGAGAGTAGCATCAGAGCAAAACTGAAAACAATCAGTATCTTGCATCATCATGGCAATTTGTATTATTATACATGCAGTATAAAACATGACATGGTCAACCTGTGGGTACATATAACAAGTCAACCTATGGGTGAAATCCACTAGATATAGCCTGAATTATTTTGCCTGAACAAACAGTGGAGGACTTGAGCCATCTATACCTTTCTGTTTGTTTTTACCTGAGCTGGCTTGAGTACGAGCGTGTTGCCTGCAGCCAAGCATGCTGCACTCTTCCATGCAAGCATCATGAGTGGGTAATTCCAGGGGATAACAATTGCACAGACACTTAAGGTAGGGAAAAACAGGGAAAGATTATATTTTTGATGGCAGCTTTTGAATGGCTTTTCTGTATGTCAAGGCTGTCATTAAGAATAAAAAAAGTGATACTTACCCTATTGGCTCTTTCTTGGTGAATGTTAGATTATGGTTTGGCCGGGCCTGGTTAATTGGAATTGTAGCACCCTAAAAGACAGAGGAGGGAAAAAACTTGTTACTGTTTAATCATTTTTATTACAAATACATTTGCCATATAAGTATGCTTTGGAAAACCACAGAGTAGGCTTCAAAACAAGAAGCATTTTTGCATCAGAGAAAGGGGCGGGGATGCTTCTGCTGTAGAATTTCCTACTACAGATACAGTAGTCACCTCCTGATTTTCAATTGGATGAAATAAAAGCATAGATAACAAAAGTAGGGAAGAACATAAAGTGAGAGTCTGAAGGACGAAAAAAAGCTGAATGGTATTCTTGATTGTGGATCTTAAAGATACTTGAACAAATGCTGTTGAACCTGCGCCGCATGCTGTGCCATCAAGCAAACTCACCAGCCTTGGTCAGAATGTAACGTAGCACACGAGCCCCTCCCTGCACTTACCCACGTGATGACCAGAAGGACATTCTGCTTCCTGAATAATCAAGAGCCGACTAAGCATGCATATCTACTGTGACACTTCAACTGATTTCTCAGTTTTTTAGAGTCACATTCTAAATCCACATTCTCCAATTGGAAGTAGACGGTCCTTTTGTATTACTAGGGAGACCCATTTTAGGTAAAATTCTAATTTTGTATATTTTTTGATTCCTTGATTACTTTTGCTAACACTGCTATTTTACACTGTGTCAGGAAAAAAAAAAAAAAGTGTAGAGAAGCACTGCCATTGATTATTTCCTTTACGTATTCACTTGCCTGAATTTTGTCACACCATCCAGCGAAGTATCTAAATGTTTGCACAGACATTCCAACATGGGTCTTCAAAGCTAAAGTGTAGACAGCTCCTGAGTCGATAGACTCTATTGTTGCTAACTCTTCTTGATGTTCTTCCATCAGATCTGCAAGTCTTTAATACAAACATTACAAATTCACATCAAAGAAAAGTGACATCTAACCACTGGCAGCTTAAAATGATATTTGGTATGGCCAAGAAGGGTAATTAAAATAACATTCTCACTGAATTTGGGCGTGGAGCACTGAAGCCACTGCTCATTAATATTAGTAAGAATTTGAACAATTGCCTGTAAAATTCTGCAAATATCTTCACATTGGCTGTAGTAGACACCGGATGAAGACATGAACTGTGAAAACTTACCTGATTGTTCAATCATGGTTTTGCAACTAAAATAGCAATTAGAAAAGCCGTACTCTCTTTCTCTGTTGTACTTCAAGGAGCTAATTATAGAAAAGCAGACCAGTAAGTCAGAAAGCAAATACACAATAACATAAGAAATGTCAAGTACCCAAAAATACCAAGAAGGAGGACTCAGGATCCCAGCTCAAGATTTGAGAAACCTAGCTTCATAATGCTGTTTTGTATTGTCTGAACTTTGATTAAAATACTTTGATGTTACAAGCTTCAAAGGCACCCAGATGACCAAAGACAGAGCTCCTAAGCTGTAATGCAAATTGAATTTTATATGCCTTGGTACATTTGAAAATCTGGCCCATGGTCTCCTTGGGCCTCGAGTTCTCCATCTGTTAGGTTTATGAAGCAACACAGTGAGGTGTAAGACTGTGGTAAATATTATTGAGTTAATAGTAGCCATCAGAGTGTCTCAAAAATGTGACTGCACAGACAGGTATCTATACTTATGAGGAGGTCTTGTAATTTTAGTGGTCCCCTGCTCAGGCAGAGAGGTGTGTTTGCATGAATGAATTTTTACATTCAGTCTTAGATCTCTCACACGGCAGTGAAACAGATGTATCAATGTTTTTCTCAAGGTTCTGTCTGTGTTTTGGTACTCAGACGTATAATTGATGCTCCCATGTGATTTTAAAAGCTTAATCAAGTGCATTTTAGATGTTGTAAAGAGTATTCAAAACTCGGTGTGAAACCTATTTTTGCATTATGTAAATCCTGCCTATTTAAAGCATTTGCGGAGATGTGGAAAAATGCTCTTTAATACCTGTTTTAACTGTCTCTTGGAGACCTAGCTACAGGTCAGGGCATCATCAGTAGTGTGTACAAGAATGGATATAGCATGTCAGGAACAAAAGAGAAGGTTCCATTTAACGCATGCTTAATATCTTCTAATAATGATTGCTTAAGATAAAGTGGCAGAGCTAGGGGCTTTAACGGTGCAAACCTTCTCTTTGGCTCAGCACTCAAAATCTCTAGTTTGAACAGAGGCCAGAGAAAAAGGGGCACTGTTTGATTTAAGGTGGACCAGAGCGAGGCTTCATTCATGTTGGGAACGGTTTGCAACGTAACTGCTCTGGTATAGCTATGCTAGAGAGCCAGTCACCTAAGCAGAGAAGAGTTTAATCCAGGAATAATCTATGCAGTGTAGGGGAGTTACATTTTCTGTATGCCTAACATAGTTATGCTTTCAAATCTTGCAAGTGTAAAACACAGAGCAGCAGTTTTAAGACCTTAAAAGTTTCCCTTCAGGGCAGAGTTAACTTGGGCTCTCAAGCACTCTATGTTCCAAATACAAATTAAACCCAAGTTTGTACATGCTTTGAATCTGTGCACACTTGTGAAAAATTTAAATGATCACCTGTATTTAATTTTAATGAGTTGTGACTTGCCCATTTTCTGTTATGATGACTCCTCAACTTTTTTAGGGTCCTGCAGGTCTTTTTCCAAGGTCTGAGCACATACTTTATGAGACAAGAAGAATGTTCAGTTTTGCCTTCTCTTTTGCTAAGATGCCTGCAATGCCTTGTAAAATGTGGCATTTTTTAATACTTTTTTATTTTTAATTACATCTTCTCGGTTCATAAGGATATGGTAACAGAGGGGAGGGGAATTTACATCCAAAGCATTCAATAAAGTAAGAAGTCTTACAGCTATATTAATGCAATAACAAACGATCTGCTGTATACACTACGGCAGGGGACAGACCTACATATCCCACGTGCAGCACCACATTTCCCCCCGCTCCTCTTCCTTAGCTGCCAGACAGAGCACAGACCTGCAGTGGATTCCCTACTCCTTCCCATCTTGCTAGGCTAAACCCTTATGAGGACAGAACCATCTTCTAGTGGCATATTCCCAGTCTCTGAATCAGATGGATCTCCAGTTTCCAAACCCTCACAGACATTACCCAACCAAACGGCCAGACGGTTATTTTGCCTTGCCTTCCAAGTGCATAGCCTGCTACCATCTTGCAGCTGCTAACCGTGTAACTGATCCTTCTTCTGCTGTGTATTCTGATGTCCAGGGCTAGTCCCTGGCACAGCACAATAAAGGCTTAATACAGCAGTGGGTATGGGCACGCTATTGAAGATCTAATTTTTTTGAAGGTGAAAAAAATTCCTTCTCTTCTCTATACGTAAATATGCAGTCTCCTCAGCACAATTGACCTGGCCAGGACACGCAACAGTAATGTTGATGAGCCTGCAGGTTACACCCTGCAGAAGAAAGTTGTTCGATACACAGGATCTACTCCTTCATGAGTTCCTTGGGCCAGGAAGTGTCAGGTCTATTCAAGATCCCAACTTCCTTAAAGTCAACTGCTATGTCAAGCACAGTAACTAGTAGCTTTCCATCTATTGAATAGGAACAGAATTTGCCTAGTACGTCTCCTCTGTGATGACAATTGATTTTCCATCATATTCAGAAAACATATGCAACAATTCTGCAGAGGGACAAAACAACAAGATTTAAGAAAATGAAACCAACACAAGCTGCCCTTTACATACCTGTACATGAGTCGCCCTCTTTCCCTTGCATTCATTCTTCCCCATTCACCATTTTCAAATGCCTCCTTTGCTGCTGCCACTGCCTTGTCAACATCAGCCAACGAAGCAGAAGATACACTGGCTATCACCTGTCCAAAGGTAGCATTGTGTTAGCTCAAACTGAAAGGCTGGGATGCAGAGTGTTACTCCTTCCTCCTAACCTTCTTGACTGGGTGTAAGCAAATACTTAATATCCTCAACCCCAGCAGCTGCCATGGGTGAGTCAGGCTGCAAAAAGTTCAGACACAAGCGAGGTGGCAGAATTTGGAGGACACTGCAGGGACCCAGATGCCTAGATGTTTCTTCTTCTTCACAGCAAGGTGCCTTGCCCCACTGGATTTCACACTCTCTTTCTGTATGTAAAATTGATGTGATATTACAAAAGCTGAAAGTCTTTATATGTGGTATTATGATCTAACATCTAAACATACTAAAGTGACTCCCGCATGTCCTATTTCTTAGGAATGGAGCTGCTGTTACCATAAACCAGCATATACACACAAAGTATTTTATGATGACTGTGTCCTATAAATACACACATTGTAAATCCTGATACAGATTTGTTATGACTTTTATTCCATTCTGTAATGAATTTCAGGAAAAGTACCAGAGTCTGACTTCTGATGATAGTGAATTCTGTGGCATTGATTTCAGCAGAATTCATTTACTCTAGAATTAAATGGCAATTACATGGACATCAGAATCACTTCTCTTATTTAAAATCCACAGTTACAAGTTGTCAACCAAGATTCAGTAGTTCAGGACTGAAGTGCAACTGTATGTATTTTCCTATTGAAAAGTCATTTTTCTTACTAGGAATTTAAAGGCACATTTTAAAGTCACACTTGCCCTAAGAAATCAGTTTTGTAAAAAAATTAAAACAAAAACTGAAGTTGACAACTGACAGGAAAAATATACAATATCCTAAAAGAAATAATTCTTTAGCAACTAAACTTCAGTAATTTTTGTCTGCAAAATTAAAGAAGAATGAAATCAAGGTAAAACATACAGTTGGGTATGGAAATTGATAAGATAGTTGAAGTAGGTGATTTTTGCTGTGCAACTTGACTGAAACGGAAAAACTATAAAATACACGAACTGCGAAGTAAATTGAAACTTCAAAATATTTCTAGGGGTTGTTTAATGTGTACTGTATGGTTTTGAAATTAGCAATATTCAGTTACAGTTTTAGATTTTTTAATGGGCAAATAAATGGAAATAAACTCATGTTGATCACATTTAGAAATTACTTACTGATCCATCTGTTGGATTTATAGTGTCGTATGTTTTTCCATCATCAGCATTTATAAATTGCCCATTTATGAAACACTGGTATGGCATATTCACAGTCATGTTGTTCATATTTTTTGAAACCTAAGAGTGAAATAAGCAACAAATTAATTTAAATTTTTAATAACTAAGATCTTAATGTAGCTTAACAAGCTTTTGATATCTGCAGCCAACATCCAGATGCATTTTAGGATGTATATATTGCTGTTAGGAGTGGACAAGAGAGTAAAATGAAATGGAAATCATATTCTTTCTGAATGCCAATGACCATACCCTGAGATAGTTAAGCAGGTTTCTGTATTTTTTATCATTTGACCTCAATGTTCAAACCAATACTAAACCCTGGTTAAGGCTGGTCTCAGTGGACTTCCATCAAATGCATAATTCTCAAATTCAAGAAATCATTACTTGCTTAATGACTTAAAAAAACACAGAATCCTCTTTTCTCACAAATTTTTCAAACAGATTCTTAGGTGAAAACTCTAGCATGATTTGCCTCAGGAAAGTGGAATGTTTCGAACCACTCTGGCTGAAGCATACTGGTAGGACAGTGCAGGGGAGGTAGGAATATCTGCCCATGTGTGAGCTTCTCTACTGTGTGTACTTGATCTGGTTTCTGGAACACTGTAAGTGACTTCCATCCAATATATACTTCCATTCCAAAATGCAAATATATAAAACTTGTAAAAAAAAGTCACAAAGAAGAGTTTGGATGACGAAGTATTTGTTTGCTTTTCCTACTGCATCAAGTAACCTAATAAAATGCATTGTCTACCCTGCCCACAAAACCAAGAAAGACTAAGCAATAAAGGCAAAATAAAAGGTCTTACATAATCAATGACTAACTCTTCTTCTTTGTCTTCTCCTCTGAATTTTCTAACAGCCATTTGAATAAAGTCTGCAAACTTAGTGGCCATATACACATCTTCATTCTGCAGTTGAAGTCCACTATATTTCTGTTTGATCTCTTCTAGCATTCTAAAGATTTTGAAGAAAGAGTAAGTTTAATTACAAATCAAAGAATTCTTCAGATAACTGAATCATTAGAAGGTCAAAAGGGATCAAAACTGGGCACCAGCTTGTATGCATTTGAGTATGCGTGTGTGTTTCTCTGACGACAATGGCACAGAAGTTGTGCATTTTACTGAAATCTGTTGGTTTAATTGGGGGTGTTACAGAAAAGAAAATGTCAGTTCTGGAATACTCTTAGGTAAACTTTTGGAAATAAATGCCAAATAGAATATATCAATTGATAAAGTAGTGTCTGAGACTACTCTAACCAACACATGGAGGACATTCAGAGCCCTATGAGACTGGTAAGTAATAAGGACAATAATCAGTTTGTTAAAAAAAACTCTGAAATGTTGCTTTTATATTACAGCCTGGGATATCTGAGTTGCAAAAAGAAGGTAACTGAGGTGACCCAACACCAGATGAACTCAGTGCACTTGTAAGCGTGGACTCAATTCTTTCTGTGAAACGCTCCTCTTTCCCTCTGAGGAGTTCTTTGCTCAGCTCCCCAGTCAGCCACCTGTTCTTGAGATACCTGTCACTGCATGCAGACACGTCTGAGCATCACCATGCTTGCCCGCGTGGCTGATGTTCCTGAAGTTAAGGGGCATTTTCCTTCAGTAGAAAGAGAAGGACTACACCAGTATCTCCTAATTTGGGGAGCAGAACCATAATATGTTTTCAAAGGTAGGAAAGGGAACAGTCACAGTATTGGAAAATACAGGGGGATTTTTTTTTAACACTACTTGATAAACCCTGATTTAAAAGCACCAGGGCAACTTTGTTTCCATTAACTTTGGGTTCAAAATTTCATTGTTGTGAATAATTTTTACCTGACAACATGCATAGAGGATGCTCCAGATTTGAAGAAGTCTGTGGAATCCTCAATTACAGCAACATTGCTCAAAATTCCCTTCCAAATAGCCTAATAATAATAAAAAAAAAAAATGGAGGCAATAATCATATTAGCATAGAATCATTAAGGTTGGAAAAGACCTCTAAGATCATCAAGTCCAACCATCAGTCCAACGCCACCATGCCTACTAAACCATGTCCCAAATGCCATATCTACACGTTTTTTAAACACTTCCAGGGATGGGGACTGGACTCCACCACTTCCCTGGGCAGCCTGTTCCAATGCCCGACTACTCTTTCAGTAAAGAAATTTTTCCTAATATCCAATCTAAACCTCCCCTGATGCAACTTGAGGCCATTGCCTCTCATCCTATCGCCAGTTACTTGGGAGAAGAGACCAACACTTGCCTCACCACAGCCTCCTTTCAGGTAGTTGTAGAGAGCAATAAGGTCCCCCCTCAGCCTCCTCTTCTCAAGACTAAACAACCCCAGCTCCCTCAGCCGCTCCTCATAAGACTTGTTCTCTAGACCCTTCACCAGCCTTGTTGCCCTTCTCTGGACACACTCCAGCAACTCAATGTCCTTCTTGTAGTGAGGGGCCCAAAAATGAGCACTGTATTCGAGGTGTGGCCTCACCAGTGCCGAGTACAGGGGCACAATCACCTCCCTGCTCCTGCTGGCCACAATATTCCTGATACAAGCCAGGATGCCGTTGGCCTTCTTGGCCACCTGGGCACACCGCTGGCTCATGTTCAGCTGGCTGTCAAACAGCACCCCAAGGTCCTTTTCCACCGGGCAGCTTTCCAGCCACTCCTACCCAAGCCTGTAGTGTTGCATGGGGTTGTTGTGACCCCAGTGCGGGACCTGGCACTTGGCCTTGTTGACTCTCATACAGTCGGCCTCAGCCCATCAATCCAGCCTGCAAATAATGAATAATCCTCTAATTGCAAGAAGTATTTATCAAACTATATTTTCTATGGTATCTGTGCCTATGACACGTATTATTTCAAAGGATGCTAAAACAGAAAATTATTTTAAGAGGGTCTAGAACTGTCCAGAGACCTGATGTTAGCCAATAAATTCTTCAGCATAATTAGCTTATCAAATATATTATTTTGCCCATTATAATTTCACCTAATCAGGCAAGAAACCTGAATGGTACAATGCTAATGATTTTCAGGTCCTTTTTTTTACCATCTTTATCCTCCAAATAGTAAGTCCCCGTTGCATTATGGAATACGCCGTCAGCAGAGGCAAGGACAAGCCTGGAGGACTTTGTGACTGGATCAAAGGCAAATGCAGGGTCCTGCACCTGGGGAGGAACAACCTCATGCACCAGTACAGGCTTGGGACGGACCTGCTGGAGTGCAGCTCTGCGGAGA
>Ga0065711_1006822_pt1 | contig 23312 bp, 16 predicted proteins | sample Hoacrofraction12_FD_59098 | JGI IMG/M metagenome (GOLD analysis project Ga0065711, IMG submission 59098) | Hoatzin crop microbial communities from Cojedes, Venezuela - Epithelial fraction 12 v2 (version 2) | ecosystem: Host-associated > Birds > Digestive system > Esophagus > Crop | place...
CCCCCCCCCCCCCCAACCCTAACTAATAACTGAGGATTGCTGAGCAAGAGAAGCAGTAATGCAGTGCAGAGGTGAAGTTTGTTTGGTTTGTTTGGACTGTTCCAGTTGTGTTAGAGGGAACACCATATAACACATTTGGAGGAAAGACTCAGAGCTTCTTGTTTCATCCTTTCTTTCTTGCACTGCTGGTGTCGTCTCCGTAGCAGGAGGACTTGGCTCCTTCCGCTGGAGCCTTGCTCCTTCCTTTAAAGGCGGAAATGTGGGAGCAAGTTGGGGGTTTATCCAAACTCCTTTGGTTTTAAGTCCACTTCCAGACCCTAGATCAGTGAGCCTCTGTTTTGAGCAGGAAAGGTGCCAGGGGACAGAGCTGCATCTGTCTGTCTAATGGTGAGGGCCAGAGGCAGCAGGGGAGGCTGGAGCAGGAAGGGTACTGGGGGAATAGGGAACGATGTATGTGGGCTGAAACTGCACCTACCAACTGAGCCTGCCTCAAGCCTATCACTGAGATGGGCAGTAGGGAGACCACTACTGACCTTTTGTTAGATGAGGGCTGGCTTCCAGGCTTCTGGGGTTGGTGAAGCCATCTGGGTATATTTCATAGCAGTGGGACTGCAAGTGAATGGATATTAAGCTGTTATCAGACACCTTTTCTGTCTGCTGGCTCTTTCTGCTGCAGAAGTATTGCTATGGAGATAAGCAAGGGAGTACCCTACAGCAAGAGTGGTAGAAACTCCTCTTTCTATCAGGCTTTCTATAGCCCAAGAAGAATAAAAGGGCTTTGTGAATGGGGACAAGTCCATTCAGTTAGTGCCTTCCTCTTATGGATGGAGTCACCCAGAACGATAACAGAAATTATCAAAGGGTTTAAAGGTGGTTATAATTTTAAGGTGGTGGTGCATCCTGCTCAAGACTAATTAATAGTAAATAATGCTAGTAACAGGGTTTTCTGTTACTACAACAGTTAGTAGTGCTCTACTCTTAACATGCTGGGTGAAAAGCAAAGAGCACTGCAATGCAGTCTTGCATCTGATTTTTCTCCTTGGATTATTCCACATGAAAAATACTTTTTTTTGTGAAATTATGAAGATAAGAATGTTAATGAGAGGTTGATTAAGCCAGGACACATGATAACTCCTAATTAGATAAGTCCCCTCAGTCTGATATTCAAAACCCAAGAACGTTTACTGCAGCAAGAAATGCTTATCATTCAACCAACAGCAACCAGCAAAACCTCCCAAACTGAAGAAAAAAAAGATCACTTTGCACGTTAAATGATTCAGAATGTGGCAGGCAGTGTAAAAGAGGTAAATATGTTGTGGCAGAAATCTGAATACTTACTAAGGAAGAAATGCAATGGGGTACATTCTACAAATAGAAGTTAATGGTGCAGGCTAGAAGTACTAAAGTGGCCTGCAGACTATAAAAATATTTAATTTCTAATACAATTTATTATAATTTTGTTGACTGTGAGCTAAATTTGATATCCGTAAGGCTTCTGGTGATAGACCTCCTTGCAATCCAATGTCTCTTCAACAGCTGTTAAAATAAGTATTTCAATATATTTGCAGAGGGCAGATAGGGAGCTTGCAATTGTGACTGTTTCAGTCACCTGGGGAATTAGAGCAAGTTAGAAAAAAGACCCCTAGAAATGGTTAGAAGAATAATTCTCAATAATGAATTCATTTGTGAAGATGTTAAAACATAACAATCTGTAAATAGAACAAGATGCGCAATTTGTCTGAGAAAATGCATTACTTCTGACTGATCCACCCTTCAGGAGTAGATGTCAGCAGTATCAGCCATGTGATGTGCTGCTGGCACATTTCCAAAAGGAGAAACCAACTTGAGCTGAAAGGAAAAGCGTGGAAGCTCCTGGTGGGGCTCTGATTGCACTTAATTGCCCTGATGAGGCTCTGCTGGGTACCCACCTGCCCTTCCCAGTAGACAGTGGGGCAAGGTCTTTGCTTCTGGTTGGGGTGTGCTGCTCTCCTACAGCCCTGGTCTGTCTGGTGGTTCAGGTAGCCCCACTACCTCGGGTTTCCTGGGAGATACGGTAAGGCAAAGGCTTAAAAATGGGGTTTGTGTTTTCTCTTTATACATATATATATATTTATATTTCTTTTTCCTCCTTCTGGCAGGATTGTTGTGGTATAGCAATAGAAAGTTTTTTCTTGTTGTTGTTGAGTGAGAAAAGCTGGTAAGGAAATAAGGCAAAATCTTGGCTCTGTTTCAGTGAGTTGTATAAACCCAGGTGAAGGTAGCCAGGCTGCTGCTTCTGGCCTTGTGACCGTTAGATAGCAATTAACTTGTAGCTCTTGGCAGGTGTAAAAGCATAACTGCTCCTGCCAACCTGCTTTGCGGAGTCCCTTCCATCAGGGGCTGGGGGCAAGAACTTGAGTTTTTCACTACCACGTCGCTTGGAGTTATCAGTAATAAGCTACCTCTTGTGTTGGGGGTGAGGGGGAAGATCTGGTGTTGTCTTGTGAGACAATGATTCTGTAGGCTCCTGCGCTCCCATTGTCTCTTGTCTCCAATGACTTATCTAAACTGGTTGAGGACTGGTAAAAGAGACTGCACTTAAACAGGGCAGCATGGAGGTCTGAAGTGGAAAGCCTCTCTGTTTGACTTTTATCTGCTCTTTTGTCCATTGGTTCCACCACCCTTCCCCCACCGGCCCCGAGGCTGGGTAAAGAATATTGAACTACTTTTTATTCTGTGACTGAGTGTTTGCATGCATTTGAGCTGGTTGTTTCTATGGCAATTTATCCATAAAATTACACTATGGGCATGCCTGCGTTTCTGAAATATCATTGTTCAGAACAGCCATTTGTTTAGGATGTGGAATGTTGTCCTAGTATAGTTAAGAACTATGCTACTGTAAATAATAAGTAAATTTGGTTGTTTTTATTGTTTTATGCAGAGCAGTGAACAAATATTAAAGGAATAAGTAGCAGGAGGATGAGAAAATGGGAAGGACTGAATGTAGAGGAGATTGCTTTAATTAAAATCTGGGAGAGCCTCTGATTTCTTTGACATTTTAAATTGCATTGAACTGCAATGTAATTTAATTTTGAAGGCATTTAAGTAGCCCGTTCTTGAATATTGACTGATTATCTTTTGCTCTATACACAAAATTTGAATAACAATTGATCTTATTGTTAGAAAAGTGAGTACTGCAGTATAGCTTCTACTTTTAAAAAATATTTTCAATCACTAATCAAGCCAATATCATTCATTGTGAATTAATACACTAAAACTCTAATGGCTGCAGTAGGTTAATGGAAGTACTGCTAAATCTTGCACCAAAAATAAGTCTTATATGAGCTGTTACAACACATCAGGAAGATGTTCAGCAGTCCCAAATAAATTCTGTTTTCTTGCTCTTGTAATTTGATTTGGATTTTTTTTGTGCTGCTTTGCACCTAGATAGCTTTCTGCAGTACTTCTGAAATCCAGATGTGTTGGCAGAGTTTTAAGCCCCCATTCACTGACTTCAGGGAAACTTTTTCGTATCATCTCGGATGTCTCATTTCAACAGAAAACTCACTAACGATCCTTCTCTGAGTGTGTTGTAATAGTTTGACCTGAGTTAGAAAATGATGTTTGGACTTCTGCTTTCATCAGCCAACATTTGTCACGTGTCTGCCGTTGTGGCAGACGCTATGCTCTTGTGTCGAGCAGTCTCAGGGCTGAGTGATGCCAGGCGGCTGGCGGTGATGGAGGTATCTGTTGGGAGCAAGGGGAGAGGGCCTCAGCGAGAAGGACAAGCCCTGAGGAGTGCACCCAGGCACCTGATGTCATCCCCTCTGCCCACTGTGTGGTCATGCTATAGTGTAGTGGAACCTCCTCCTCCTGTGTTGGGACAGTCTTGGGACATGAGGCTTGTCAAACTGTTTCGGGAGAGCGTGCCACACCTCTGGGCACAGATAATAGTATTTACATTAGGAAGCAATTTTATGTATACACCCATAAATAAGGGAGCAAACTACCAAATGCAAACATAGGAGTATAGCAGGAGCCATCTTTATAACTGAAATTTGGAGCTCTAAACCCCATATCTATTGGTAGAAAGTATTGACTGTTCTTTCACTTCCAAGAGTTATCTATCAGAATTAATAATTGTCCTGGGAAATTCTCCATTTCTGGAGTAGAAAAAAGTGTAAAAGCAAGCTAGTTTTCAGGCTGTTAATCGTTCAGGTCAGGTGCTGACGCATTACAACAGCTACCTGTTCTTATTATTTGTGGGCCAGCTGTGCATTTTTCTGTCTGAATTAGACTTACCTGTTGTGATTTCAAAGTTAAATTGTGAATCTTCTGGATTTGTACCCCTTGTACAAATTCACCTTCCTTTTTTGTCCCCTTTCACATGAAAAGATTTTAACTGTCATTTGCACTAAGATTTCCCATTATTTAAATACCTGCTTAGCTGTATTATGACTGTTACCCCTTCACTGCATGTCTTGTAGATTATCTACCATATATACTTTATTCAAATAAAATTGTTTTACAGCTAGAGTTGTTGCTCAATAAATACAGTTAACTCATGTTTTTTCATGGAATACCAAATTAATTGGACCTGCAATCTAACAGCTCAAATACTTTAAATTCTTATTGTGCAATGTCTTAGGGAATTTCCTGTTTGTTTGGAGCTAATTAGGTCCTTGAATTAATTGCAGGTGTGACTTTTGGCATGTTCAGGATATTTTTGTATGCCCTAGAAATGAAAATGCCAGAAAAACGCTTAGTTTTTTGAGCATATTCATCTTAATGGATGATTCCCAATCTATAAAAACGTAAGACAAAATTGTTTTAAGCCTTAAAAAAGCGACGCAGTACCTAACTGTGGATATAATTTCAGAAGCTTTCAACATTGATCATTTCATTATACACAACAGCTTGAGCTGATGCAAAGTATGTTTAGTTTCATGAGGCTACTGTGCTTGCAAAGTTCAAGCAATTTTTTTTGTCCAGCTTGGAATAAAAATAGATCCAATACATAAGTTTTCTCCTAAGCTGTGGTTATTTTACATGATTCAATAACAACAAGTATTCCTGAAGGTACTTATAGAAAAATCTGTATTGTAGCAGTTCTGTAACAACTGAAACACTCTAATTTTCATCTAATTTTCTTTTTGATAGAAACAGTGGCTATATATTGTGCTTTTGAAAGGAGTATCTGTAGGGTTACTCCATCAGGCATCTAATGTATTCTGACCTTTGATTCACCAGATGAATGTTGAAGTGCAGTGCTCATATGGAAGAGGATTCTGGAAAGTTCCTTTAACCTATTCCTAACCTTCAGATTAATTTCTTGGTTGAAATAGGTTAAAAATAAACAAACAGACAGCAATAGATGGCTTGGCAGTTGTGGTTTATGCCACTGCAGGTGCCACCTCTTGTTGCTTCAAAGCAGGCAGACTAAGTGACTTTTGTGTAAAAGGAAAGGACCCCGGGAATACCTGCTGGCAGTTTCTGTAGAAAGATGAGCAGGTCCAGTGTGAGGAGAAGGTCTTTTTCAGCAGATGTAGTTCATGTCAACATGGAGCTTGTATTCTGAAGAAACTCAGCACTGATTACTGTGCTGTGTTAATGCAAATTAGGGTAAGATAAGCATCACAGGAAAATAGATGCATGGGCACTCTGGCCGTGAAAGGAAGTCTGTTTGGATCAGTTTTTGACATAGGTGTGCAGCGAGGAGAGAAAAGGGATGAGTGATAAGTCTTATGCAAGGCAAAGATGACAAACTGGGCAGTGGCTACCATGATGTGATGTGGCTCTGGAGCGGGGCTTGCATGGCTTTTTGCAAGGTGCAGCAGGGCTGGGCCCTCCGTGCCAAGGAGGGGAATCGGTACAGGCAGGCCGGTGAGCGTAGTCACTTGGGCACCTGAGCAGCCCCACCCTCACCTTTTGGGAGCCTAAGATTGTACTCGAGTTTCCAAACTGTCTCTTCTCGCATCTCACAGGTTTAGCTTTAAAAAAGATAATAGGGCTTGTTCAGGTGATACCCTGCTGTACTGCCATCAGTCACTGTCTTAACTACCTTGTAGTCACTGGTCTGTCCATCCAGACTCTGTCAGCTCCGTGACTCCCCCACACTTTCTGTTTCCAGGAAAAAATCTCCCATCTGCAGGAAAGAATTAATCATTTGACCTGTATTTATGGTCCTGTCACTGTTTCCCCTCAGCTGTCCCTTTGCAGCTCTTCACTGTCACCGGCAGAAAGGAGAGGTAGCCAAAGCTGCGTCGGGCATTTCTTCTACATTTCGCTTCCCTGAGGTGTCACCCATCTGCCCTCTCAAGTGGTGTGCAAAGGCATCCTTCAGCTTCTTTCTGCTGGTACCTTTGTGATTCCCAGTGTTCAGGGTCTTCTCTTCCCCTGTAACAGACTCATCAAGTACCTGCTCGCCGCTCTCCAGTACTGATGTTTTATAACGATGTGCTCACACTTCTGGGGGCAGCATCGCGGCGCTGGCAGCTCTGAGGCTTGGGCTTTTGAGCCACTGAGGCAGACTCTGTGTGGGATCCTCTCATGCTGTGTTGCTGCACTCCATGGTGCTCGACCTTGCTAACCTGCCTACTCCTTTACTCTGTTCTTCAGCTTTTCTTGTCCACTTTGGTTCCTAATAACTAGAAGTTATTATTGAAACTATGGTGTCATCACAGTTTTTAACTTAGATTTTGCAGGTAGATGAAGCTATTAATTTTGTGCATCCAGAAATCAGGAATCAGTTGTGCCTTCAGATGTCTCCTTCTGGTTGTTGTTGTTTATTCTATTGATTGTGCTTTTTGCTTTTTTTGCTCTCCCTTATTTTAATATAGAATTGACAGAATTGTCTCTAAAGAAGAAATCTAATCCAGTACTTATTTAATTCAAACTCAAGGGTATTTCTTTTATATCTCGGAAAAGCTTGTCCATCTGGTTTTTTATAATCTCTGTTTAAAGTTTTGCCTANGGNGGGGGGGGGGGAGAGAAGGCGAAGTGGGAAACCTTGAAAAGGNGAGATTTTTTTTCTGCAGTTCCAATTCCACTAGGTTAAAATGAGTTTCTATCAGCCAAAGATTTTTGGTACAGAGATGCTTTGATAAACACTAGGGCTTTAGATGTTTAAATGAGCCTTTAATTGTTTGAGGTTCACTTTTTCTCTGGTTGTAGCTGTTCTATAAGAACATATACTTGTACTTTAGATGCTTTTAAATTCAGCAGTTTTCCTTTATCTGAACTACTTCAAATTTATTTGTGTATTTTCCTGTTTTGCTTTTATGAGTCACAGTATCCAATCCTCTAAAGCATTATCTTGGTCTTTTATCTCTCTGTAAAGTGCTAGGTGATACCTTGTATGGAAGATGTTTTATTAAATTGAATTTGTTTGCTTTGTATTACATCATGTATCCTTTAGTCTCTGTAAATCTTATCCTAGGCAGGCCTGTCCTTCCTTCCTATCCCCTTGCTCCCCTATCTTTCTAATCCAGATTTCTCTTGGCTGAGAGGAATTGCTCTTATACAGCTATTGTAAGCAGAGATCAGACTTGACTTTGTGGTATTTCCCCAATGAACACACTTGTGCCTTTTTGTAGCTTTTATCAGAGATACTTTACAGAGTGGAAAATTCTTGAGCTTAGGTTAGAGATAGTGGTGGAGGCAGCAGCAGCTCAGAGCAAAGTTATATAAATGAAAAGAAGTGAGATCTTCCCAAGAAGAATGGAGGGGCCAGAAAAGATCAGTAATTGTAAACCTTTATCCTGGAAAGGGGCCTTGGAAGAAATGGCCACTGCAGCCTGCTTGTGGCAGGCAGAACCCAAAGACAGGTGGTTTATTTACCAGTAAAACATTTTGTTCTACAGGAAGTTAACCTTGCTGACTTTTTTTCTTATTATTCTTCCAGAATGAACAAGATAGGCCACATCATTCTCTGCTCTTCTCTTTCTAAATGTTTTCATTCTCAGCAGTATTAGACATCAAATGCCTTAATTTCTTTAGCATTTTTAGGAACTGCTTGAGCTTGAAAATAAAAGGAACCCAACTTGATCCTCTTCTGAGTTAGTGTGTCTAAAATGTGCTTTATTTGGGAACAGGGCAATTGTTCTATGGAGTTTATACAAGTATAAATTGTTAAAAGGGAGACTATCCTGCCTAATGACAGTGGCCTTCAAAGGAAACCAGTGTCTTCCATTTAATTGTGGAGCAACATTATTTCTTAATCTCTTGGTTATTACAAGATGTCCTACAAAGCAATTGCAAAACCACCTTATGTTCTTTATTTCATGATTTAGAACGTTTTCACATGTTTAGAAATGTTACAGCTTTAGAATATAAAATAAGAAGTATCAGAGCTAAATAAAATAGCAGAAAATGAAACTCCACTCACCACTTCAAAACAGCCAAAGAAATAACAAAAGTGGACATTACAATTATTATCTGAAGAAAAACTGCTTGGGGCCTTACTCCAGAACTTTGCAAAAAAGCACTAGTAGTTTTTAATAAAGAGTACTGTTGCGTTTGGTATTTTTATAGGCAGATTTTCGTTTTGTGGATGGAGCTCTGATGCACTCAGATAGCAGAATTGTTTAAAATGTCCATCTACTCTTTTCTCTTAAATCAAGTGGACAATAATACAAATTTAAAATATTTTCAGATATGCAGTACTTCTGCTGTCCAAGTATCAACTGCCTGATCAAAGAGTGTGTGTTCCTATCTTTTGCGTCCCTTTTGAAAACAGCTCTCTGTTTCACTTGTTGAATTTCAAAAACACTTTTGAAATGCAAATCAATCCCTAACTTCATTTAAATCTAAAATTGCTTGCATATCGGAACAGTCTGGTCTCCTTCAGGCATTTTCTTATGAAGTAGCAATCAGGGACATAATTTAACTTCTGAAATATACAAATCACATGGAATTCACATATGCTATATAAAGAAAGACACGTGTGAATACTGTAAGATTTATGCTAAATTGTCTGTCATCATGCTCCAAGGCCCCCATGCACTTACCTCATTCTCATCGGCTTGTCAATACAAAAAGGAATTAGAAATGTAAACATCACTTGTACTAAAAAGGGAAAGAATTTATTGGGTATTTGTTCATCTCCTTGTGCTGCAAAGATCTTCACATAATTGTACGTAGGAGGTAAATAGGTGCAGATTTTCAAAGTAAAAGGTGGTCTTTTGGGTTCCAGGCCAAGTTGTTAAGGCATGATGCCCCGAACACAAGACATGCAGGAAAGTTTGGGTCCTGGTGATTTTATTGAGGTTTCTACCCTCCCTCCCTGAAGACATCTTTTTTGTTCAGTGAACTTGTTTGTGTGTCACAGTGAGGTAAAAAGAGGCTACAGGATTTTCTCTGCCTTCATGTTGTAGGCATGACCGTGGCTATCATCTTGGGGGTTTAGGCAGGGAGACAAGTGCTCGAACTGCCCATGTTTCTTCAGCTGGAGTTGAAAATCTGACTTTTCTGAATGAATCTTTAACAGACTTGTATTTCTGTAGAGGTGTTTGTAATGTATTTATGCATCATGTAGTACTTCAATGGGTACTAAAATCTGAGTAACAAATACCTTTTTTTTGGTAACAATTGATCTCTGTCATGGTGTTCTGCTCACACAAGTGAGTTGTTATTCCATCTATGTAATTCCATATAAGCTACTACATATTACTTCATCTCTACCCTCTAATTTATATTACCTTTAAAACCACAGACTTAATTATAACAATTTTACTCTCAAGATTAAATATATACTTGCTAAGAGAATAAAAGATAATAGAATAAAAATCAGTTAATCAAAATGTAAATTAAATTCAAGCTATATTGAAACAAAATGCAGTTCAAATAATGATCACAAAGAAAAGAGTTTAAGTACTTTGCTTATTGTGTTGGAGGAGAAATAAATACAATCAGTGACAGTCAAACAGCTTTTGTATGTACAGTAAGATTTTGGCTAGATTAACATTTTAATTATTCTGTGAAGAGAAAAATATATCAGGTGAAGTTGTCTGCCTGAAGCAACGCTGAGTCTCATGCAGAACGGCAGAAGAGGGATTCCTGTGGCCCCTTGCAGGGCACTGACAGCCCCAGCCCTGATACACGGGAGTGCTGCAGGTCGGCTGGGTCAGGCCTGGGTGGGAGTGATCGGGCTTCAGCATGGCAAAACCATGGACATGACAGTTCTGCATCAGTGAAATCCTGAGAACGAGTGGGAGGGAAGCGAGAGCCCGGTGAAAGCTTTGCTTGAGTGACAGGGGTTTGCTGTAGTGTTATGACAGACCCTGCATGTCTGCTTGAAGAAAAAAAAGCCCAACTTTGGTAATTAAATTAAGGTTCCTGTTCTCTTTCTGAACTGAAGGCCCTTAAGGGTTAAGCTGGAAGTTTCTGCTTTTTCTAGTTAAATAGGACATATCTTTTGTGCAGTTCAGTGAGGGGTGTAAAAGGTGGTTTCTTGGTGTCAAGATGCATTTTATTTAACAGCAGCTGGAGCCCTCTCAAATAGCGTTGTCCTCCATGCTCAATGAGAGTACTCCTTGTCCTGCCTCCGGTCCAGGCCTGGCAGATGGACTTGCCTGGCGCCTCTGGTGCTTAACCGGCTGAGCCCTTGGAAGCTGCTTGCAGAGTGGTTGTGGTTTCCGCTTGCTAGCAGTGGGATGCTGTGGGGCAGCTGCCTCTGGTAGGAGGGCATCTACTGCCTCTGAGACATCCCACCTTGGTGTGGCCCTTGCTTATGGGAAGACACGTCGAGATCCTCACACCTTGGAGGGTAATGCAAACTGCTGTAGTGAAAATGAGAAATCCTTTTGAATCTCAAGGCTTTAAGGATAAGGGATGTCTTGGTACTGTGGTATAGGAAAAGAGGGAAAAAAAATTAAAAAATCCAAATTTTAGCATGGAGAGGGAACACCTTAAAACAAAGGAGGAATCTTTCTGGTTTATAGATCACAAGGCTCATGGATATCAGTGCCATGGCATCAGCACTCGCTTTGCGTTTGGTTACGTGGTGTTTTAAAGAACACCTGTCCCAAGACTGAAGAGTGGTTCTGTCTGGCAGTGGCTGGTTAGCAGGTGCCTGGGGAAACAGAGAAAATGAGTAGGAATGATGCTTCAGAAAATGACCAGTTTCCTGGAATGGATCAGAGATGTCTTCAGGCAGACGTGTTAACACCTTTGCACTTAGGGCTAAATGGACTTGAGAAAAAAAAAAAAAAATCTATTCATTTGACTGATTGCTTACTTGACCTCATTTAAGTGTTAGCATCTGCAGCAACAAGGGTAATGAGTTCCCCAGTCCAGTCACTTTTGTGAAATCTTTTTATTTCCCTGATTCGACTCTACTGTCAGATAATTTCATTTGGTGTCCTGTATTTCTTATATATAATGAAACAGTTAATAGTCATTCCTTAATCACCTTCCCGTGTCACTCCTGAGTTGACAGATCTGGTTACAGTGCTGCTTTGTCATGATTCTTCCAGATGACAGCCTTAACCTGCCTAATTGTTCCTAGCACAGAAGTACCTTCAAACACTCATTCTACCTTTCTACTTTCCTAAATGTACAGTACACTTATTTTTTAGAAAGAGAGGCCAGATCTATGCGCAGTACTTGAGGACTGAGCTGAGTAATGACATGCTGATTTGTTTTGTTTTCTATTCCTCTTCTAACTCACAAGCTTCACTTTTTTTTTTTTTAATTCTTTTGACCAACAGTGAGAGTTGAACCAAAGTTTGCAGCCCTTTGAGCATGTGTGGTAGTGACTCTGGATTATATACCCATTTAGGGATGATTTTTTTTTTGCCTGAAATCAAAGCACGAGGATGGGGTATTGCAGATCCATAACAGAAAGGAGGCTGAAGGAATTGTGTTTGGTTTTGTTATAAACACCAAACTAGCTGAAGGTCACCATAGCTCTCAAAATTCAGAGGGTGAGGGGTCACATCTCAAACTTCCTTTGCTTCAGGATAAGGATTCATGGGTAATGGGTGTCTTCTGGAAAGTCAATCCTTCAGAAAAAGGGATTGAAAGGAGTCCCTCCAAATCTGTTACGATTACACTCCAAACTGGCTGAAGTTTGATAGCTGTCAAAATAAACAGAATTGCTAGGGCTATTAGTGATTAGAATAGAAGCTGGTCTGTGCTGGATCATTAATGAGCTGCTTGTAAATAAACATGCTAAGATGTGGGGAACAATGAAGTTTTCTTACAGGCAGTTGTCTTTACAAGAGGGAACCTTCCTTTACAGCTTGGATTTCAGCTGTCTGTTGCATGGGTGACTGGAGACCATGAAGGCAGTGCAAAAAGCTGTCAGAACCCAGGATGAGTTGGGAGGAGTTTTGCCACAAGTGGAAACCACATTTCCAGGTAATTATTAATTTATGAACCTGGTAAGCCAGTCATAATACAGATATTTTACTTCAGCTTATAATGTGGTGTGATAGTTGGAACAGTCTAGTTCAAATCTACTGGAGATAGTCACTGAAACCAGAGAGATTATGCAAAGATACAGATTTTTTTTTTCCTCCCTTACATTACCATTTTGATATCATCATTACCCTTTTGATTGACAGATTATGGTGCTAAGACACTATCCATCATATTTGAGAAGTCATGGCAGTCCGATGAAGTTCCTACAGATCAGAAAAGGGGAAACATAATCCTCAGTTTTAAAAAGGGAAAAAAAGGAAAAACTGGGGAATTACAGGGCAGTCACTCATCTCTGTGCTTGGCAAAGTCATGGAGCAGATCCTCCTGGAAACTATGCTAAGGCACATGGAAAATAAGGAGGTGATTGCTGACAGCCAACATGGCTTCAGTCAGGGCCAATCATGACTCACAAATACGGTGTCCTTCTATAATGGGGTTACAGCATTGGTGGATAAGGGAAGAGCAACTGATGTAATTTACCTGGACGACAGCAAAGCATTTGACACTGTCCTGCATTACATCCTTGTCTCTAAATTGGAGACAGATGGATTTGACGGATGGGCCACTTGGTGGATAAGGAATTGGCTGGATGGTCACACTCAAAGTTGTGGTCAATGACTCAATGTCCAAGTGGAGACCAGTGACAAGTGACATTCCTCAGGGGTCAGTATTGCGACCAGTGCTGTTTAACATCTTTGTCAGCGACATGGATAGTGGCACTGAGTGCACCCTCAGCACATTTGCCGATGACACCAAGCCAAGTGGTGTGGTCAACATGCTGGAGGGAAGGGATGCCATCCAGAGGGACCTGGACAGGTTTGAGAGGTGGGCCTGTGCAAACCTCATGAAGTTCAACAAGGCCAAGTGCAAGGTTCTGCATAGGGGTCGGGGCAATCCGAAGCGCAAACACAGGCTGGGCATAGAATGGATTGAGAGCAGCCCTGAGGAAGAAGGACTTGGGGGTGCTGGCTAACAGGAAGCTCAGCATGATTTGGCAGTGTGCGCTCGCAGCCCAGAAGACCAACTGTATCCTGGGCTGCATCAAAAGCAGTGTGGCTAGCAGGTTGAGAGAGGTGATTCTGCCCCTCTACTCTGCTCTGGTGAGACCCCACCTGGAGTCCTGCGTCCAGCTCTGGAGACCCAACATAAGAAGGACGAGGACCTGTTGGAGTGGTCCAGAGGAGTACCACAAAAATGACCAGAGGGCTGGAACACCTCTCTTAGGAGGAAAGGCTGAGAGAGTTGGGGCTGTTCAGCTTGGAGTAGAGAAGGCTGCGGGGTGACCTTATAGCAGCCTTCCAGAACCTGAAGGGGGCCTACAGGAAGGATGGAAAGGGGATTTTTAAAAGGGCCTGTAGCAACAAGACAAGGAGTAATGGTTTTAAATTGAAAGAGGGCAGATTTAGATTAGATATTAGGAAGAAATTCTTCACCATGAGAGTGGTGAAACACTGGAACAGGTTGCCCAGAGAAGCTGTGGATGTCCCCTCCCTGGAAGTATTTAAGGCCAGGTTGGATGGGGCTTTGAGCAACCTGGCCTAGTGGAAGGTGTCCCTGGCCACAGCAGAGGGGTTGGAACTACATGATCTTTCAGGTCACTTCCAACCCAAACCATTCTGTGATTCTATGATATAAGCAATAGCTAAAAATACAATTTAATTTTTTTTTTATTGTACAGCTGCAATATGATTTACAAAAAGTTTCCCATTTTATAACACCTAACCTGGAGTGCAACAAAACCTATTTCATTTATTCGAATCAAAAAACCCCAAAGACCTTTCTGCCTTCTAATGGTACTTTTCCATTCTGCTATTAATTTTCACACTATGCGAAGATACCGGTGGGAAAGATTCACAGTTAATTCAGTCCTACCCATCTGTTGGTTGCTGTTTTGGCTAATACATTAAAAATTTACTTGTGTATGGTTCGTTTTAGGCTGCTATTTATTAATGGATTAAGAATGGTCTTTTGAAGTGAACAGCATGTTCAATTTAAGTGAAAAAGAGTCAAAGGAGTGCTGTTAGCCTAGTTCTTTGAACATGTTTGGATTTAAACATTCAGCTTGAGGTATCGCTGTACTTTTTTTAATAGCATGCCCTGGAAACAAAACAAACAGATTTTGAGGGTTTTCTTTTACCTTTTTATATGAGGGTTCTCTTCTTCAAAGGCAGAACTAGCTGAGAGAGATAGACAATGCTTCTTGTGCACTGCCTCATGGCTCTGCTATGTGAGCACAGCATGTGCAGCGCTCTGCTGTAGCAGCCATACTGCTGTGGGAGCCTGTTCTGTTCCTGTGCCCAGAGAGCATGGGTGGCTCTGGCTGTATCCACACCGTGCCCACCAGAATGGACACACAGCTAAAAATGCTGCCTCTCTCTAGTCCCTGCTGGTAGGGAGGTCTCTGGGCCAGTTTGAGACTGGTGCAGACCTGGCGGTTTCCTAGTGCTGGAAATCCTCTGTAGATGCTTGACCACATCCCAGATGCATCCTAGGCTCCTGTCTGCCCCATGGTGGCAAGGGAAGATGGTGGCAGAGCTTGCCTGGAAGTGTTGGCACGGATCTGAGAGGTCTCTGTCCCTGTAGCATGTGAACGGTGGCAGCATCTGTAGGTGGTAGGTAGGTAGGTGTGTAGGTAACCATTACTAACCTTCAAAACATCGTGGGTATTTTCACTGCTCACTGTAAGAAGGCAAGTAATGTGTCAGAGCACCACCAGAGTCCCCAGGCTTATTTGCCTGTCACAGTTTTTGTATAAATTCAGTAGGTCCAAATAAATAATTAGAGAATATGTAGTAAACCCTGATGTACGCTCTGAGACAAAGAACTACTGTCTGGCCTTCTGTAATGGTCACCATTCCCAAATGATATTTAATACTTCTTCTAGTTCCTACTAGGTGGTCATGGTGACTGGAAGCATGACAAAGAAATGAGAATAGAAACAGCAGCAGTATGAAAAAAAAACAGCTCAGCGGAGCTTGGTTTGGCCTCAAGTTTTCTGTTAACCAGCTGTATTGCATACTTGGCAGAGGCACTCATAGTGCAATGAAAAGCACCAAAAAACAAGTCAGTAGAAGTAGAACAATAAAAGTCGATTTTGTGTGAGTGGAAGCTTCCTTTTCATAATGAAAGATTACGTGAGGGATTTTTGTGCATCAGCTTGAAAGCTTGAGAAATCTATGGGAAGGATTGAAGGGAGGCAGTCCTCCCCCCTAGACCCCTGTTTGCTTCAGTGCCTAAATCAATCCTCTTGGGAAGAGAGTGAGGGGCGATTTCTATAACATGCTTTACTTTCTGGATGTATCTCCTGGCTACGTGGCATAGTGATTGTTTGAAAGCATAACTCTTATTACAGCTATGTATTATTCACAAAGAGAAAAAACTGTTAATTATTTCTGCTTGGTACATTCAGTGATAACCTGCTGTCATAATAATGTTTTGGGGTTTTTTTTTATTCCTCATGGATATCTGGAAGTTTTTTCATTTGCTAGGGAATAGATAATTTCTAGTGATGAAATTGCACATGCTTAGTGCATTCCTGTTTAAAAAGGGCAGGTCCAACTGCTACAGCTGATACAATTTTGTGGCAAAGAACTACTCATTAGTTTCAGCTGTGTAAAATTAGAGATGGAAACAGTATGTTTAGCCTTCTGTGTAAAGAAAGAATCGATTGATTAGGTTTAATCACTAAAGAGTAAGTCTGTGCTATGGGTTGCAACCATTCCCCAGTAAGATCTTTCGGAGTGAAAATACAGGACAATTTGGTTGATACTCCTTGCAATTTTCACTGTAATGCTCTGTCAATGTAATTAAACCAAAAATGAGAATTTAAGATGGAAGTTTTAATCACTCCTTAGAAATATAAGGCAAAGGGTGTAGAGCCAGCATCTAACAACTGTGCAGTAGAAAGGATAGAAATGAACTGATTTTGAATGGACTGGCTGCTTCAGTTATTATCTTGATTCCTGTTTTGCCTCACTATACCAGAATATATTTTGATCTACGTGGAAAGCTTCATTAAAAAGGTTTAATTTTTGTTTACTGAAACTGCTTTCTGCATTATCTGCTCCCAAGTGGAAAATTCATTCCATGTTCTTCCAAAGATGGTTATGGGTTGAATGGCATTCCTGAGCATGGTGGAATTTGTGGGGGCGCAGTGTCGATGACCATGTGAAGGATGAGCTGTGGGCTGCTGGAGAAGCTGTGCCTCGAGGGGACCCTCTATGTTTGTATCTTCTTGCAACTTCTAGTTTATATGTGCAGTCCTGGTTATACCTGAGGCATTCACCCAGCAAATAAAGCTATTGCATAGGTGATAGTTTGCCATTAGCTGTCAGAACAGATACAAGAGCAATTTACACCAGCACTTCAAAGCTGCGATGAAAGAGCTCTGTTACCAATTCAGACACGAGGCACACTGGCTTCTTATATTTGCTTAGTATTCCCAATTCACCATTAGACTGTGGCTGCTCTGTGCAATCTGTTTTGATCTGTTCCCATCTGCTCCAATCTGATGGCTTTTTTCTGAAAAATGAAGCTGGCGGTGTGTGATTGTTGCAAAGGCAATCAATTACTGAAGCTGTAAAAGTGTTCTGCCTGGTAGAGAAGGAGCGTGCTCTTAGCAGGCTGCTGCATTTCTGCTTAACATCATGCAGGTAAACTGCACCATGGGCTGTTGGCGCAGACTTAAACTGCCAGAAACAGAGGCAGCTCCAGCAGATCTGCTGTTGCGTGGAAGGATAAGTCAGAGGCTCACTCCTGTATTTCGTGTTTTGTGAGGGGACTTTGTTAGTAAGAACAGCTACTGATGGTGCGCAAGTGGCTGGACAACTGTATATAGGGGAATAGTTGTGAGTGGCCAGCTGTGAAAGAGGATGGGTGTACTGACTGCAGCTCCTCGGCAGTCTGCCCTGGGTCTGGTACTGCTTGGGTGTGGTTTTTTTTTTGTTTTTTTTTTTTTTTTTCTTTTGTGAATGACTTGAATGAAGGAATAGAGAGTATACTTAAATCAGCACATAATACCAAATGCAGAGGGAACAGAATTCTAAAAGAACTGGATAAATTGCAGAAAGCGTGCCCCCGCCCCCACCCCCCACCCCGAGAAAAGCATGCAGTTCTACTGGTACAACAGATCCAGCAATTGGAGAAGTGTAAGAACAGCATCTACGCAGTCACGAGGTACAGAATAACCCTTCAGAAGAGAAAGCTGGGAGTTACTATGCTCTGTTCACTTGAACCTCAATGCCAGCAACATCCAGCTTTTGTGAAAAATATTAATGCTGCTATGATGTATGAGGGAGACTTCTTTTTCTGCAAGAAAGTAGGAGTCATCCTCCCACTCTGCTTGTTATGCTGCCAGGTGTAGCCTGGATTATTGCAGTGAGTTCAGGCTTCAGTCTTACAGCAGGTTGCAAACAGGCAGAAGTAGCCTGGAAGAAAGGAAAGGGTGATCAGAGGTAGGTGAGATGTGATCTTGGGGAGCTTGGAAGAACAGTGTTTGCATAGGCTTACAAAGATAAAATTGAAGGGGGATGTCTGGAGATGACACCAACTCTCAGATGCGAGAAAGCGAGCTGTCGAGCACTGGGTAATAATCTGCTCTGCTCCCCTTGTCGAGGGACAAGAAATAATGCATTGCAAGAAAGGCTTGGCCAGACACAGGGGGTGATGTCCTAGGGATAAACTACTGTGGGTTTTTGTCTGCTTGCTTGCTTGTTTGTTGAAAAAAAGGCTTTTGGCTCTTGGATCATGCTGCGGACACTGGGCCAGAAATCACAGAATCATCAGAGAACAGCCCAGGTTGGAAGGGACCTTGAAAGATCATCTGCTCCAACCTTTCATGGGAAAGGGAGGCTAGATGAGATTATCTAGCCTCCTGTCCAGTCGTGTCTTGAAAACTGCCAGTGATGATGTCTCTACCATGTCCCTCAGGAGGTTGTTCCAGTGAATGATTGTTCTGACTGTAAGAAAAATTTCTTTCTTATACCATGATGAAAATCATAGTGTAGGTCTATAATGTTATGGACCTATGATTTGTCTAACCCTGCCTCTGAAATGGCAAAAACCTTAATATTTTCATGTATAAGAACAAGTTTGGCAGAAAAAAAAGAAGATTTTTATAAACTAAGTATTGCGTAATAGGAGCAAATGTTCCTGCTGGGTAATGTATGACAATGCCTTTACATGGCCTTGGGAAAGAAAGTATCCACCAGTTACTGCATTAGGCTTCAGGTCTAACTTTTGTAAACCCTGAATGTTTCCATCTGCTTTAGCAGTAGTGTAGATTTTTACCAGGTATACTTGAGAATACCAATACCTACTATCGGGTGATGTAAATAAATACTACTTAGTTCTACCTTTCAAACCTGCATGTTAATAAATACTGTATTCCCCTGGATTAAAATTATACATTGTCACTCTGGCATAGCAATTGCAGCGTGTATAATATATGTGAATCTTAATTTATTATTGTCTAACTTTAGGCTTCGTAAAAATTCATGTTTTAGAAAGCTGCTTACATAAACCATTCTTTTAATGAAGCTGGCCCAGTGAGGAGCTAGTGGTGGAAAGCAATTAAATGACACTGTGAGGCAGAGAAGACAAAGATGGATCAAACCGTTCTGATAAGAATACTGATTAATCGTGCTACTTAGTTATAAACTTGCTGAAGTTTAGATGTTGCTCTTGTAATCTTCTTGGGACAGGTGCCTTAACTTTCAAGGAGAGAGTAAGCACTACAGCATGCAGGCTGCTATGTGAATCATAATATTCAGACTAATGTGTGCCTAAATTAGTAATTTATGAAGTCATGAATATAGGAAATATTTTGCCATGATTATGAATAATTAATGCAAAGTTGTATTGGTAACGCCCACCCAGTAATTCATCCTTATTGTTTCGTGACAATGTTTTGGGCTGCCTCTGCGAGAGAATTTGAAAAGTAGAGTCAGAATGACAAGCCCTACGACTGTCAGGAGGTCCTGTGGATTGGTGGCTTTGCAAACAAACTGTTGGCTAATTGGTTGGGGGGTGCATCTGTGGAAGCTGGAGGCCTTTTTGTATAGGAAGAGATGTATGTCATGCTGAGGGCTGTAACTCGAGCAGTTACCACTTCCGGGGAAGATGGAAAATTGAATGTGTCTGCTCTTTGAATGTTAAGACGCCTAAAGTTTGATTCTAACCAGTGTCAAATATAACAGGCTGCCCATATGTGTCTTCTCAGTTTTGCCTCACCCCCTATATCATCAGTACCTAATATTCAGGTTCATGACTTCCAGTAACCACTTGTGAAGAGTTAGACAGTTTTTCTGGTTATGCCTGAGGAAAACCTCAGGTACTTGCTGTAACCTTTACAGCTGTTTTGGCAGGGGAGCCACTGAAGGCAAAAGAGGGGAAGGGCCTGTTGAAGATGGAAATGGGTGATATGGGTAAGAAGGAACTGGGACACCTCTGCATAATTTCAAGAAGCGTGTCTTGTGGGCTCGTCAGATCTGGGCAGTGGAGCCAGCCAGGCTGGGAACAGAGTGAAAGCACTCTGAAGTGTCCTGGTGCAGCTCTGCCCTGGGATTAGTGAGGCTGTGTGTGCTGCTGCAGCATGGCTGTGCTGCGCCTGCACCGGAGCAGGGGCTGCACAGAGCCGTGCTGCATAGTGCTCATGCACGCTACTCTCGGAGAGAACTTCTCTGCTTGCCTTTGCTTTTATTGCTGGGTTTTTGTTACGTCTGCGTGGTATGAGCCAGGCTAGCAACTTAATAAAAAGTGATGAATTTTGGAGCACAGTGTCAGACCTTGATCAAGCAGAGGCCGGGACAGAGTCCTGCAATCGGTCGCTTCGTACTTCCCTTGCTTTCCAGGCACTTTTACCCAGTCCCTGCCTTGGCTACACTGCACTACAGTGCTGTGGTGCTGACTACTTTCCTCTAATTTTTGCTTTATGGTCTCCTATTTGTCACAAACTGTGCTTATCCTTGTGCACGGACAGGTCACAGAGCCTTGCTTGGTGTGTTCATGTCAGCAGAGGTGCACTGGGGATGGTTTTCTGCCAGTGCTGTTCTGCACCACAGGCAGGGCTGCGATGCGCACTCACCACCAGTGTGACTAAGAATGCTATCCTGACTCCTACAAAAAGCACAGAAATTTAATACCTCCTGTTTTAAGAACCCACTCTAATAAGTGAGGGAGGAAATACCAAAGAATGCTGATGACATTTTCCCTGACCTCGAGAATGGTACAGGTGGGATTGTTCCAGAGGGTTCCCAAACATACCCAAATACCATGTAAAATGAATTAAAAGACACACAAATCTGTTTTAAAATCAAGATGCTTATCTCATTCTTATGAAGAATTATTAAATTGAGTTATACCAGCAGCTAGCTTTGTTTTCTTAGAGTAATAACCGAAGAAAAATATTAACTTTTGAATTGTAATTATTTTTCTCTGTGTGAAATTCATAGAAATAATTAACACTTTGCTTGGATGATTCCCAAGCTCTTTGTGAGCAATGCTTGGAAAAATATTTTTTTAAAGTTCATAACTAGTGAAGGCTGAGTTTACAGGTATGATTTTACTCATGGTCGGTGTTTTTTCTAAGACTTATACTTTTTTCTTTGACAAGAACTTTCTTGCTGCTTTTACTTTCTTAATTCCTCTTAGCTTCCAATATTTGTGTTTTGCTTGTTCTAACATACTGGGCTCCTTTTGCAACAGCTGCATTGAAGGGGTTTTTTTTCAGCCTTCTGCTCTATTTTTCAGAACTGCTTATCTTCCTCTCGACCTCTTTTATGTATTGAATTAGACAAACTATCAATTCTTTTCTGAGTAGAAAGAAAGATCCAAGACTTAGCAGGCACCAGATGGTGGCACTGGTCTTTCACATCTGACAAGTCTGGATCATGCAGTGAAACATAAGAAGCTTAATGCAAGTTGTCCTGCATGCTATCCTAATTTTTTCTCTTTCAGGCTGCATAGCTGGAATGGGGAAGGTGACATATTTTTATGCTTATCTTTAGAGAGTACCTGGAGAAGGTGAGATGTGTATCTAAGAGAGTAGAAAGGATAAGCCTTGGCAATACGTGAGCATCACTAATACTGTTAATTTCTGTAGTTGTATCATGCTATTACATTTTGGTTCAAATCTAGAGTAGTTTGGATGCCAGCTGAGCTGTGCCAGCTTATACTAGATGAGACTGTAGTTGTGATTCTTAAAATCAGATGTGTACCTTATGTTGTCGGTCTTGACTGAATCATCGCATGTGTAGCTTTTCATAGCTACATTTTTTGCTGAATGTAGCCGCTAATACCTCTATAGTGATGTTATGGTTAGTTGCTTTATATTCCTGAAATCTTCACTTTGGTATTTCATAGAATCATAAAATAGTTTGGGTTGGAAGGGACTTTTAAAGGTCATCTAGTCCACCCCCCCCTGCAATAAGCAGGGACATCTTCAACCAGACCAGGTTGCTCAGAGCCCCGTCCAACCTGACCTTGAGTGTTTCCAGGGCTGGAGCATCCACCACCTCTCTGGGAAACCTGTACCAGTGTTTCATCACCCTCATTGTAAAAAAATTTCTTCCTTATATCCAGTCTGAATCTCCCCTCTTGTAGTTTAAAAGCATTGCCCCTTGTCCCATCGCAAAAAAGCCTGTCCCCATCTTTCTTATAAGCCCCTTTCAAGTACTGAAAGGCTGCAATAAGGTCTACCTGCAGCCTACTCTTCTCCAGGCTGAACAGCCCCAACTCTCTCAGCCTGTCCTCATAGGAGAGGTGCTCCAGCCCTCAGATAATTTTTGTGGCAGTCCTCTGGACACGCTCCCAAAGGTCCGTGTCTGTCCTGTGCTAAGGGCTCCGGAGCTGGACGCACGAGTGCAGGTGGATTCTGAAAATTTTCAGAATATGCTTAACAGTAGCCTATTTCTCTGCATTAAGGAGGAACAGCCAGAGAAATCTGTATTAGAAGTGAATGAAGTCTTGAATTTCATATGAAATACTTTGTCAGAGAAATACTGAAGACAGAAGAATGCACCTCTTGCCTCTGGAGATTAATCCTTGCAGTCTGTGCTGTGACTCTTTCCTGCTTGGGCACTAACTGTGCCAGGGAAGAGAGCACACCTTCAGATCTACAAAATGAGAACATAAGTAAAGGCTGATTATGAACGACAACCACAGAAATGGCTAAATTCTTTAGTAGTATTACACTGTGTGAAAAGGAGTTCATCTAGCAGTATCACTTGTTATTATACATTATATAATGTTATAGTCCTTGAGGTTCACACAGCAGCTGTAACATAAGCTGTAACCAGTGTTACATGAAAACACGACAACAGAAAAATTGCTGAGCATCCATGCTCCCCTGTGGTCTGCAAAGCAAACCTTTCTGCTCGGAAATGTCCTAGCAGCGGACCAAAGAGGCAGGACATGGGACCAGCAGCCTTCGGTTTCATCCACAAAGGGAAGTGGGCTCTGAATCCCTAAGGTGTGTTGTGGTGCTGTCAACACATAGTCTTCAGGCCACTAAAATCCTGATGACTCGAGCAAAATCAAGGTGGATTGGAGAGGTTCAGACATGGTGCCCTGTTTGAATTCAGAAGATAACTGCCTTCCAAAGCCACTTGCGAGCATTGCATTGGGATTTCTTTCTTATATTAATAAAGCAATGGAGAACGTTTTAAAGTCACCGTAGTCTCTACAGTGTAATACATTCCTTGGTTGCTGGAAAGAAAAAGAAAAAAAGCTGAAATGCAGTTGACTGCACACAGTGTGCAGTCTTTCTTCATATATCTGTGGGGAATTTAAGCTTCCTACCTATGGAAGGTTTAGTCCCCATCTGGTCTGTCACGTCTCTAGTGCATAGTTCAGTTTTGTAATAAAACTTTGGCCCTCACTGAATTACTGGGCTGAGATTTTGTCTTTTTTCT
>Ga0065711_1034739_pt1 | contig 23312 bp, 13 predicted proteins | sample Hoacrofraction12_FD_59098 | JGI IMG/M metagenome (GOLD analysis project Ga0065711, IMG submission 59098) | Hoatzin crop microbial communities from Cojedes, Venezuela - Epithelial fraction 12 v2 (version 2) | ecosystem: Host-associated > Birds > Digestive system > Esophagus > Crop | place...
TCAAGACCCGCCTGGACAAGGTCCTGTGCAGCCTTCTGTAGGTGACCCTGCTTCGGCAGGAGGGTTGGACTAGATGACCCACAGAGGTCCCTTCCAACCCCTACCATTCTGTGATTCTGTGATTCTGTCTGAACAAGGATAACAGTTCTTTCCGGCACCTGCATGGAAGGAAATGCTGCAATCCCACCATGGCTTCGTCTGTAGCATGGCTGTATTATTGGATTATTTTCAGAGCATCCCAACAAGGCACTGCTAACTCTGCATTTTTAGGAGCAGTAAGGCTTAGAGTGCACTGACTCTGCATTACCTCTGCATCAGCCTTTACATGTGTATGCCCGGTGTCGCTTCTGGATAGGCTGTGTACTGTGGGATATGTGGGTGGGTCCAGACACCAAGTCACTCACATCAGGGAAAACCTACATGTGTCCTGCCCTTCCCTTCTACACCTTCTATGGGAGGTGCCTTGCCATAGGGCAAAAGCTTACACAGGCGATGTGTGGGGTATTTGGTAGGTGTTGCCAGAATAGCCCATTTTATTATATGGCACTTCAGAGTGGTATAAAAAACTGTATGTCTTTTCTTTGCACTATGGCTATTACAGTTACATGTGATAATTATCAAAATGCCTCTGCATGCTTGATGGGGTGATATACAGCAGAAACAAAAGATCTTCAGTTTTCACCAGTGCAAATGAGAGCAAGCCGCAAACCTCTTTCTGTTAGCAGGTATTTTTCTTTCTCTGGGTGACTCCTGCACAGAGGCGAGTATGGCCTCAGCTGCTTAGGTGTATCCTGAGAACACAGCTGTCATCTGCAATCTCTTTGCAAGTATCCTTGTTTATTCTGGTTTAGCAGGCATGCTGCTGATGGGTTGACGGTTGGACTTGATGATCTTATAAGTCTTTTCCAGTCTTAATGATTCTATGATCCTACACCAATCCAGTCAGCCCTGTAAATCAAGTTTCTTGAGCAAGCACTTTGCATCCAATTAATCCAGGCACATCAGCAGCATCTCTGTCAGGGCCAAATATGGATAGCTGGTAATGAATGACAGTAAAACTCTTCCATGTATTAAAAATTTCTTTTTGGTAGCCTAGGAATATGTGTTGCTCTTTCCCCTCTTTCAACCAGAAGTATAGGATCTAGATAGAGCCTGCCTTAACGATCATAGGAGGCATATATTTTTTCTTTTGTGCTTACCTTAGTTTACTGGTTTCAGCCCAGATGGAAGGAAGACAATCCTGAAGATCTTTCAGTCTTAAGGTTACAGTGATGTTGCCTTTCATCTGTTTTGCCAAAGGATGCAGCTGATGAGAATGACAGATTAAAGCAAAAAGGATAAGAGAGGAAGAGTTTTGAGGAGGATGCTGATAGCTAAGGTCTCATTTCAGGAATTAGATTAATTTAATGCTCATAAAAGACACTGTAATGACAGCCCTCAAGACAAAGTCTCCCTCTAGTCACAGAACAGGGTCAGCTCTTGTACTGTTTTCGCTCCACTACATGTTTTATTTGCTTATTGAGGTACACTTCGTAGGCGGCAGCTATGCTTGAGGGTGTTTTGTGTGACTCATAGAATCATTTAGGTTGGAAAAGACCTTTAAGCTCATTGAGTCCAATCACAAACCTGACACTGCCAAGTCCACCACTAAACCATGGCCCTAAGGGCCACCTCTACATGGTTTTTAAATATGAGGTGACTCAACCACTTCTCTGGGCAGCCTGTTCCAGTGCTTGATAACCCTTTCAGTGAAGAAGTTTTTCCTAGTATCCAATCTAAACCTCCCCTGGTGCAGCTTGAGGATGCTTCCTCTCATCTCATCACTTGCTACTTGGGAGAAGAGGCTGACACCCACCTTGCTACAACCTCCTGTCAGGACTGCTTCTCCCTGGTCAGGTAGAGGAATTAAGAAAAATCCCCCAGGGGAGAAGCAGCTGATGACTTTGTATCACTCAGGGGACATGGCACTGGAGTGCCGTGGGAGACAAGCCCTGCCCTGCCAGGGACAGCCTGGGGAAGCTAATGCTGGTTTTGCATCTCTCTGTCTGCTTTATGCCAGCAGGACTGAGCTCTGACAGACACACACCAGTAGGGACCAAGACAAGAGACCTGTAACTTCTTGGCCACCAAACTGTCAGGATGGTGATAATTTTTGATGGCTTCTGGTTTTGGCTGAATCTGAAGTGGTGATATGGAGATGTAAAGGTTTGTACCACATTACCAGATCCCTAATCCATTCAGTGTCTCAAGCGAGCTCTCATCTTACCAAGTAAGATCATCTTTAAAAATGCATTTGGTATCTGTCTCCTAACAAATTCTGTATACACACAATATATACAACTGTAAAATATATGTTTATGTGAAATATTACATTTTGCATTGATATTTATATTCAAGTAAGCACAATTTTAAATATAAAGACTACACATGTAATGTATGTGTATAGTACATTGACAAGATTTATGTAAACATTATACTACTAGGATAAATGTACAGATGTTCTTAGTGTATGTAAGGCATTCTAAGATTAGCAGTTAACAGTATCATTGCTATTGGGCTTAGCTGCTAAAAGGTATGAGTATGAGCATGTGAGTTAATAGCCCTCCACAGTCGCAGCCTGTGTCAGTGGGAAATCGAAAAAGAAGGGAGTAAGTCAACTTCCCTCTCAGCCTGGGAAAAATCCAAGCATTAATGCAGGACCATGACACATACTGACTTCAAATATCTTAATGATTCAGCTTTTCCATCAGATAAACATGCATTTCTTGCAGTTAACTCTTCTCTGGTAGTTCCACCTTTCCAAGATACATCCAAAATTATCTGAGTTGCACTCTCTGCCTGACCTCCTCTGCGTGTACGCATGAGCCAGGTAGTTATGCAGGATGCGAGCAGAAGATGTGAGGACCTGGCTGGTGAGCTGCCTGTGAGCAGAAAGTAAAATGCAGAAGATCAAAATCTATTGCCATTTTGGAAATTTTGGCAGCCAGTTTTGTACGTACTAAAATCCCAGCCAACCTGTTCGGCTAAGCTTCTCAGCCGTATTGGATTCTTCTCGAAATTCCAGCCCAATTCTGGTCCAACTTTGTTCAAGCAATCACTTCAATGGATTTTATGAAATTTATGTTAAAGCAAAACATTCATAGTTCAAATACTCCCCACAGACTGCATGGTCCTGGCAGACACTGCAGGCCCTTCATATCCCAGGCACCAGAGGATGGACCTCTGTGTCTCTAAATCCCCTTGCTGATCTGCAGTCTGCTTTTTGGAGATCTGCATGCTAGGAGAGCTTGCTAGGATCCTTCTCCTTGCTTTTTTCAGTGCAGAAAGCTGCAGTTGCACAGAGGGGGGCCAGGATTTTTATCTGAAAGAAAATGTGTAAAGGAGCACCTTCCACTGGTCAAAGATGGCCCAAAACACAGAGAAGCTGTGACCCCCAGTGAACTCAAGAGAAGCTGTGTGCCCTGTTTTGCCCTTGTGACTAAATACAGTTACAATATTTGCATCCTTTTAACTTGTTTGGGTGTTTTGGGGGTTTTTTGGTTTTTTCTTCTTGACAGAACAACTGCTTCTTCCTATAATTAAAATCCCCATGGTCATTTGGCAGCTCTTACTTTAGCCAGAGAGATGTTTATGCACTGCCTAAAGTATTAACAAGACAGAGCTGCAAGCCAAAGCACCCTATGATTTAAGAGGGTGCCTAATTTTTTGTGTTTACATGTTTCTTTTTATATGCAGTGAAAATGCAGGTATTAGAAGGAGCCTGTTGTCCTTGTTATTAGCCTTTTGAACACCATGCTTAACATTTACTTTGATAAAATCGGCAAGTGATGAGTAGGAAAGGTATCTTCACGGGCACCCTTGACTCCACCTTCTGCTTTTCAGTGACAGCACATGTGAGAGGGAGAGGATCAAAAGGCACAGAGAGCAACTGTATAAACAGTTCAGGTGGTAAGTGGCTTCATTAGGCAGCAGAACATTTTAAGACTATAGATAATATTTAATTAAGCAGACGTGGCCTTATTTCATCAAGCAGACATGACTAATACTAAATTCTTTTTATAGCGTACATTTGACTTAGACACCCTCCCCCGGTGACTGAAGTAATGTAGGGTCTGGTTCTCATTTATGCCTAGTCTCTATATGAATACTAACTTTCCAGCCATAAACAGCCAGTGGGCTTATTGCAGGCATCAGAGGGCATGTGATCCTTTGGGAGGGATTTGAAATCTATAAATAAAACAGCATTAGAGAGTCTGTATGTCTACTCCGCAACAAAGGATGAGGAAACAGAAAAAATGCTGTGTCTTTCTCTTTATTGCCTTTCAAGCAGCAATAGCAAAATGTGCAACCCACAAAAGAGTTCTCTAACAAAACAGGTTTGATATTCAGAGCTGAAGGAATATTTTCTCCTCCAAGTGGCAATGACAGCTAAGCATTTCTTCAGAGCAGTTCAGGCTGTTTTTTTAGAAATAAAAAGGGTGTTTCAGTTTTTCAAAACAAAATAGTTTGTCTTTTTTAGGAAAAATGTAAACTCTTCTCATGAAAATTTGTATTTAACATAATTTTCTAGCCAACATACAGTTGCAGTGGATGCTGTTGCATTGCTCATTCCCATACTGAAAAGTTAAAAAAAGTTTTAAAAAAATGTTTATCTCACCAAAATACTTTTCTGTAATTCTATGTTTCAAAACAGCCTTTGCTTTAAAAATTAAAGCTTCTTATGTTATCAGTAATGCAATAACTTTTTGAAAAAATTTGGCAGCTTCTTGTGAAAAGTCACTTTTTCCAAAGTTTTTCTCCTAAATACTTTAATACACATAGGACGCAGTCTAATTGCTTTCAGCGTTTACACATTAGAATGGAATGACTCTGAAGAAGCTGTCTATTGCCTTGGGTAAAGAATATAATATTAAAACTCTTAAGGAGTTCCTGCCACATTTAACCCTTTAATAAATTTCCTTAAATGCCATTTCTAAAGTTTTAAATCTTGTGAATCGGGTCCTGAAGAAACCCAAAGCACTGACTGGTTAGAGTTGTATGATTAGACAATTAGCAACTTTATTTGGGCAAAGTGAGATCAGTTGCCAGTTCAGTCCATTTCAATAGTTTAGCAGTCTGCACTGTAGGGCTCTGAACTGATTTAATCTCCTTGTATCTTCCCATTCTGCTGTCCAGCCCCTGCACTGGAGTGTAGAAGAGGATCTGGGGACACCCAGGGGAATGTGAACTGACAAGCACTCTGAGAAAAGCAAATTGGGATGCTTTTGATGCTGTGCTGAAGAATAGGGTCTGCAGTTAACCTTAAAAATTTTAGTAAGCTTTTGCATCTGTTTCTACTGAAGATTAGCAGTAAGACTTGAAAGCTGCATGGACTCCAGTGTGTGCTGATAAGCCTCAGAAATATCTTCCTGCTTTTTCTCCTAAAGGCTGAGGAGACATTTCTGCAGCGTTATTGCTGTGGAGCCGAGATAAGCTGGAACACTAGAGCAAGTCTGGTGTATTTATCAGTCAGTGAAAACCTCAGCTCAAATGAAACACTAGTTCAGAAGCTCATCAATCACTTTTTTTTAGTTTCCAGGAGATAAGCCAGGCAATGTTTATTAAGAGCAGTTACTGCACCACTGAAATGTAGTTAAAGAGACATACCATTTATAATCACCCACTGCGTTATGTGTCATGTTATGAACAGACTACTTTTATGTGGATGTTCTGGGGTTGTGCTCTACCTATACATTGTTTCTGAACCTGAAGACAGCTCTGAATTAAGGTAAAGGCTTGTATTTATCACTGTCTATCAGCTTAATGGTCAGCCGCGTTAGTATCCCAAAGTGCCCACTGCATCAGTCTTGCAAGGGACCCTTGTCCTCCCATGCCTCCCCTACCTTTGGGAAGATAGGAGAGGCTTGGGATTTATTGTGATCCCACCTGGCAAGTTCACTGCTGGTCAGTACCATGGATGGCACACATCTGAGTATGGCTGGAGGATGAGATTTATCTCCTCAGAGGAGCTGCCGCCTCCAGGGCTGGAGAGTCCTGCAATACCCCAGAATTTCAGTCCTGCTCCATCAAACTGACTCCAAAATGGTGGGGTGGGGAGGTAGCCTTTTTTGATCACCTGGTGAAATCCTTCAGCAGGGTTTAAATTCTTACTTAGATGATGAAAAATGGCCCAAATTATCCAGCAGGAGTGTTTTAATTTCCTTTGATGACTGGCAGGTACTTTCCGGTTTGGGGGGCTGCCTATAATTCAGTGCAGTAAGGTGTACCCTTACTGCCACATCATGGTTTCCAGAAAGTTTATTTCTGGTAGAAAGCATCCTCTTGAATATACCCACATGGAAAAAGTACAACTTCTTTTGCTCTGTTTGCATCTGTGTAAGTCTTCTACCCGTTGATCCATTAGCTCAGTTCTGCATCTGAGTTATTTACTGACCCTTCAAGTGCCAAAGTGTTCAGTCAAGCAACAAATCCGGCTGCCCACAGGATTTCTTCCCAGCAGATTGCAAGTATTTTTCCAGTTTTACTTTCTTTCTTTGTCAGCAGATGGACAGGGAGTAAGTTCCACAGAGAACAGGTTTTCGTAGATGAATATAAAAGTCAGTGAGGGACTTCTGCAGCTCCATTATCATCTTTTCAAGTAATAATAATTTTAGAAAGATAATATCCCTCTTGTCTGTCTAGGGACTAAAGAGGCTTCCCTTCCCATAATAACCAGGGGACGGGAGAGCCCAGGGCTCCATTGATTGTGCACAATGGGGCTCTTCTTGCAGCGCTTCTCAAGGCAGTTAAGAAAGTCAGCTATTACCCAGAGCGATGAAAGGGCTTAAAGATGGGAAATGGAGAACCTGAAGGGCCATGAAAAAAAAAGTCCCTGTTAGGAAACCAGCTTCGTCAGGCTTTAATCAGTGAGGAACCGGCTGTGCTGCCAGGACCTGAAATACTTAAATCCCAGTGACAGACAAGATAGAAGCTGTGTGAGTCTGTATTTCAGGCTGCTGTCAAGGAGAAACTGTCTGGGTTTGTGAGAGGAATGACCTGAGAGAGTGGAAGAAGAGGGGAGGCAGCAATGCAGTTATTCATTATTATGCTTTGCACAGCCTTCATGTCCTTTCTTAGAAAGTCATAATTTAGGCACAGGAGAGAGGATCCTGTTGCCAGCATCGATACAGCCGTGCTCCTCAAAGATGCCTGCCAGCCTTCCCACTCCCTTGCAGCCCTGATGGGGACGAAAATCCAACTTTTTGCCAAGCAAGGGGCCCCAGGATGATCACTAGAGCAAGGTCACTAAAAATATAAAGACAGGGGCAAATTCCAACATCACAACTCTTGTTAAATACTTTAATCTAGATATGCTCAGCTCTGCTGGTAGACACCAAAGCCATTCCAGGACCTTTCCTTTCTCAGTCAGGCCCTGTCTCTCAAACCTTGCCTGCTTGGCATTGTCTTCACACCTCAGCAAGAAGTATTGGTGGTGCTTTTTGTAAAACAGGGCTGTTTTAGCAAGGGAATACCTGTTGTCTGAAAGAGATGATGCATTGTCTTTCACTTTAAAGAAGGAAAACTGTGGAAAAAGTAGCTAAGCAAGGAGGCAAAACCTGTCATCATTTTACCCTGAGTGACAAGCAATTATTTCCAACATTTGCAACCTAAACCACTGCTTCTGTGGGGCACAGAATCCAATAGATATTAATAAGTTCTATGCTCATTCTTCCAAAGTGGCAGTGGAAGCTGTACCTAGAGTTTTAGGTCAGGCACCGGTCTGAGTTTGTATGGACAAACATTGGATAACTGTGCAAACAATACAGGTCAGGGCATACTTCATGGCCTGCTAGGGAATGTCTTTTAAAATCTGGTCCTTATTAGTTTGTTGTTACAGTGCAATTTGCATATGCCTGTATTGTTACCAACTTGCACTTTTGCACTCTGATAATAATGATTAACCACACAGTGCTGGCAAGTAGATGCAGGGGAAAAGAAATTTCTTACTTTTTGAGTTGTGCTGTATTTTGAAAAATCTGTCCCTTTCAATTCCATATTTGAAAGGAAAGAGTTCCAAAAGAAGGCAAAGTATAGGCCGGGAACACATTTTTGACGATTAAAGAAAATATTTTCTTCGGGTTAAGAGCATGGCAATACCATCTCAAATGCAGCGTGAAGCCACACTGTGAACTCTTCTCTGTGGCTTTTGGGAAAGGAAAACCATACTTGTGCTACAAATTATTATTATTATGGTAGAGCATGCGCTGTGGTCCATGTCCAGGATTTTCAGATATTGAGCAGTCCACGCTGAAATTCTTCACAGCCATAAATCTAGCATGCCCCTGGAGCAAATAAAATTTACTGTGTGTTTACAACAGCTAGAGATACTTAGGCCCATGGAAAACAGTATGTCCTTGTGCTAGATACCTTGCAAAGACAGAATAGGAGGAAGCATCTGCCTGTCGGAGATTAAAACCAAAATAAAAAAGATTAATAAAGACTGAAGGAAGAATGTATGTGGAATAAGCACTAAGGGAAGGACTGAAAGGGATTACAGGAAACAGTCATGCTGAATCAGGAAGAAAACGTCCCTGGGGATACAAGCAATGATTAGTCCTGCACAAAATTCTTGCTGCAATGGCTCTTGCCATCTCTTTCACACAGGTTTTCCCAAACACTAAACAGCTATGGAGCACAAGCAGCTCAGTTGCAAGGCAGTACCTCTTAAAGGTGAAAAATGTCTTCTGTTTCCTGGGACCGGATGAAGATAGAGAGGGCTGGAACAAGCTGGGTCCTAATTTCTTCTCTGTTGCCCAGATACTGTTGGGCAGAAGGCAGAGCAAGATTGGCATATCCATCTCATGCAGGCAAACTTTTTTGCAACTGGAGAGGATCAGTGTGCTTTTAAAGACCTGGCACAGATGTCTGAAAATAAAGGCCAAAGCAGTATTTACTGCTTTCTTTGCCCCTAATATTTTGTCTCCATTTCTAACTTTGTGTCCTGGGTTCAGCTGGGATAGAGTTAATTTTCTCAAGAAGCTGGTTGGGCTGACTCAAACGGTAGATCACATGGGATATTCTATACCACGTGAAGTCATGCTCGGTATTTAAGTGGGAAGCTGGCTGAAGGAGGGGGATTTGCTACTCAGGAGCAAGCTGAGCATCGGGTGGTGAGAACATTTCATGTTGTGTATTCTTTTTATCAGTATTATTGATTGTTAGTTTCTTCTCCCTTTGCCATTCTGTTAAACCATTTTTGTTTAACTCCTTTTGCCATTCTGTTCTCATCCCAGCCCACGAGTTTTTGCCTTTTTTCTTCTATTTCTCCTCCCCATCCCACCAGGGAGGAGGAAGGAGAAAGCAACTGCATTGTCCTTTGTTGCCAATTGAGGCCAAATCACAACAGCTTTTGGTGCCCCACCTTAGATGCCAAAAAATGTTTCAGATTGGCCTGGATAAATGCCAGGTTCCCACCAAAACCGCTCTATCACTCCCCCTCCTCAGCTGGACAGAGGAGATGAAATATGATGAAAGGCTCATGTGTTGAGACAAGCACAGGGAGAGGTCACTCACCAGTTACCGTCACAGGCAAACTAGATTGAACTTGGGGAGGGGAAAAAAAAGTTTAATTTATCACCAATCCAATTGGAGTAGGATAATGAGAAATAAAGCCACATCGTATAACACCTTTGTCCCACCTCTCTCTTCTTCCTGGGCTCAACTTCCGTTTTTCTACCTCCTCCCCCCAAGTGGTGCTGGGGGACAGGGAATGGGGGCTGTGGTCAGTTAGTCACACGCTGGCTCTCCTGCTCCTTCCTCCTCATGGGAGGACTCCTCACACTCTGCCCCTGCTCCAGCATGAGGTCCCTCCCATGGGAGACAGTTCCCTGTGAAATTCTCCAACGTGAGTCCTTCCCACAGGCTGCAGCTCTTCACAAACTGCCCCAGCATGGGTCCCTTTCACGGGGTGCAGTCCTTCAGGAACAGGCTGCTCCAGCTTGGGTCCCCCCATGTAGTCATAAGCCCCACCAGCAAACCTGCTCCAGCATGAGCTTCTCTGTCTCCACGGGTCCACAGGTCCTGGCAGGAACCTGCTCCAGCACGGGCTCCCCATGGGGTCACAGCTTCCTTCAGGCATCCATCTGCTCTGGCATGGGGTCTTCCGCAGGCTGCAGGTGGAGATCTGCTCCATGGTGGACCTCCATGGGCTGCAAAGAGAGCCTGCTTCACCATGGTCTTCATTGTGGGCTGCAGGCGAATCTCTCCTCCGGTGCTCGGAGCAACTCCTCCCCCCTCATTCTTCACTGACCTTGGTGTCTGCAGGGCTGTTTCTTTCACATAGTCTCTCCCTCTCTCTTCACTGCCATTTCACCGCAGAGTTTTTTCTTCCCCTTCTTAAATATGTTATCGCAGAGGCGCTATCACCATTGCTGGTTGGCTTGGCCTTGGCTAGCAGCAGGTCTGTCTTGGAGCTGGCTGGCACTGGCTCTGTCAGACATGAGGGAAGCTTCTGGCAGCTTCTCACAGAAGCCACTCCTATAGCCCCCCCACTACCAAAATCTTGCCACGCAAACCCACAACCCAGTGTTATGAAATGACTGTAGAAATACAACACTTAAAATGCTCAATGACCAAGCTACAGTATGCTTCTTGTTTACATAATGTCTTCAGAGCAAAAGGAGCGCTGCCAGAGGCATAGACTTCAGCTCCTAAGTGTAGTAGCACAGACATCACTGATTCAGGTGGCTTAAAACCAAACACGCAGCCTAGAGATATCATTGGAAAAATGGCTTGTGTTGGTCCAGGTGCAACCAGGCAAGCATTGAATGGCCACATAGTCCTTCTCTCACAAAAGAGCAGCACTGCAGCAGACCTCTGGGATCTGGGAGGAAAAGTAGTGGGAAAAAGAGAGGACAGAAGCAGGAGTGGGATGCTGGAGCTGGAGGGCAGGGGGCTGATAGCAACCAGAAGGCAAATGCAGCTGAGCAGCAGAAGGTGACCACGTAGTACAATTAATTATATCAAAAATAATATGAGAATTAGCACTAGCGAAATGATACCTATGAATGTTCACAGCTTTTTGGATACTTAAAATACATGCCTAATAAACAGCTTCTTCCTTTGTATTTCAACAGTTTCCTTGTTCTGGATGCCTAGGAGCTGATTTTCTCCCTGTCCTACTGAGAATGTAGACAGTATTGGACTGAAATACTGGGACTGCTGGTCCCTTTCCAGAGTTTGTATTCTGGTGTTCCCAATAACAGAAAGTTCTGGTGGGACATAAGCTATATATTCCAATCACATCACCTAGTCTTTGACTGTAAATTTCCGGTCAGCTGAGAATGAAACGTGCCTTTTGACTAGATCTCTCATTTACCCAGGCTTTGAGCCCCTCCTCTGTTTGGACTTGATCCATTGAGAGGAAGGTGAGACCAAACTTGAGACAACAGCCCAAGCCCAGCAGCTAACCTTCGTCATCTGTGGCATGGCCTTTCTCAAGGAAATACCTGACTTGAAAGGTAGAAAGAAGAGACGGCTGGAGACAAAACACTTGTTGTTGGTGAGAGCAGCCCACTGCGGCATTGTCATGGAAGATGCTTGTGACACAGATATGGATCTATCTACGCAGGGAAACTGAGCATGTAGTCAGGGCCAACAGGGTCCAAGGCAAAATCTTCTGAGGAAAGGAGGCCCCTGTGTGAAAGGGGCCTCTGTCAAAGGGTGCAGGAAGCCCATGTATAAAACCGATACAGTGCACCACAGCTGATGACAATGGCCGCTGTGCATAAAATCAAGCCCAAAATAGTCTCCACCTGTTTCTGTCCTGGGGGTAGCTGCATGTCACTAGGCATTATACTAACCTCAGGAGTGTGTCCCAAGTGTCTCCTCCTTATGAACAAGGCTAGTTTAGGAAACAACAGGCTACCTGGGTTTAACCAGAATCCTAGGTGACATATTTAGGTGTCACATGAAACATACTTTGACAGTTTGTAGCAAATATGAGAACTCAGGGTTCTTCACAGAAGGTTTCTCTTACTGTGTCCTGTAAAAGCAGCTCGAATTTGTGGATCAAGCAGAACTTAGGCTATCTACAAGGGACAACAGGGACAACAGATCCTGTGCAACAGGGAGCTGGAAGTGTTCTGCAAGCTCCAGAGAACAGTTGTTCACTTCTGTTGTAAAGAACTGCCCCTGCAATTATTACTGCTGCATGCAAGGTTTACTTCCTCAGGCAAAACAGGACTGAATGTCATGCTTTTAAGTTGTAATCAGTATATAGGTTTAAATAGACAAGCAAAAAGGATTATTCTCATGGGTAAATAATACAGGCATGATTTTCAAAGTTCCAACTCAGCAAGCCATCCTTCGTCATCGCATATGTTCAGTGCCATGTATGTGCTCAAGTGGAAAAACTGAGGAGTATGGTTTCAGGCTTCACTTAAATAGAGCCGGACTGAGTCAGGATAGCAGAAAAACACCTCTTGCCTAGATAACAAAGTCTCTATTTTATTTATAAAAATGCCAATGACAGCAACTTTTTATTAAATTCATATGGTAATACTCCCCAAGATCCCTCCATGACATACAGATGGAGAAGGTCATTCTCTTCTGCCTTTCAGACAGCTTTAAAAATGAGCAGATGCTGCTCAGTTATGTGCTTGATAAATGCATTTAATTTTAATTCCTGATATGCATAAAACTCAGCTAAATCCTATGTGTTCGTTGCATGTTGAGACAGGGTATGCATATGCGTATCTATGTGTATACATTAATGGATAATCTTTATCAGCCCATTTTTCATAAAAATAAGAATTGTGCTATTTATCAGTTTATATTTCACCTCTGACATCTTGTGTAATTTTCTTTTGTTTTCCCCTGTTTCTTTAACTGTCTCATCTGTTTTTTCTTTCTTCATCCTTTCCCTGACTCTCTCAAAACAGCTCCATTACTTATGCTGTCTTCCCACAGAATTTATCTTTTTTCGTTTTCCCATCCTTCACTGCTGCATTATACAAGATGTTTATATGTGTTTCTCTGTGCCTGCACAGTTTCTGGTTAGGAAACACATAAATATATGAAAACTTTTCCTGCTTGTCCTAGCATAAACACCATGTGCATCCTGCAAACACGTGGTCCAGCTCCTGCTGTTCAACAGTGTGCGTCTGTCATCTGCCATGCCTGATCACTGGGCCCAAATAAAGGTGTGGAAACCATGAGCAACTGCAATACACAATCACTGTTCAAATATCGGCCTAGATGGTTGAATCAGCCTAGTCTGGAGCAGCACAGCATCCCAGTCTTGAGGAGTATGGGAGGGAAGGGAAGAGAAGGGGAGGGAAGGGAAGGAAAGGCAAGGCAAGGCAAGGCAAGGCAAGGCAGCATAAGAAGACACCAATTTCAATGGATATATGTAGCTCTCACTGACTATTTCAAATTTAAGAGTCCCTTCTTTTAGACAGGAAAGCAACAGCAGCTAAAGCAGTGCACTTCAAGTGGCACACACTTGTTAAACTTCTTATGAAAGAATCTGTGGTTTCTTTCTACACTTCTCCCCTCTCAGTTGACCTCATGCTGTTGGTTCCAAATGTTTGCTCAAGAGGAACCTTCAAGGAAATAAATATGCTGTAAATCCAGAGTTTCACCAATAAAGTCTCCATCTCCTGGAAATGACCTTCCAACTTTCTCAAATAAGAAAATGATTTATGATGGCTAATTTCTTGGGCTTGGCCAGACATTGAGTGGAACATCTGGGTAAGTGTTATGGAAAATACGTGCTCTGAATCTTGAGCTGAGGAGTTGGAGATTGAGAAACATTCTGTCCTTAAACCTAACTCACATTTATCTTCCACGCCCCCCCCAGCTCAAAAGCTTCTCATATTAACAGTGCATTACCCCAAATTTTGAATTTTGCCCTTTCATGAAAGCTACACCTGAGCTGGTAATGTAATTTCTTTCCAATTCTTTCAGGCTTGGATAACATTTCTTGGGTATTTTCAGCAGTTTTGCCATCAGCTCAAAGTGAAGAGACACCGCAGCTCAAGAGGTCTTTCTTTCTGTCATTAGAACGGACAACACACTAATGCTTATAATTGTATACACATCTCACTACAATCATCTCGATTTGGAAACCACTTCCCACTTCAATAGTTTTAGGAAAGTCTTCTCTCCTTTAGGATGTCTGTGTTTCACCATGTTCTTCTGAGTTCCTCTCACTCAGTTTCTGTCTCAGAAGAGGCTTCCAGCTGGAGCGCACAATTTATTTCTTCAGGAAAGCAAGCCTCTCCTGGTGTTTTAAGCATTGGTGGGAAGCCTCTGGTACTCTGACTCATGGGATATATGTTTAGGTATTATAGCAGTTCAGCCTGTATCTTCTAAATATTTTGAAAATGGCAAAAGAATAAATGAAGACTGGAAGAAATGAACTGCCATCATTTAAGATGTTTGTTTCAGAATGTTTCCTGAGGTAGTATTTGCCACTGGAATGCTAGCACCAACTTTTAAACCCAATAATGTTACTTTCCTCCCTGTCTTTCATTGGAGGCTCAAGATCCATTTAGCCCACTCAACTGTTATTAAATGTCACTAAAACTCCTGTTGTAGGAAGAAAATGACAACTTTCACCACAAAACTGAAACCTTCAAGAACACGTTAGCCTAAGGAAAGCTAAACAACCTACTGGCTGAGCCAAAAGCCTTCCAGAAAGAGGGCAGAGATTTCAATTTTTAGCTGACAGCTGTGAGAAGAGTTCATTTTTATCGTTTTTCCAATGAAGGATTAATGAAAAGACATAGTAAAACAAAAATGGCTGTGCTTTCACTTACAAGAAAACAGAAGGCCTCGTTTCTTTGATTCACGCTGAGGAAACGCCCCGACAGTGGCCTGGGACTTGAACAAGAAACAAAAAATGTTGACTGGAAACCTGACGGCAGACCTCACTAACAGACATCCCCATTTCCTGCCTCCAGCAGCTGCTGAAAACAAAGCAGATATTCATCCCTGCCGGTAGCCTCCCCCCATGCTCCCCACCAGCATGTGCCCAGCTGCCCAGCACTGCCCCTGGGCCCCACCTGCTGCTGCATCTGGCAGGGGGTGCACCAGCCCCACTGCCCTCAGTGGAAACACCCTAAAATTCTTCAAAACGGCGCAGATCCCTCAGAACACCTGGCAGGAATTGCAGGGGCTCGTGGAGTGGGGCTGGAGCCAGTGGCAGTTTGGAAAGGGTCAGGGAGGGATTGAGCGGTGGGGAGACACCCGAGTGTGTCTGGGGAGGAGGAACAAGCCAGCAGCTGGCTGGGACATGGAAGATGTCAATCCCATTTCTGGCTTCTGTGAGTCTTAGGCCACTTTTATGCCCTCCTCTCTCTGCCACAGGGATGACCTCCTCTTCCTCTCAGCTGCTGTCTGCTCAGTTTTCCCAGGGCAGGGGCTGTCTCTTTGCTGGGCGGTTGTGCTGGTCACCTCCATAGCCCCCTCTTCTCACCCACTTCCTTTCTTCCTTGATGCATTTTGGAATTTCACAGAATCACAGAATTACAGAATCACAGAATCACAGAATCACAGAATGGTAGGGGTTGGAAGGGACCTCTGTGGATCATCTGGTCCAACTCCCCTGCCAAAGCAGGGTCACCTAGAGCAGGTTACTTTCCTAAAGCCCTGCCTGCTATGCTGGGCCATGGACTGTCCCTGCTTGTCTGTGCTTTGCAGCCCAGTCCAACGAGACTGGGGCTATCGTGGGACCCCAAGCAAAGATGCCAGCCAGCACAGTGTAGTGCCCTGTAGCATCAGGCTTGTAGTCATCTGCGTTGCCTGGAACAGTGGAACTGGCAACACATATTGGGCCATGAATATCACTGTGAAAATAATTTATGCTCATAAACAGCAATAATAGTAATGCAATTTGCCCCAAAAGTTGTAGTGCCTGCCCAAACACAACTTCATGGGAATCCCTATCAGGAATCAGTTCAATTATCTTTTAAAAGGAAAAAAACAAAAAAGAAGCACTTGATGCTCAAGCTGATTAGCTTGGGAAGGATAAGAAATGGTCAAAAATGAACACACTGTAATGCTCAGCATGTCATGTTGCAGCAGAGCAGACGTGATGTCTCCAGGGAGCGCTGAGCTTCTCAGTTTCTGTCTTCTGAGCTAGCAAGCAATGCTCCCCTGTCCTCTGTGGCTTTCATTTGAGAGTTCTGGCTATGCTGTACATGATGAATGTTCAGACCGTTACAACAAATTCCTGCATTCTGCATCGCTTGAGCAAGGAGTGCATTTTCCTCCCAAGGTGTTGTGTTGATGGATGTATCCATCAGTAACAGCACAGTATCGATCTGGATCTTTAAGCTTCAGCTCTACAGATCTTTCATTTCTAATTGGAGTAAACATTGCAGTTTATTTTTGTTCTCAGTGTATAACATTTCTTGAAGTAACTCTTCATTTCGACTAAACAGAGACAACAAAGGTGTTCAGATTTGCTTTTTCGGGAATGGTTTTGGACAGGTTCACATCTGAGAACAAGTTGAGACTGAAATTCAGGCTTTGTGGAAGCAACAGCTGTCACAGATTTAATCTCAAAGTAGTTATTGTCTCAAAACTTCAGGTGTATCCAAATCTCTTCCGGAGTATAAAGGATCTGACCAAGGCAGCATATGGGGATTGTTGCTTTGGATTTGGTCTAAAGGCATAATCTTGGAATTCCACATTGCACACCTTTAGTATCAAATAGCTCCATTTCGGCCTGACCATAAAACCCAGTTCCACAGCACAACAACAAGTCAGTGAAATGTCGGGAGTGGCTTTTTTTTAATGTGGGCAAGCAGCTGATTCTCCCTCTCTATCCCATCTCTCAATTTCATTCTCACAAATATTTCCATTCTAGTAGAAATTTTTCCCAGAAAAATCAACCTCATAGCAGACACTCAGCATTTCAGCTTGAATTGTTTGGCAAAGTGATAAGAAACTGAAAGCAATACTTTTTACTGGGAAAAAGTGTTGCACAGCAGTCTCTGCACCACTCATTATTTTAATCTGTTTGTCTAGCTGTGGTATTGCCAAGGCATTTATTACTAGAATATTTAGGGCACTGGTTAAATGTCAATTACTTCTTCAGCCTTGCTGCAAAGCTTCAGCAAAATAAAAAGGGAAGATTCCCTTCCTTCAGGCTTGGTACACACAGGTTTGCCATCACAGGCAAAGCATCTTATTAAAATGGGGGTGGTGAAGGCTTTTGGGGAACTCAGTAACTCCCAAGAACCCCAAATAGTAGATCTGAAACACATGTTTTCTTCTAAATGTGGAAGTATTTTCAGTTTTCTTCAATTTTCACAATGACTTTTAAAAAGAGTTGGATAGTACTGTGCTTAATGCTGTTATAATTGCACATACTAAGACTAGAATAATTGGAACTCCTCCTTGTGACCATAATCTGGATTTCCTGGCTGTGTTCCTTCAGCTCATGCACTGATGATGGTATGCGTTACTCACAAACTAATTAGAGCATCTGAATTTATACATCATTATTAAAGTCTTTGTTTCATGCCAAAGTACATTTGGTGTTTTTCAAAGCATGAAAGTGGGCAGTGCCTGGCCTAAGGAAAGGCTGACACGCACAATAGATATGTTGGCTGGAACAAAGCTGCTTTAATGATCATTGGAAAATGTACTTGGAGGAGAAACAAAACTTTGCTGCCTGCCAGACATAATTAGATGAGAAATACAAGAAAGGCAATTGTGGGTCTAGATTTTAGTGGTCTAGGACCACTCAGAGCTAGGTATCCAGTAGAGCTGGCTATACTTGTGCCCACACCAGATCAAGCGAGGTGACCTCAGATGGGACATGAGGCAGGGGAATGCTAACAGAAGGATAGGGTGGTGGCATACCATTCCCAAGAGAGAAAATGGACAGACTGTGGCCTCACAAAAGAAGTCTGAAGTGTGACAAGGTATAGGAAGGCTGAGTGGTAGCTGGGGCCATAAAAAACTCTGGAGAACGGCTGCACATGACTCTCAAAGAGTGGTTTAAGGTATAGAATAATGCCAGCAGAAGAATTCATGGGCAGGTAGTAGGCATGGATATATTTAAGCCAGAAGTTAGATGAAGGCTTCTCACCCTGGTGACACAAGGCTCTGGAAAAACCTTCCAATGGAAAGTGAGGGCTGAGGGCAGATGGGCACAGGGTTGTGGGATAGAGCCTGGCCAGGTGTGAGGGAAGTGATATGGTGCAGACCACAGGGAAAAGGTGAAGCCTTGCTGGAGTCTTCCCCAATACCTTATTCCTTTGTGGCAACCTGCAATAATCCCAAAACTATCAAACTGTTTTCCCTCAAAAGATGGGATATAGTACACATGATACGTAACTTCAATTTCACATATTATATGTGCTACAGGGAGTACGTCACACCTAATTGCTCCTAATGACAGTGTTTTCAACCTGTGTGCAAAGGATACAACTCAGTGGTTCATCTCATAATCCCAGCAAGTTTCTAAACTTATTTTTCCCTCTAAGGTGCAGCATTTTTTATAAACTCTGTCTGCCATCTTCTCAGTCTGCATGAACTGAAGATCTGGCGCCAGTTTGCTGAACTTGAGGGATGTGGGCTGAGGCAATCTTGTAAAGAAGACCTTGGATGTCCTCTCATTTCACTGCTGGTGTGTAGTGAGACTCAGGAATGAGGTTAATAGCTTCCTACTTCCCTTATGCTTCTTCTGCCTTCCTTGGAAGCATCTAACCTTTCACAGGACATGTGAACTTTGATTTCAGCTGTTACTTCTTTGCAAGCTGTAAAAAAAGTTGTATGCCTCACCTTCCTCTAGATTAGCCAGGGATGTTTAGTCACAATCTCTCCTTCCATTAGCACAGAGCAAAGAATTTTCTTTTTTCAGATTTTTGCCTTAATATTTCATTTGCTGTAATTAAACTTTTCTTTCAGTGTCCTTGGAAGTCAAATAAATTAGCTGCAGTTACAGCATATACTTTCTGCCTTGTTATTGGTAGAATGATACTCACCACATCAGCAGAACTCTCTGTGCTGGAACTGCTCCAGTCCCCTGAGAAACCGTCTTAGAGTTATCATAACATGCACTCAGCACACACGAACAAAGAACGAGGAAAGCTAAATCTAAAGCAACTCCCGTATTGTGGTTAGAGAACACATATAAATATCTCTTCTATCATGTATTGCCCTTGCCTTTACAAAGACACTTATCCTTTAACATCACAGGCCAAATAAAATGTCCAAAGTTGTGTTTGTTTTTTTTTATTACTGCTTTTACTAGTGAAGCTGGATCTAGGTCTCATTCTTTGTCACTGAGTAAATGCTGAGACTTGGATCTCTCTGTTTTAGCCAGCAAAGGGTGTGGCAAGGCATGATTACTGACTCTTTCGCTCTGTCACACACTTTCTCTCTCTCTCCCCATATAAATCTGTGTATGTATATATGTATGCATATGTATACATACATGCGTACGTATATGTATGTATGCATACAGAGGGTTTGTGTTGAGGTTCTTGAGTGACTTTTAAAACTACGCAGAAAACCACAGTCAAAATTTTTAAACATTTTAAGACAGTAAGTGATGTTAGGGCTTTTGAGTGACTGGTCCTACAAAGATGACAGCCCAAGTGAATCAATGTTGTCCCACTGAAGTGAAACCAGAGGAACAGCAGAAGAATTTCTTGAAATAGATGCAGCCTCATACTGCAAGATGGTTTATATTTAACAAAAGTTTGGGTTTGATGATTTCAGATTTATTTATAAGCATTGCTAACTTTCTCAGGTCTGTTGATGAAATAATGAATGGTGTTGATTCAGCAAGTAATGGAGATAAATGGAATAAACATCTTTGGGGTCTGCTGCTTTTAATGTGAAAAGCTCACATTATAGCCCGCTTAAAATAGGTATAATTGGAAAGCTAGTCAAATAAATACAGAGTAGCTCCCACTGGGATGAACTGAGAGACTCTCTCCTTTGCCTTAAGAGGAAATAATTATTGCCTGTTCCCATAAAATCCATCATTGACACACATCTTCGTATTTGTGTGCTAATTCTCATTCGCACCTGCCTTCCTCCATCGTGCTAATAAATGCCTGTGCAAAGACTGCTCTGGTGCCCTGTGCCCCTGGGAACAGGAGGCAGCGTGAGAGAGACGCCACTTGCTGAATGTGACCTTGGTCACAAGGCTGTGGAGCATCTCTCTGTTGAACCATTCTTGCTTTTTAAAAAGCATTGGGCAGTGCTTTGGGATTCAATGACCTACAGGGACACTGTTTGAACTGATTCGCTTATGTGCGTGGGAGGAAGGGGCAAGTTTTACAAAGGACAAGTCTGTTAAAAAAACAACAAAGCAAAGCAAAACCAACAGCCTATCATCCTGCGAAATGTGCCAGAGGATTACAGGGGCTGGATTGCTGAAGGTCCTCAAATTCGGCTCCAGCCGTAAATATGTGAACAAGTTAAGCTCTTCGTGGTTTTGGCCGATCCCAGACATGTTTAGTCTTAATCTATCTCAATCACTAGCTACCTTTTAAAAATAACATTTTGTGGTTCCAAAACATCTTTAGTTAATCCTTGCTTAGTTTGGAAAGGAATTATATTTGGAAGGATGCACATGTCCATGTGGCTTTGACGGATACTCCCTTTACTGTTCTCATCCATCATAAATTTTCTTGAATTACAATATATAATGCTCCAGCATCAGGCTACTGAACACTGGATTCTAAACAATATGTTTTTTTTCAGGGGAACCTAGATCCCATAGTAGACCAAAAAATATTTAATTCTTGAAAATATGCCAAGTTGATACAAGAATGTTCTTGGATCTTCTCCGTAATGGAAGTCAAAGGCATCAGTGCTGCTTACTACACAAGGAGCAAAGGAAGAAGAAATAAAAATTTAATATTTCAAAGATCACACCCACAAATGTCTCTGGAAAAGGCCTGACATTTCACATGGAGATGCAGCTCTCTCTGAAGCACACAAACTTGGCTTTAATTACCGAATATAAGGAAGATAGTTTCTGAGATTAGTTTCCAATCGACGGGTAATAGAAAGAAAGCCTTTTAGATGGTTCATTTCAGGACATCTTTTGCACTCTTTTCTCAAGTGAAATATTAGTTTTCATTTCTCATTCCCCTCTCAAATTAAAGCAGTCAGAGAGACTGTAAGTCTTGAGAAATCTGGTCTCACATTCTCTTTTTATACTTCTTAAGAAAACACTCCTTTCTGTCCACATCACCTTTTAGAAACCTGCTGAAAATTTTAGCCAGTCACATTATTCCAGAACAGTGTATTCTGAGGAACAGTTATTATCATTTCCTAAAAGAGAACTTTTCTCTTGTGCAGAGAATGTATACATTGCTTAAGCCTCTCTCAAGATCTTAAAATAGGGTTGCATGATGTGTAGGTCAGGAGTAGATATTATAAGTAGAGAAAAAACTTGAAGCTGAATGCAGCATTGTCATCCTAATCTTCTGTGGATATCCTTCATTTATATTATAGCCAGTAATGTGCATGTCCCTCAGATAAGTACTTTTCAGAAAGACAACTATGGTCAGCGTACTTTAAACATAAGATCTCTCAAACCACATTGTTAGTTTTACTATGACAGAATTTTGTGGGAAAGACTTTATCACATGATATTTGGAACCACATCTTTGATTTGTGCCTTCAGATTGCGTTTGTGCTGGAATCAAGTGGTTAAACAACATATCTGCTTAATCATGTAAATATGTGCTAATGTAGCTAACATGCACAAATCTGAGGCCACGGAGCAAAAAAAAAAAACTGTTTGCACATGAGTTTGTGGGCAAGCAAAACAGGGAGTGCAATAGTAGAAGCTAGACCAAAACCACCTACAAAACAGTTTGCAAAATTTGGCTCTAAATATTGTGAGATTTTTTTTCTGTACTTTTTTTGAAGAGCAAATTACAGTGGCCTGCAGATACAAACACATAGGCATAATACCCAAAGAGCACAAAACCAAGTCTATGATGTGCTGTCTGTGCAATTCAAAACAATTCAGTATTAAATTCCAGAACACATGCAATTACAAGAAACATGAAAACCTCAGAAAAAAAATAGACTTCTCAAATTCGTTCTCGTTTGTGAATTAATTTTCATTTCTCTTGTTTCCACTGAACAACTGGAACTGAAAAGCAATGAAACCCAGGAACTGCTGTCATGAGGGATTTTAGAGTTTCTCTACTAGCATACGACATTTGGGGGGAGGAGGGAAGAATACCAGCAATTTCCTAACCCTTTTGCCATTTCTCATACTATTAAAACCCAGATAGTGGAATCATTCCCAAGAATGACATTACACATGGTGAATGGCAGTCACTTCAGGTCAGTTCCACAGAGAAATGTGATTTATGCAGCCAGCCATCGCATACAATGCTACAAGGTCTTGATGCCTCTACCTGCAGCACTCAACCCAGACAGCCACATGAGCAGCACTGCAGCCAGCCACAGCAAGGGGTACAGCCCTAACAGCTAAGAGTAGCGAAAGGATGCTTCAGCAAACAGGAACTATGATCTATTGATTTAATGAAATATCCGTAAATATCCACATCTCAGTCTATATGTAGATTTTGAATAATTTTTTTTTTTATTGTTTCTCCCTCATAATTAAGATGAGCCACTGGAGGTTCCATGTGAGCAAGACTTGCAGCCAGATGCTAGTACTACTGTAGTGGCCATCTGAAGTAAATGCTTCTTAAAAAAAATCAGCAGTAAAAGTCCAAAATCAGGGGTACCGTCTCTTTTGGCATCTTCTTTATCCCAGTGAGTGGGATTTCTGGGGTGTTAGGCTGATATCCACACGTAGGAGGGGAGCTGAGTTTAGTCCAAAGTCAGCATATATGTTTGGTATTTTCAGTTTTTATGGTGTACGGGAAGTTATTGTGCAGCCATTGGAGAAGTTGGATTTAGGACAGAATTTTCAGCCTCAAAACATGTACATTCCTGGGCTGTAAAGGACAATTCCACAAAGAGTCAAAGGGATACAGAGCCCTTTTGTTTACAGATGCTGGCAAATTATTTCATCTCAAACAACAGCCTCCTTAGTGACAACATCCTGACTACTTCCAGCAACCAAATGGTTTTTCACAGCAGGGTTTAGGCAGTAATTTTCTCTAAGGAACCTACTAGTATTTCATCTTGTTAGAGGCCATTCATCTTTACATTTAAACTGCCACAGACAGGAGGGGACACCTAGAAAATATTTGGGACTGCAACACAGCCGCAGTGACATAGAATCACAGAATCACAGAATGGTAGGGGTTGGAAGGGACCTCTGTGGGTCATCTAGTCCAACCCCCCTGCCGAAGCAGGGTCAC
>Ga0065711_1034740_pt1 | contig 23312 bp, 16 predicted proteins | sample Hoacrofraction12_FD_59098 | JGI IMG/M metagenome (GOLD analysis project Ga0065711, IMG submission 59098) | Hoatzin crop microbial communities from Cojedes, Venezuela - Epithelial fraction 12 v2 (version 2) | ecosystem: Host-associated > Birds > Digestive system > Esophagus > Crop | place...
AGCGAAAGGACAAGGGGCAATGGGCACAAACTGAAGCAGAGGAAGTTCCATCTGAACACGAGGAAGAACTTCTTCCCTCTGAGGGTGACGGAGCACTGGAACAGGCTGCCCAGAGAGGCTGTGGAGTCTCCTTCTCTGGAGATATTCAAGACCCGCCTGGACGTGACCCTGCTTCGGCAGGAGGGTTGGTCTAGATGACCCACAGAGGTCCCTTCCAACCCCTACCATTCTGTGATTCTGTGATTCTGTGACATGCTCTGGGCCTGACAGGCAACAAGTTTCAATAAAATCCTGTACCTGAGTTGTGGACAACCACAAAAAACCAAAGATGAGCTGGAGATCCATCACCTCAAGTGAACTTTGGGATAAAAGGCCAGGCTGACATCCTGCTTTTCCATGAGGAAAGGCTCCTGATACTTTGAGTTAGAACAGAGACCTTAGGGTTTTCAAGACATAAGCTGCCTTAGCAGCCTTTGGCTATGGCAATACTGCTAAATGACCTGGCACCCCTAGGGATGATGTATCACATTACTGAACTATTTGTTAAAGTTTCCAAAAATCAGACATAAAAACAGGTTTGTGAATAAATTATACGTCAAAGTTTCTTTTCTGTTATTGTTGTGTAGGAGACACAAGGAAGGAAGATTGTCACCTCAGTACAGCATCTGGACTAGTGTGACACGTACAGCCTTGAACCCTCTGAGAAAGTCATCAAGTGACTCAGTCAGGCAGACAAGTGCTATGACATAAAAATATGCCAGGGCTGATGAGAGCAGGAGACCTACCAGCCCTGTCTGGCCTGGCAGTGTCACAAGCTCAGTGCACTTTGCTGCGATCACCACTACACATACTAGTCATCACGTTCTGCTGCAAAGTGAGCTGCATAAATAACCATGTGATAGAGCCAGCTCCTTATCTGAACAGAACAGTAAATGTCAAACTGAGGACTTGCTTTGCAGATACCAGTGGAGTAAGAATTTTGATTTTTCTAGCAACCTCCAAAAATTCGTGAATACCTCTCATAGGAATACTTTCTGTTGTCCCACAAACTCAGTTCAATCCAAGTTCTCCTATGACAGAGAAGACGATGTGACCTGCAACAGCTATTTTCTTGGCTTTTATTTAGCTTTCATTCTTTCATTTGATTACATCGCATTGCTGTCAGGTGCAGCTGAGTTCTGGGGTGTCATCAAGCGAGGGCTTGGCCAGTTCTCTCTAGGATTGTGGTATGGACAAGGAGAAGGTGGTGGCTCATAGGGAACAGTGGAGCTGGTGGAACAATATCTCTACAGGTTATATAGTGTGTTGAGGGTGGACATAGAGTTTTGCCATTAATCAGCAACCAGTTCTTGAAATCAGGGGAGAGGAAAACATGGTGGTCTGTGGACTGAGACTAGTAATTTCATACCATGTAGCTTAGACTCTTATTAGAATCTGCTTCTGAGCTTGCTCAGGAAATAAAATGTTTTTAAAACCATGAAATAAATTAATTCTTCCTCTGTTACAAGTCAGTAGATTTTTTGGAATGCTACAATGCAGTCTGTTTGCAGGTCGGGAAAGTTACCACAGACGTTGTGTCAGTCACGACCATGGCGGAGCTTCACTGGTACGTGAAACTAGCTTTCAAAAGACTAGCCCCCTGCAAAAGTTCACACAGTAGCACCCTTCTATTAGGCCTGTGACTGATTTTTATCTGGATGAGGTCAGTGAGGGCAACTTGTGCAGATCATGATGACATCACTGTTCTTCACCAGTCTCAACGTTATGACCTTGGCCTTGTTGGTAGCTGCTCTCAGCACAGGAGCTCATCAGGAGTGCAGATGGAAACTCTGATTGTGCCAGTTCCTCCTGTTAGATTCTACCCTGTCCCAAAATACAGGAGCTGTGACTTTTCCCAAGCAGTCTCTAAGTCCCAATTGGTAATTAGCTCATGCAGAGCTAATTGCAGGTGATTTCTATTGAAAATAACTTAGTAAATAACAGAAAGGGCTGGAATGTGAACTCTTCTACAAAGTTCATGCTGGAAGAGAATGACCTTGCTTTCTCTGTACTCGCTGTGCATCGTAGTCGCACTGAAGCTTTCTCCTGATTCCTCTGGCATTTAAATTTCAGTGCACTGTATTTCCAGCAACATAATGCTGACCTGCCACAGGGCTCGTTGCTTTTTTAAAGTCTGGGGAGACAGCAGAGGCAGCATCATGGTTTTGATATGAGAGTATTGTTACATTGCGTGAAACTGAAATTGTGTGAGAAAAGGACTATGCAGTCAGCAAGCCTGGAGGGATGGCATGCACTCCGGTGGCTATGGATGTCAGCGTGATGCTAGTCTAAAGTTGATCTTGCTGTTCTGCTGCATTTTGTTGGCTTCAGCAACGTTTAGTTCTCAGCTGTGTTACTGAGAACCTACTGGAGGCAATCTCAACATCTGCACACATCAGTACACAGCTTTGCACCTAGAAACTTTAAAACATTCATTTCCTTACAGACTTCAAAGCAGAGCATCGTAACCCAGCTGGGAAAAGGAATAGATCTATAAAAACCCTTATGTGTTTTGTCATGGTTTTTTGCCCCTGTTCTAGTATGTTAAAAAACATCATTTTCTGAATGTGCATTTTGTTACTAGCAATTTGGCTGTGCAGAAGGGATATGGTGCATCTGATATGATGTGCCTCGACGGGATCTTGTGGTTATCTGAATGCCATAAAAACAGGTGCTTGTGGAGAGTGTGTTGAATTGGGAGTCATCAAAACCTGGCTGTGAACATACGCCTGTGTGATACACCTGACAATAACATTTTCCCTATTATTTACTAGTGCAGTATATTTGACCTGTGAGCGTATACACATTTTCTTGAAGGCAAAATTTAAGCATGATTTACAGAGAGGAAAAATCTGATCTTTTGAAGTCTGTGACTTGCAAAGTGGGAGTAAAAATATCCCTCACCAGAAGAGAAATTCTTGCCCCATGTTACAGGTTGCTATGGTGCATTTCTAACACTCAAGGCTTTATGCCTGTCCAATTTTGCCTTACACAAAGAAATCACACCTGGGTCAGTGGTACAGACATTTAAGGCTATGTTTTACAATTACAGCACCTTTACGCACTACTGATTATATCGGAATTATATATGGATTATACTGAGTATGTCGGAATCACTTCTGTATGTTGTTTTCACATTAAGAAAAGGAAAGAGGCAATGAAGTGGAGGGCAGAACCACGGATAAAGGAGACTGAAGAGGATGCCTTCTAACGGCTTGCAAAAGCAAACAACACATGGGCACAGCATTTGGACCTGAAGTCAATTTTGTACTCAATTTTTAGCCCCTCTACTGCAAGATCAGTAGATCAAAGATTTACAGCAGTTGGAAGCATTTCTGACTGCTTTTTCTTTCCCATGTTAGTAGCTGAGCACAGTGGTAGCATGGCTGCTTGCATGTTCTGACCTAAATGAAAGCTGAGAACTGCAAGCCAGCAGTAGCTGATCTGCATGGGGGACAGCGGCTCCCAGCTCAGCCGAGCCCCCAGCTCCTTGCTGAGGCGGAATTCAGTGGGAGCCAGGAGCTCAGTGGGAGCTGGGAGCCTCTGACTTGCACAAAGGCAAAGTGCCATAAACTCTTTCCAGACCCCAGAGAAGCTGTGAGACCTTGTGTCTCTCCAGGTGAGATCTGGCCTCTTCGAGAGGCAACAGCTCCTTTGCTCCCTATTTTCCACTACTTGGAATTCAGACAGAACCAGGAGCAACTGGATTTCACCCAACCTCACAAACTGACAGTTTTATGCCGTGTTACTCCCTCTGTGTTCCTGAAAATCCTCCTGTTGATGCAGAGAAGTGAGACCATGCTTTGGTCTTTCTGCAACCCTTTTCAGCTCCGGCACCATTTGCTTCATTATTTTGCCATGCATCTGCTTCCAAGGTGTACAGTTTAGCCTTCCTCCTTAGCGTAGCTGTGAATACAGGTGGTATCTTTCCAACAGCAATCCTTGTTTTCATTTTTCCACCTCCCCAGCACCACTTGCACCCCTGATCGGTTTCTGATATCAGAAATGCCAGATTATGCTTCCATTAATTTTAAAAGGTTTGATGCTGCCATCCTTGTACCTCTTGGGAGCAAGACAGGAGCAACACCTTTCAGAAAAGCATTAGAAATGCATCTATCCTAACAAGCTCACCGCGGCGTGCTGAGAAACCTCACTAAGGGCAAGCAACACAGGACAACATTTTAAAGTGTAAGACATAATTCACACCCCTAACTAAACCACATAGGTTTTCTCTCTCTATTTCTGCAAAACCTTTCATCTCACGGGAGAGATCTTTACACACACGCTCTGTAGCCTGAGTTATGTGCTGAGGATGTCCCCAGCTTTAATGAAGCCCTAAAAGCAGTGCAGACAGGAAAGGGATTGAATCCTCAGGACAAAGATATTTAACCTGCAGAATTACCAAATCTTTCCTATAAGCAATCAAGCTTATTACCTAAATAAAATTGTTTCAGATTTTGAGCACAATAAATTTTCCATGCTCTTTGCCTCTGAAGATCAAACTTGAAGCTGGCCTCCAGGTTCCCACCACCATGTATCGCGGTTGCTGCTCACCTGCCTATTTATCTCCCATGTCCCTGTATGGAGGAACCCTGTTCTGCAGTATTAAGAACAAATTCTTCTGTGTGAATTCAATTATAAAAGAAACTTCATCACTTCTAAAGGAAGAACAACACCTCATTACACTCATGTCTTTACTCTTCTGCACACTTAGAAGACAGGAATGTGGAGATGTATCGTGAAACTACTAAAGAGGAAAGTTATACCCAGACAGAGTGTAGACAGTAGCAGGGATTGCACAGCAGAAATCAGTTCAGTTTGTACATCAGTGTCTGCATCATTTACTGTAGTGCATATCAGCTACCTTCTGGGCCTGATCAGCTACTGTCCTGCATCTTGTACAAACAAAAATATCTGTCCATAGTAAAAGCATGACAATCTCTATGCACTATCGACATAAACTGAACTGCTGTAGTGCTAAACGTAAAGGTAAAGAAGCAGTGGATAAACTCTTTTATTCACATTGGAAACCAGTCTGTTTGCATGCCTAGTAGCACCATGCCTTTATGTCTGATTGAACCAAAAATCCTCCACATTCAATCTGTTGAGCTACTGGGCCTGATTCTCTTTCTCTTCCCAGCCCAGACACTAGGGTATGATGCAAAAAAAGTTAGAGTGAAAAAATATTTACTTTTAGAAGTAAAGAAAGCATTTACCTCATTTTCAAGATGTTTGTTTTATTTGTCCACTGCTGACAGCACAACTCACAAGCTAATGAGCTGCACCTGCTCCCCGCTTTGCTCCAGCACTCTTGGAGTAGCCGGAAAGCAGCCGTGTGTGTGTGCACACCAAGCAAGAGCCTTTGAACTAGCACACCTCTCCGCAGCGTGATGTAACAGTCATTGCATGGCTGCTTTGTAGGGAAGCCTGTCAAATTCTTGCTGTGCTTAGGAAAATCAGTCGGCACAGCTGTAAGGACTGCTGCTGCTGAACTGCTCACAGGGGTAAGGAACTCTGGGACGGCACAAAAGTAAAAAGACAGCGAAGGAAATGACAGCAAACAGTAATGTCCTTCATTCTTGGGGGACAGCACCAAATTGGTGGGAGCTTGAAGAATTGTTTGGAGAACAGTGAAATGGAGACACTGATTTAATAACCAGTTCTGTAATTTGAATCACAGATAGCTTTAATTTTAAAGTATTTCCTAAACAACATTTTAAAATTTTAGTGCTATTCAATTGTTACTCCTACACAAATATACAATACTTCAGAAAATAAGTTGTTAATTTACTTCCCTTGTTTTTGCTGATACAAATGTACTTGAAAACAAAATTGCCTTTTTTGATAGAAATGGAATATTTGTGTAACTAACTGCCTTGTTTCTTTTCTGCCTGTGTGCGGTGGTGGTTACTATGGTAATAATCGTGATTCAAGATTTAAAGCCTGAAAGTGGTTTCTATAACAACATGCTAGGATGTTTGGGACACACAACTGAAGTTAAAGATTCACAATTAACCCTTTATGACCACAATATCTGTAGACACAATGGCAAGCACTAGCTTTTTTGGCAAAAGTTTATTCATACCTTCCCAAGGTACACTTTTTCATTGAGCAGACTAAGTAATAATTCCAGCTGTGGACAGAGCAGGTCAGGTCCTGAGGCTGGTGCTTCCATCCCAGGTGAAGCTTGCAAAGGAGAAGCGGCACCACAGTACCCACAAGCTGCTCATTACATTAAATAAACAAGATAGTAGACAAATGTTTTGGGAGATGGGCGGGGAAGGGATAAAATAGCATTAGTGCAATGTTTATGAAGTTTGAGACTTCAGTCTGGCAATCAGAACTGCGTGGAAAAACTGAAATTACCTATTCATAGAGAATCTTGATGGAAAAACTATTTTGAGGGCTTAAATAGCCCCTTACCTGGCTCTGATTTATCCAGAATGGCATGGTTTTGTGTCCTTTTCTTCCCCATCTGCCAAATGCTGCTCCACGAATGGCATCTCTGCCTCTCAGTCCATGGTGAAGGTATCTGATCCCAATCTCTGTCACTGTCGATCATGCAGGTGTGCTGATCTCTTCCCTAGTTCTTCAAGATAAATCAAGATTGAATATGTATGCACACCCACAACATTCTAAGGCTGTCTTTGCAAGGAAGTTATTGTCATAGTGATGAACTGTTTTGTCTGTGTCATGGTGCACTGCAGATAAACTGAGATATGCCTAGTTATACCAAAGCCAAGCGCTCTTCAATGCAGCAGTAAATGCCTTGGGCAATATTTTAATAGTTCCAGTTAAATGCTAATTATTTCAAGATCTCACTAAAGTCATAGATCTCGATATTTTAGTGACACAGATTCACACACTTGTTTTAAAATCCCATGGGTGAGTTTTAAACGAGAAATGAACAAAAGCATTGAAGGTTCTCATTTCTAACTCCAGACACTGGGCTATCTAAACCCTTGCTACCGTCATGTTATCCCACGACTTCTTTAGTGAGCTTATTTGATCACAAGGTAAGCCTTCATCTGTGAACAAATGCTACATGCTGTTGTTGAGTCAACAGAATACAGACTGAAGTAACAGCACTAAGAGAGGCAATGGTTTCTTCATTTATCCCAATGACATTTTATCTTTCTAGTGACTGACCATAACCAAGACATCAATTATACAAGCTATTTTAGCAAATTAAAAACAATAAAAACCCCCACCCATCACACATATTCTGAGTTGTTTTTTAAAAGAAAAAAACCCACATTATTTTTGCTACTGTAATTCGATCATTCTTTCCCTAGAACTATTTTTAAAGTTTGATTTCTCAACTGATAGACCAGCATACTGGGTTTTTTGCTATCCATTTCTTTCCAAAATGTGAGAGTTAATAAAAAGTCAGATTTTGCTGTGAACTGCTTTATCTGTGTTAGCTGGTGTCACTTCCTAGTTTTAATTCAAACGTGAAGTAATAACTCTTTGTTAAAAAAAACAAAAAGAAATAAAAGAAAGTCACCCTCCTCAAAGCACTGTAAACTCATCAGTGTTGATGACTGTATGGGTATCAAGAAGTTCTCTATGAAGACAGATTTTTTTTTTTTCTAGAAAGTAGACTGGCTCTGTTAAGAAGGTCAGAAAATCTCTGCAGCGTATGTAAAAGACCCTGAAGCTGTTAGTGTTGAGAGCTTCTGTGAAGCTTAGAATCCTCCTTCAGGGAAAGAAGGCACAGTTGAAGAATAGCATTGCAAATTATGAGCAGCCTCCAGGCATGATGAGATGATTAGCAAAGTGCAGGCATGACCACAGTTAAGTGAACTCCGGTTCATAACAATGCGATTAGCAGTGATTGAAATTTGATTTTAAATTCTGCTGCTGATTGTGATATTTTACCAACTTGTAGGGAAAGACGTGTCCAGAAAGAACAAGGCTTTGCTGACAGACATTTCTGCCAAAAGCAACCCAGCACTGCTGCTAGGTTTTGTTTGTGAGCTTTGAATGGCTGAGATTGCTAATCAGATTCTCAGAATTGGGATCATCAAATTACTTTACTTTTATCAACTTAAGATAACAGAATATTTTGAAAAGCACACATGAACTCTCTAGCTCTCTGATTCAAACGAAAAAACCCAAAAACCCCCATGAACCAAATTTCCAGGAAAGATATAAGAATGAGCTCTTCAAAATTACCTGCTTGACTGAGAAACACCAGTTTCCTTACCAGCAGTCAGAAGATCTGTGCCAAGTTGCTTTGGCCCTTTCAAAACTCCTGCCCTGTTTATGTTAACTTTCGCACTAATTGAATTTTGCCCTCCTACGCTCATTGCCATGCACTTCCAACACCCAAATTGTTTCGTATCGCTTCAGTGGTTTCCAGTCAGTAAGAAGCGTTTACCAGACCAAAACCATGCATTTTTAGTGCTGATTAGTTATATAAGCTCAGTTATTCATACACTAACAGCATCACTTTAACGAATTTAAGTAAGCTTATCCAAGAGGAAAAACACCTGACTCTTCCTCAGCATTTATTATATTTAATAGCTTGTGCCAACTCTTTTAGAAGATGCAGGTATTGACTTGTTTCTGGTCGTACTGAAGATTTGCCAGTAGATGGCAAGCTTCACTGCAAAGACTTTTACTTCCCAACATCTCATCTGCATCAAAATGATTTAACCATGGGGTAAAATGCTTTGCACTAATTCCTTTCGTAATTAGATTAATGTAACGGTGTTTATAAAGAGGTTGATAATTACCTCAAGTGCCAGTCAGTGTAAATCCAAAATGATCGGCGTTTTGTTTCCATTTTTCTAATGTTACATACAAATTTTAAGATTCTCTGTCAGAACAAGTCACTGCTGAAGTGACCTTAATTGCTTGAGAATGAAAACCACTCCTCTGCATATCCGAGCTAGAACACAAGGCCTTTTCAGGTCATCCCTCTGCAACCTTACCAAAAATCAAGCCCCCCAAGACACGGAAACATTTCCGCCCTCTTTCTGCAAATGTAGTAGAGAATATTCTCTAACCACGAGCTCAGACTGAGCCAGCCTTTGCATCAGACACCACCGTACTCTGCCACATCACATCGCAGAGCATGGGGGAGTTCAGCTTCCACACACTATGATCTTCTTCCTCTCTGACTTCCTCATAGCTCTCAATAGCTCCGTAGGTTCCCAAATCCATCCTTTCATATCATGCCAAAGCAGCAGGGAAACTGAGTTTCCATGAGGCAGGAAGGGAGGTAGGATAAATAACTTGTCTCATATAGGTGGAAAATGGTGCTCTAACTAGGAGTCTAGGATCCAAAGATTTTCTGAAGTACTCACATCATTCAGGAACATGACTTTTCTTAAAAAAAAAAGGGAATGTCCTGGTGAACTGCATATCATTTGGTAACCACAGTATGATAACTGCACACCCTTTGATAATCACCTTTTTGAGATGAAGTTTTACTGCTAGGGCAAAACTACCGTATAGCACCCCTAACAAAAACTCTTGGTCCTAGCCTTTAAACCACAAGTAAGCTAAAACTCTACAGTGATTACATCTCTGCTAAGACCTTCAGAACTTTGTGTTCCTTGAGAACTATACAAATAATAAAAAACATGGCACAGCACATTAGAATGAAGGTAAAACTCCAAAAATTTTATTGCTTGGCTGTAAACTTGTAGTACAAATCAGACAAAAGCATCCTCTAGGGAGTATTGGATTTATTGAATTGTCTGTTGGCAATTTCTGCATAAGAAATTTGTTTTATAAAAGCCAGAGGAGTTGAAATTAAGATACTAGTTAAAAAAAAATGCAGGAAAGGTTTTGTGTTTCATGTTTTTCCCATTGTGGTGTCACCTTGGAGACAAATTGGTTGCCTTCACTACAGACTGTGCTTTTAGGGCTCTCTTTCCTCTTCTCTCATTTTCCATCCACTATTACTGCCTCAGAGAGCTATGCAGCTTTTTAACCAGTGCTCAAAGCTAGCATGTTGCTATCAAAACTGCAGACTGGCAAGTGCTTCAGTTTCTCTCACACACAGTCACTACAACAAATTGCATGCAAATTATCTCTGGAAAAGCAGTAATAATTAACTACAATGCTTCTTGTGTCACAGTGGTCCTACTTAAGAAGCACTTGAATGATTGACCTCACCTCTTGTAGCTTACACAGTACAACAGATAGATAACATTATAACTTAATCATAGTTAATTTCTTCAGATGTGCAACATTTCTTCAAACATGCACTTTTAATGAATTTTAAGTAGATAAACAGACTGAAAGGAAAGCTCTTGTAAGTTGTATAATCCCAATAAAAATGTGGGATGCAAAAGTTCCTAAGCAATGCAGTTCTGCTTATTTTAACTGTAATTTATAGATTGCAGTAAGTTCCTTATTATTCAGGCTAAAGGAAAGAAACTAAATGCGTGGGTAATATAAAAAATTATGTAAACTAGGACATCAGAACATGCATGAGGGTGTGGTGAGGAGGACAAAGGTCTGTGATACTGCTGACTGTGGAGCGAGTCAGTACACCACGGCCAATGTTTTGAATTTTGCATTCTGTGAGCTGAGGGAACTGATGTCGCATTTGGAGGAAGTATCTGCTCCCAGTGCAACATTGAATGTTAACAGGTTTGGGAATGGTCATTTTAAGGCAGACTAAATTAGAAGTACTATTTTTGTCCTATTTTCCTTCAAAGAACAGGAGGTAAAGCTGTGGTTCTCCTCCTGCTAATCAATGTTTAGCTTGCTTTCTTAATCAGGTCATCTCAGCCTGCATTAAATAATCTTTACCAAGAAAAGACCATACCTTTTCTAGATATCTCTCCTTTGCATCTCTGGTATATATGAGCATGACACCAGCTAAAAACAGTTCAAACAAAAACATTTCTCAGATTTTACTTATACATGCAACACCCCAAAAGAAACAATCAGGAAGCTATTTCTATGTAATCCTTAAGACCACTGTCACTTTGTTTTAAATCATGATGTCTCTGTTACTATTGATGTTACTACATAAATCTCTATTCCACTTGTTCAAACAAGTATTAATTAGGTATTTGACTCAGTAAATGTACCTATTCATGAGCATCAAGTTCATTCAGACTGGTGCTTTTTATTCTCAGAGGCACTGCTGCTCCTGTGTACACCTGAAGTCAGAAGGTGCAACAGTGAAGCACAAATAACTTGCCCAGCCTCCCCGTTATTGTCATAGTGTCATATCTGCAAAAGATGTCCTTCTAAGCTGGTAAAGCCTTCTGAAGCTTGCTTCCTCCACGTCCCCTTCCTGGGAAACAAAACCAATTAAATAGTATTATGTATTAAAACACACATTATGAAAATGCACCCTCAGCAGTCAGTTTGTATTCTCTGACAACCCCCAGTGGCTGTTTGTCACCCTCAGATGACCAGCCCTAGCCTCTCACTTTCCCAGCCAGCTGGGGATCTATCCCAGGACTCCATCAGCATTAGCCTATCCCCAGTTATTGATTAGCATCTCTTCATGCTGCTTGTATTTCAGTGCCCCGTCTCCTTCTCTATATTGTGTACACCCTGTTGAATCTCAGTTCCAAGAACCAGGAAGAAATTAGAAACTGGTGGTAGATAGGTCTGAATTTCTCTGAGAAGTTCAGCTCATCCACAACACCCTGTTTACACAAACATACACTGTTCTGCAATTCATTTTCAAGTAACTGCTGTAGAAGACACATACCCTTCATATTTCCAAATGGGAGTCCAGAATAAAAGCGTAAACTGAAAGAAGAAAATGGGATGTTTACAGGACTAATGCAACTTTCATTCTCCAGCACACTAATCTTTCCCTTCTGAATCACGACCTTCTGTCCAAACGGAACATTCAGCTTTATTTCATAGATTCTTGGCCAAGATATGATTGCTTTTTCCCCCTTCTGTGATACAGATTTTTTTTTCCTCTAGCAATATGCAAAATATTTGTTTACAGCTTTACCCTCATATTTTGAGGAATGCCACAGTGTAATCACATTAGAAGTGTTATGGTATTCAGATGGTCACTGTACAGTAGAGGATTTCTTGTAACATGGTAAAAATCAGTTGCAAAAGAAAAAATTGTACTGGATAGAACTCTTCGTATTATACTCCAGATCAGATTTCCCAATTTGATCAGGAGTAATTAAAATACTATACATGCATTTGGCTTTTTAGGTCATTATTTATATAGTCCCTGTCTCTAGGTGGTTTATGTCAGTAAATAACTACTTGCCTTTCTTCTCTCCATTAATCACTGACTACGAGGTTTATTCTGCCATTGTTTCATTTTACTAGCACAGTACTTGGAGGCAGCTGCAGGATTTCTTCCAGTAGCCTCTCTTCAGCATTCAAAAGTTTGACCTTTAGACCAAGATAGAGGTCTAGAGCAAGCACCCCATTTGCAATCTTCCCTTTGGGTCTCACCATCTCCACAGCCTTCAGTCAGTTGTATTAGTGAGTAACAAAACTCCCAAACGCTGCAGGATGTGTGCTGCTGATTAATATCGTTTCCACTGACCCATACCAACACAACAGCAAGTCGTGACAGAAGCCACATATTATGAGATTAATTTAGTGATTAATAGAACCCCATTGCACTCTTCACCTATGTTTATGCTGTACGTGGGAGACCTGATTAAAGCAGACATAAAAGTACACAAGCTTCAGTCTAGCTCACTTGATATTGCTGGCAGTGAAGCTGTGATTGCAGAGGATTCAGCCCAGGTCAACAGAGCTACCTCAAGCACTCCGTATTTGGCACCTTGCTGCTGTTACTTAGTATGCCTAACACCGAATTTAAGGTAGCAGGTATATACCTACATATGTATGCTGTGCTTATCTGAATACAGCCATTAATATTCTTATGTAGATAATTAATCACGATTTAAAAAAATACACAGTTTCATGGCAAAATTCTTGTTTTCTTTTACTAGAAAGAACATCCTTCGCTACTTTCACTGCTTTAACTCTATCAGTGTTTCTCAGTTGTGGGTTATGAACAATGCTGGCTAACGGCTCGCTCCTCCTTGCATGGGAAGTGAGAAGTAGCTATTGTTATTGTCAGCCAGTCTTTACAGCAGCAAGGCAACTCCAAGTGGCCTTTAATTACTGCCAGGAGCTCAGTCAGGAACATGTTTACACCTTGTTCACCACGTCCTTCCGGCCTCAGAGGCTGGAAGGCTCTCAGAGGGCTATTTTGAATCTCGGTGTTTGGGAGATTCTTTGTGGTGGAAATGTTGTACAGCTGTCAAATTACCATTTATAATCAGGAAGTCAAAATCAAAGCGCATGATGGTTTGAACCACTTACTTGAGCTATAACTGCACCCGACTCATTTAGCTTTGTTGAACTCTAATACAAAAAACTTCCACCACAAAAGAATACAAAGTGGTATGAACTGAAAAATGTGGTTCAACTCCTTTTTCTAGTAAAAAAAAAATTGTCTTAAATATATCTAAATGCATTCCATATTGTTGGATATCTGTTGACAACCACCAATATTGTTGCAACTGTACTCTAAATAGTGTTAAGCAATCCTGACACTCCAGGCCATGGCTGGCAGAAGAGGTGAGAACAGGAAATTACAGCCTACTCACATTTTCATAAATGTTTTCATTTTACATTTATTAGTCTACTAATGTGTGTCACACAGTTACCAGCCCTATTTTCTTCTCAACAGCCAACAATTAGAGCTGTTGGTTTCGAAGCGCAGTTCTGTTAAGAGTTGCACTTCTTTCATGCTTGGTTACTCCCAGTGCTGTGGAAGTCCTCAGGATTTTTTGCGTTTCCTTTCCAGAGTCACTCTGCATGAGGAATGATTCCAGGTGCCTGTCAAACTCTTGCCAAAAGAACTCTATGTGCGTTGCTGGTCGTAAAGACAATACATGCCGTTGTGCAGATGCATCAGTGGACAGTGTGGAGGAACTCTGCAATAAAACCTCTGATCCTTGCTCCTCAAACCCCTGTCTTCAAAATGCTACCTGTTTAAGCTTTGCTGGAAACCTCAGCTTTACCTGTGAGTGCCCTGATGGGTATAATGGACTTAGCTGTGAAAGAGCCGTCAGCATGTGTGACACAAACCCTTGTGAGCATGGAGGCACCTGCCAAAACAGCCTCGCGGGGCCCACCTGCCTTTGTAGCGCAGGATACACAGGTACCCTCTGTGAAATGGATTTTGATGAATGCACTTCTGAACCGTGCCACAATGGAGCGGTATGCAGGGATGGGGTGGATGAATACTCCTGCTACTGCGTCCCAGGCTACCAAGGCAAGCACTGTGACCTGGAAGTAAATGAATGTGTGTCAGATCCATGCCTGAATGGAGCAACGTGTCTCAACCAGATAGGACAGTATGACTGCATCTGCTCACTCGGGTACACAGGTAAGCACTATTAAAATGACTTTTTCTTTGCATTGTGGACAACCATCATAATTCATGTTCCAAGTCCATCTTCCCCACCCACAAACTTATTTAGTCATATCTGTATTGCCACCTTGCCTTCGGCTTTGGCACCAGTGGCTGTTGGTGCATTATGGGTTACCTTATCACTATGAACTACTGACATCGGATAGAGCAGGATTAAAGAAGTCTCACATTTACCAAAAACTACAGAGCAGTTTCATGAATATCAAGCTATGTCACAGGATTAGGTTAATTTTCTTTTAAAAGAAACATTCTCAAAATGCTTGTCCTCGGAGTGGTATACATATTTTTTTTCCTCAGACAAAACCTATATTTGACAGGGTTAAAAGTTAGATCTAATTATGCTTGCTTGATCTGCTAATCACGACAAACTGTACTCTTAAACCTAGACATTTCACGTTAACTTCCTCTCCTCTGCCCCTCCCAGAAACAGAGGACTCATTTGCAACTAGAACATTATGTAAATTCAGTAGAAAGAAAAGTATTATAAGGTTCCCAAACTGCCCATTTTTTGATAATCCCATTTTATGTGGCTCCATTTTTAAGGTACGGGTGTGATTTTTCTTGCCTCCTTCCTCTACTGGAGAACATACAATCCTTGCGGGAGACAGCTTCCTTCAAATTTCAAAGCTGTATTCAGGGGTAGGACTGCAAGAGGTAGCACACTGAATCATTAGAAGGAGAAAAAGGGAGGCATTTTAGTGATAGATTGCCAGTCAGGTAAGCAAACACAAAGGAAAAAAAAAAAGTCATACAGCAAAAGGGGGAAAAAAACAGCTATTGCTTCAAGAGATTCAAATGAATAAGAAATAAGAGATGTGGTTTACAGCTCCATCCCCAAATCCCCACGCAAGAGGGGAAGTCAGAGGTAAAAAGCAGCTTTCCCATGTCTGACACAGCACTCATTGGAAGCCAGCCCTCGGTTAATATCCCTCATGAGCATGGAGAATGTTATTTGAAGGAAGCTTGTTACCTTCCTGCCACCCTGCTGCTGCCAGCGGGTGTCTGAGCCCGGGCCAGCCGAGGAGAAAACTGCACGACCCAGGGTAAGCCAAAGAGCAGAAGGAAGGAAAAACCTATTAACAACCAGCATGGTTACTCTGCAATGATCAGACTGAGCCCAGACCTCCTGTTGTATTCAGGAAACCGTATTTGTTTAACTGGCACTGTTAGTGGGGTCCAGGCCTGGATCCATAGCCCGGGAACTCGGTTTGAAAGAGACAGAATATACACCTTAGAGACAAAGAAGGAGAAAACATAATAAAATAGTAAAGCCCAAACAAAAAGAAATGAAGATTTAGATCAACACAAACCGCTGGACGAAAGTCACTCTGCTGGAGTCACTCCAGTTTCATCACAAAATTCTGCTGTTCCAGGCTGATGCTCTCTGCTCTCACCAAAAATCAAGTAATGTCACCAAGTGCTCCACACTTCACACAATCAGAGCTAAGAAACAAGGAGAGAACGAGAGAAGGAGAAGAGGTCTAAAATACAAAGTAGAAGAGGCTGTGGTGTTTTAACATACAGCCCCGACACCGCTTCCAGCAGCAAAGCAACTAATCCTAATAATTCTATAGAGGAGTAGCGGACTGTTCCTTCAGTAGTAAAACACCAACTTTTAAAGGCTACTTAACAAAATGATTTATCAGAAGCACTCTTTGTTGTTGTTTTCTGCACCGTGCTGCGAGTTGTGCTAAATGCACAAGCCAGAGAGATTACTGGATGAAAGCCCTGAGATGTCCCCAGTGCTAATAAAACCCCTCATTTACTCTGTCAGGGGATCTTGCCAACTATTATTATCCTGGCCTGACACCATGAATTACTGTGGGAAGTCATCCGGCCTCATCTCATTTCCCTAAGATGTTAAAAAGGTTATATCTCTTGATATGTAGGTAAAGAACGTACAGTAAATCTACAGCAGTAATGTTAACCAAATGCTTGAGTTACTGGATGCAGTTGCTACTTGTTTCATGGACTATGACTGCTATTTTGTATGATTGGTATGCTGCAGCACTTCTTAAAATAGCTGAGAAATGTCACACATAATTCTTGCACAAATGGAAGAGGTTAGAATGCACCAAGAGCCAAAGACTGCAAAATTTAGCATGAAATCTGCAGTTTCCATGATAATGCTCTGCATGTGTGAAATTATTCACAAGACATGTGTCACACAGCTGTTAAATAATGAAGCTCAATTGGTCTGTTGAAGTTTTGCTGGCTACCTTAATCAAATGCATTTTTTCCTCCATTGCACTAATTGCACTTGCTTTTAATTCACCCCAACTGAGCATGGTATAAGAGCCTGTTATTATCCACAGCTAGGTACGTTAATTACCTTGCTGGACACAGCTGAAGCCAGTCCTCTGCTGCCAGGGAACATTTTAGTGTTAACTGTCAGGGGTGCGTGGCAGTTCCAAAAACCAGTCTTAGCCCAAGACAAGAGGAGGAGAAAGTGTTTCAGTGACAGATGCAATAGGTACAATGGGCTAGATTCATTCTTGGTGCAATACCTTTTACTGTGGTGTAACCACAGCTGGGATGAACTCTGTACGCTGTGACGTGAGATGAGAGGAGCCCAGCAGCACTGGCCAGATTTCAAATGGTTTTCAACATAAAGATTAGCAGAGGGCACATACATGCAAAGAGTGCTTGTCGCAGTTAATAAATTCCTGGCACCAAAACCTTTGGCTGGACTTAGCGCCGCTGTTCTCTGATTCTGTCTGGTTAGAGCAGTGTTGTAAGATCCGTAACAACTTACGTCCGTGCATGCACGCAGGTAACTGTATGCAAAAAGGACAAGCCTCGCTCCAAGAAACTGAACTCTTCCCTCTGTCTTATTTTTTTATGAGCTCTCTTCCTGCCCTTTCAAAGCTGGTGCCTAGAAAATAGCTCTCTGTCACTCTCCATCCAAATGATGGCACGTAAGATTACTATACCCAGATTGTGGAACTGGGAACGGTCATCTGTACCTGCTGTGCTAGCGCACAGCACTGCAGCGCAGAAGAGCAGAAAGGGTGACTTGGACACCAGTTTCCAGCCATACTAAGCAACACGCAGGTCCACCTGGAACTACACTGAGCCTGCAAACCTCTAGCATCCTTGACCAGAAGGTGCTTTACAATATATCTGTAGGCAGGCAAGTCTGAAAACATTGGCTGTATCTCTTTCATCCTTGCCTGCATTTACTTTTTATTGACTGGGGCTGTACAAAGAAGCGCACAGTAGGACTCGTTTGAAAAGCAAGCAGTGTAAGAAATAACCTTCGTTCTTGAAAGAAACCACAAAAGTTATAAATATCACTTATATCCACCTTCCCACTCTTTCAATTCAAACCACTTGTGCGGTTTGGTATCTGCTACTCTGCCTGCTCTAGGCCAGGATGCCTTTGCTCTTGGTGCTGTAGCCCCATGCAATAACTGTGGTAGGGCTTGTTGGTGCTTTCTTTCCTTTCTGGCATATGATATTTGGCATACAGCATATTTATGACAGAATGTTAGACTGAGGTGCAAATGCAGATCTAATCTATTCATCTCTCTTCTTCACATACAAGAAAGCCTGACAGAAGATTCAGTAGAGGCTAGGAAGGAACTCCCCCCCGTTTGCACAGCATGTCGCATTGGCTGGATGCATTATACAGAGAGAAGTTTTCTTCTGAGGCAACATTGCCGAAGGCAGGTTACTGGGCTTGATAGATTAAAGACATGAACCAAAACAACAACGCTATGTTCTCATGTTAATCGTCAGGCTGTTCTCAGGCCTGTAGTTTTAAATTTGGCTGAATGGAGGATCAGTTGAACAGGGCTTGTTTTGTCACATGATTTTTAGTGTTCGCAGTAAGCTGTTAACAAGCTCTGGCAGATTTACGGTCACTAGACATACTTCTGCAAACACATTGTTTACAATTACAGTGAATTCACAGGGCAATGACCACCGAGGGATTGCTCACTATATCTGGATGTAATGCACATTACCATAAAGGCATACGAGAGCGTTCCTGTGCTTGGGTCTTGCAGCAGCCTCCTGCTGAAAAGTAGTGCCTAGCTGGTCAGTGAACCTGAAAACTGGAGGCACGGCACCGGCGACCTCACCCATCCAGTGTCCTATGCGTGGTCTCAAGGAAGTATAAAAACATATTCTCTAAAACTTACAGCAGTACTATTTCTTAAGTACTGGAAAGATGAATTTGCACTTTAATGCTTAAATACAATGAAAAATAGTTATAAGCTAACATCCTCAAATTTTGTTTTGGCGTTTTAAGATATTTCGAGGTATTTATCCATAATACGGATTATTTTTTTTTAAACAAAGATGCTACATCCAAAAGTGTCCAAATAAATTAGTAATCAAGTAACAGTGCTAAATATTAGCAATCTCAGTGTTTCAAGAAAGATGTTCCAAATTAGAATATACAAATTTCACAGTGGCACAGAGCTGGCAAAAACAGCATAAAGAAAGAATTAGAGGTGAGCTCCTAAATAAATTGCTAATACCCATGATCAAAACGTGTCTGTTCCCACCATTTGAAAGCCTGACCCATCATCTTGTACTGGAAACTTCACCTGTCCAAAAAAATGGAACCCATTCTCAGGGCTGCAGGTTCTCTTTCAATTAGGAAATTCCCCTGAAAACTATTTTTAATACTACTGGTACTTTGGTAAGCCAAATAAAAGATAGGAAAGTCCATTTAAAAGCAGCTTCTTCATTATAATTTGCCATTTTGCATCTGTTTTGTGGCTGATACTGTAGCTGTTAAAAAGAATTTACTTGGCAGGTGAAAATTATCTTAAAAAAATATCACTCTATTACTCAAAATACTAAACAAGTGCATAAGCATACAAAACCCTGAAATAATCAAACTAGGAGCTGCAAGGCATTAATTATGAAATTTTCTTAGTGTCTCCTGGACTGTGCTAGAGGTAAGAAAAAGGAGTGTATATTTAACCTGCCAATTATCACAAATAGCTGTAAACTGGTACTAGAACTGATTTAGTTCCATCAATTATCTCTGAAGAGCAGCTCCAAAGTTCTGACCTGTTACAAACACGGCATTATAGACTGATTTATGTACACATTGCTAAATCTTAAAAAAAAATAAAATAAAACACAGCTAAACAGACATCTTCCCAATGAATTCAATTAACTGTGCAGCTTTAAATTGACTCTTCTGAGGTCATTAAATTACTAGTCACTTCTGTATTATATAAATAGGATAGTAGCATGACTTGAATAATTTGAAAATTAATTTGTTCTGTTTCCATGTTCAAGCTAACATAAAAACTTATTATTCTACCTGTTCTTGTGAATAACAGTCGGTTTGTTCTTTTGTAAATTCTCCTGAGCCTTTAAAAAACCGATCTTGCAGTGCATATTGAGGAGGAAATGCCTTTTGAAAACAGGCAAGTCCTTAAAAAAAAAAAACCCACAAAATTGTGAATATTTTACTTAAAACAGTCCTTGCTTAAATCTCCAAAACTAGCTATCTCCTAAGTTTGGGGGTTGCTTGCTTTCTTTGCTTCTGAAGGTAGAAACTGTGAGCTGGAAATAGATGAGTGCTTGTCAGCGCCGTGCCTGAACGGTGCGACCTGCCGCGATTCCCTGGGGAGCTTCGCCTGCTCCTGCGCACCAGGCTTCCTCGGCGACCTCTGCGAAACCAACGTCGACGAGTGCATCAGCCAGCCGTGCCTCAACGGGGGACAGTGCACGGATGATGCCAATGGGTAGGTCTTCTACAGCTGCGTAACGCTAATGTGAGGTGCTATTAGCTCCTCTGTTTGCAGACAGGAACACTACGAGAGCCTGCACTGCAAGGTAGCTGATTGCATTGCAAACTGTGGATTTCACTCCTTGATCCTGCACTGATTTCAGTTTAAATGTGAAAAGGGATTAAAGAATGCAAGTCTGGAGTCAAAGACAACAGGACAACAACATATTTATGGCAAAGACTGACCAAGAAAGTACATTTTTCACATTTGTACTTTCACTTTAAATATTTACAAGATGTTGTTTGTCTGGCCCTGAGGATTGTCATTTAGAGATGAATTCTGTTTCTGAGGCTCATCACACATTAGCTTCTAAGAGAGATGTGCGAGTGTATAAAATTGACTTTGCCAACAGCACCTGCCCACACCGACAGACAGAAGCATTAGAAAAGAGAGGCAGAGGAGAACTGTAATAATAGTAACCATAGTAATAGGTATCATTAGGAAATGTGTCAGGAACTTTACAGGCATACAGGACAACAACTCCTCAGTCGAAACAACCTGCAGTCCATAGACAAAGGAAAAAAAAAACAACATAGAATAAAAGGCAACAGAAAAGTGAGCTTCTCCACCTGCTGTTAATGGCCCTACACAAAGGTTCAGGTGCAGTCCAGGCAGCCAGACCTCTGGCATTCATTCACCGATACTGGCTTTGCATACTCAGCGTGAGATTCCCAAACCAAAAATACGAATGTATAAGCTCAGTCTGAAAGTTCCTAAGTGTATTCATGCAGGCGCTCTTCTCACCAGTATAAGATTTGTCCTCTATTGTGTATTTTCCAGTTTTTATAAAGCAGCTTTGAAGGTTTCAGTGCCCCCAAAATCAGTCCAAAAGTCATGTCAGCAAAAGGCATGCTTGCCTTGAATGAGAGAGGAAAGAGACCATGTTCCGGGACTGAGCTTTTGTACAGTGCGGTGACATGGCACCAACCTTGTGGAGCTCCTTTTCAGCAAAGCTGAATGACTCTGAACAGGACAAAGCAATTTACTGTTTTCCAGTGTAGCTAAAGCATGACAGCAGGGAGAGAGGGAGGTCACCTTGCACTTGACTAGTTCACAGCAGACCCACTTAGTAACCTACACACCCTTTGAGGATACACGCATGAGGTGAGCAACTGGGATGCTCATTCGGGCCAGACTTAATCCTACTCATTTTTCTCCTGGCTTTTAAAGCTGAGGTACACGTAAGAGCAACTTTAATTGGCTTGTAATACTGCAGGATATCTGGAGAACAACTGGAGATTTTCCCACATTTGTTATACGATGAAAAGGATTGGACAAGAAAGCAATTCAAAACAGAAGGGTGTCTAGCAATGTCCTTCCTTTTCTGTATTTTTTGGTTTAAAGGAAGAATTGCAGTCTTTAAACAGTAGTTTTGCTTTTCTGACTAATGCTACAGTACAGCTGAGGCTTTTGTGTGCGCCACCAGCTCTGACAGAAATGTGTGAGGTGAAAGCTTCAGCATTTAAAGCTGTGAATACAAACACCAAACCAAATTCCCCCCCAAATTTCAGACACATTCTTCCAGTGAGGCTTCATGAATGCAACAAAGTAGAACTTGATCTCTTAAAAAAACAGTTTCACATTACTGCACATTTCTTATTTAAATTCAACAATTTACAGAGGTTCCTTATTTGGACTACAAAACCTGGTGTGCACAGGCACAGAGGATACCTCCAAGAATTTTTTTCCACAGGAGATATGCTTCAATGCTCTTTTGATTGCATAGCAAAGAATATTTGCATGTATTGCTTTCTGCATATTGTGAGAATATCAAACAAAAAGCCCCCAAAAAATGTTAGGTAGAGTCTCTAAGAGCATCACTCTTTACAGAAGAAGCCGCCTGCTTGCTCAGTCACAGCCTGCCCACAAGCAGGGCACCCTCCAGATCCCTGCGCGTCAACAGCAACACCAAACACTTAAAGATACTCGAGAAAAAAGGCACATGGATGGGGCTTCACATTGAGTAGTGAGTTGTGAATATTCCTCAATGTGCCGTGATTCTGGACTAAAGGGGAAAAGGAGCATGGACTAAGGCAGAAAAAAATTCTTTCACCACAAAGCTGAACAGCACCAAACTGAAGGCACAAGGAGGAAAGGTGTGAAAAATACAGCAGAAGAAAGAGAAGTCTGTTTTGAGACCATACCTCAGTATGAAAATTATTTTTTCTGATTCACATCTTCCTCATTACTTTTTATATCCTAAATTCAAGTGCCACCTAGTCTAAGTCATCTCTGATTTTGATTTAAGAATAATCCTTACACTAGTAATAAACTGGCCCGCCAGAGGTTTCTGCTTAGGTACACTTAAATAGCATAGTAAAAAGTTTACCCTTTTTGCTTTGTTAGATGGCGGGAGCCAGTTATTCTCTGATCTTCCATTACGTTCAACAATTTTGCATTCTCTCCATATATTTACTCCATGTCTAAGACTTAAATATTAAGTACAGAAATTCTCAAATGAGCATACTTACCTCTTATTCAGCAAGATTCCCCATTATTTCAATTGTACAATAACCAGTGTGTCATTTTTTTGTAAAATTAAATAAGACTAAATTTTTGTTTCTGATAATTATTATTGGACAAAGATCATCCACGCATGCATAGTTATCAACATAGTTATCTTGCAAAGGCCTGTCTTTTCTTATGACACATGCAAGTTGACCTTACACCTTATGACCTAAGCACAGGAGTTATCTATTTTACGATAATTAGCTCACCAGCAAAAAAGCCACAAACAAGAAAACCCAGATGTCACTGATTATATGCATATTATTCATTTTTATATATTAGTTTGTTTACTTCTAAACCCGTTAACAGTGACATTGCTATCAAAAAGAAGCTCATATTACTGATATTATTGGAACTATGCAAGCAATTGACATTTTTGTTCTAACCTAACAATAAAATACGGGTTTTCATCAAAGAGAAAACATCACTTAGTCGAGGAACAGCAATCGCCTTATTATTTGTCGATTCAATTTCTGCCAGTGCAAGAGAAAGGAATACTAACACATTTACTGCCTCTCCAGTTTCCATTTTGTGAGTAAAGATAAGCCTACAAAAATTGCATTGGAAATGACAGAAACCTTTCCCCCCCCCCC
>Ga0065711_1034741_pt1 | contig 23311 bp, 9 predicted proteins | sample Hoacrofraction12_FD_59098 | JGI IMG/M metagenome (GOLD analysis project Ga0065711, IMG submission 59098) | Hoatzin crop microbial communities from Cojedes, Venezuela - Epithelial fraction 12 v2 (version 2) | ecosystem: Host-associated > Birds > Digestive system > Esophagus > Crop | place...
GCCAGGTGGGGTCAGCCCCCACCCCCCGGCTGTGCCCCTTCCTGGATTCCGGTGAAAATTAACCCTGTTCTGGCCAAACCCAGGACAAGCAGTAAAAGCCTTGACTCTGTGTAAGCGCTGCTCGGCAGTAATGGAAACATCCCTGTGCTAGCAACACTGCTTTAAGCACCAATCCAAAGCATAGCCTCATACTAGCTACTACGAAGAAAACTAACTCTATCACAGCCAAAACCAGCACACCAATTCGTCTTATGCAGGACCACTGTTGCATCCAAGTTACATCATAGAAAGAATTTATCTAACTTATGGTAGTACCCAGCATTAATAAGGCTCCTTTTATGAAATGCAAAAAGGATCGTGCTTACTAACATATTGTACACAAAAAAAGGATACTTTTTGCCTTAGGCTAGAGAGTACATAGATGTAAGCTTTCTTCAAGCTATTATTCATAGTTAAAACCTGGACGAAATAGTACTAGATTACATTTTCCACTTTCCCTGCACAGGGTAGCATTTAGATTTAAGATTATAAGAGCATGTTAGAAATACAGACTACTTAATGAAAGAACAAAAATTTCTAGTACATTTGTATGTTTATGTTGCATAAGATAATACAATCCATCTGTTGGAAAAATCCTCACTGAATTACATCTGTCTTAGTAATAAACATGAATAGAAATCAAGATTTTTTTAAAATCAAAAACTGAGTAGTAGTGAGCCTTACCAAGAAATATGTTTAGGAACCTGAGGCAAATTATACATGTTAATGTTGGAGTCACTTGAGAACAGTTAACACAATGTTACCAAATGTCAACTGGAATATTTTGCAGTAACTTACTGAAGAGGCCTGTCTTTAATGAATATATGAATGCTTGGTTTCTAAGTTTTCAACTTCAGATGGCAAAGATTAAGTGCTAAGGGTGTTACTGTAAATGTTTAAGTGAGATGAACATCACTGATTTTCTAATTTTACCACATAGTTTATTTCAGAAGAAAACAAGCACCAGTTACATAGTTCTCCTGCAAGTCAGTAAACAGTCACACAAGAAAACTCAATACAATTTCCTTCTTTGTTTATGTGCAGGGTTTTTAGTTTGGTTTGCAAAGTATTAGAAGAATAATAAGAACCTCCTGACAGAATACCACAACTAAATTTCTAAATAGCCACTCAGTTAATCTCAGTGTTGAATCTAGCTGTTTCAAATTATTGTAATGTATAATAACAGTCTTATTGACAACATAGATGCACAGAGCCAAAAAAAGCTAGAAATAGAGGCCAAAATGATGAACTAAGTGCCAGCCCAAATGACAACAAACACATGGCCATTAACTGAAGAATGGAGGGGTTTAGGAATGCAGCTGTCTGTGGTCTCCTAAAAGTTCCTGAGCAATGAAATGCTGCGGGATTGGCAAAGTCTGGATGAGAAGTACTGCTGAAGACGGTAGGTCCTAAAATGGACCATCAGTTCATGCTGGAATTCAGAGATTTCTGTGGTCAGAATATATTCATTCCATTGGCCTCATAATGTACATCAACAAATTAATATTGCATGGATGTAATTTCAAAGCCTACTGAAGACGAAGAGGCATTATTGAAGCCATTAGAGCACAGATGGTTCAAACTATATGCAGATATTCATACTTGCATTTCTGCATTATAGCTGATTTGTTTTTTATGTTGAACTGTAATGAATTGTCTCATAATCTATTCCATCTTCTTGCCATTAGCAAGCTTTGAATGTTCACAAATAGGAGCAAAGAACTCATTTTCCAGAGCTTTAATCACACAAAGAGGGAATGCCTAATTCTCTAAATGAAATGGTCTGTGATCACTGAAGCAGAGATTTAATATATCACGGCAAATTAGGTAGATTTTAATAAATTACTTATCTCTCTGAATGCTTTACATATGCTTATGAAGAAACATAGCCTGTTTGCAAACAGTGGAAATCCACAGCCTATAAAATCCTTTGAAGAAAATGACAAATAAAAAACTAAATTAAAAAATGAAATGTATTATAGCCTCATTCTCAAGAGACAATCCTTTAACAGCATTTTTTTGATTCACAGCTCCATTAAAAATATCAATTAAATCCTTCACTGAGATTGGTTAAGAGCTGGAAAATTAACTTTCCAAGCTAGACACTGGTTATTCAGACACAACAATTCACTGTATATGTTTGATGTAAATTCTAAAAGTGACCAGAACCAAATGAAAATACAGTTGCCTGTCGCTACAGCTCAAACCAAGTGAAGCAAAGTCTGACATTGTATGGCTTCTTTTTGTGCTTCGACAGATGTTGGCTGAAAGTAAATCTTTTACTGTACAGAAAAATGACTGTGCCTTCCCTCCCCCTACTTCAACTCATGATAATCATAAACAGCTGATTATAATGTTAGTAGAAGGGTAGAAGTTGTTTAAAAAAAAAGGTTGCAATAATTTAATAAGTCCTGCAACTAGCCTCATTTTTTATATTTAATTGATAGGAACCGCATGCATCAAAGAAAACACATACTGAGATTTAATGTGCATAAAATGGATATTAGCATTTTAAAGAGGCAGATTAACACATTAATCCAAGTAATTTTCATATATTGCTTTTAATAAAATCTTCACAGTATAAAATTCTTAATGAGGCTAATCACAGGCATTCCATTTAGTGGGGTGATTAGGGATAACATAAAAGTATTTTTAATCAGTTTTCTAAGGCTTATGGTTTTTTTTATTAAAAATTAAAAATTTGACTTGCATTTTTATTACTGTTTTATGTAGGAAAAAATCTTGAAAATGCAAATAAAGCACATCACTCAATCATGTAGGTATTACTTATTTACAAGACGTTGTCCATTGTGGAGAGATTCTTAGCCTTAGGGGGGAAATATAAAAACAAACAGACTGAAAAGTATACAAAACTTTACAACTACAAATCAAGCGTCCTTTTCATATAAATTATACATTAAATACACTGTAAGAATTACAAAGATATCATCTTTGAAGCACTATCAAGCATATATTTACACTGGGAGAAGGAACTTCTGTAGGCAAACTTCCCTTTCATGCCTTGCAGTCATGTTTGCATTCCTCATAGACTGAACACAGCGCATCGAGGGCTTCCACTGTTACTTTGAGCTTTCCAATTACTGCACTATCATCTTGTGAATCGAAAACTAGAAAGGAAACATAAGAAAACAGCATTAGCAATTTCATTTAAGGTTTTGGGTTTGTTCTGATAATTTTCCTTAGTAATTGGACAAATTAAAAGGCACCTAGCATATGCTTAAAAAAAGAGAAAAAAAGAAAAAAAGAAACCTTCCAATTCAGGCACTCAGCCTACTGGAAACCAAGCACTCTAAGAACTAGAATGTACACCAATAAAAGTATTGGTGTTGGCATTAACTTTGAAATAAAGAAAACTATCTGTATGATAATTGCCTACATAAATTCATTATTTTTCACAATATGTAAATACAGATGTTCCAAACTCTATTAAAGACATATATGCATACTTATAAATACTTTTAAGTAAAAAGTATACTGATTAATGCATTATCTATACTGTGTGTATGACTGGTCCAAATCAGCCTGGACAGTTATTAGTATTTAAATAGTAAATATTTTTTTCCGGTTGGTGCAATGCAAAATTATTTTAATTCCAGGCTTCTGTGTGTTGTAAAATACTGTAGACAAAGATGGTATTTTCCCTAAACTATTTTAACTACCTTCATCTTTGTGTATGTGGCTTTTAGAGTAGTATTTAAAATTTCTATTTTACAGAAATCAGCGAACATGAATTAAAATTGCACTCTTTTACAATATTTAAGTAAGCCCAGAGGGCCACAATCTCTGCTGCAGTGATTAAAAACATGCTGCTAACAGTCAAAAATGAGGCTCCTTCCCAGTCCTGCATAAAAAGCAATACGGCTGCCTAACAGGACTCTAGCAGGAATTTGACTAAAAACAAATAATCTTGACAGCACATCTTTTCAAAGCAAACTATACAGCAGACAAATGGCAAGGTTGTGTATTTACTGTATAAACTGGGGTAAGTACTCTGGGACATGAGATGATACTGCACGCTACAACTTCTAGGCTGCTGGGACAGCTCAGAAGAGGTTTGGAGAAGGAAAAACATGGGATAAACCTTCCATCATTTACTTTTTTGATAGAGCTGTTACAGGACAGACTGGACGCTATTCCTCAAGACTCAAACCATTTTGTACATCCTTGGACAAATCACTCATTGAACCATCAACTTACAGAGCAGACTTCAGGGGACATTATTCTTTTTACTTCTAAGAACAGTAGGATAACAAACTAATGATAACAGGAGATAAAATTAATTCTATTTTCTCAGTTTTAATATTGTCATATGATCTCTGAGACATTGTTATATGTCTTGTCTACAGTCTTTTTCATCCAGCCTTTTGCTTAGCCATTCACTTAATTGCTTCAAATTTCATGTAGGCCATTGTCACTCAATCGGCAACGAAAGGAACAAGTTATGAAAAAAATGTATACTTTCAGTCTTCTGAAAGAATGAAGGAAGATTATGGTATCCCAATTAATGATTAGATCTTCATGTAGTAGCGTCCCATGAATTTCCCTGTGTCTACATTTATTCTTTTCCCCTCAAATCACTATACACTTCAGAGAACATGTACAATATTATTTAGGAATTATATTTATTGTGCCATTACATTTAATCAAAGTTGGTGTCCAGATCGTAAGAACCGATCCTTTTACAATGACTTCGTCCAAGAAAATACACCGATATATTCTGCTTTTCTCATGATCTGACATATGTTAATGTAAAATTAATTTCAATTCTCTGAAAGTTCTAAGTTTTCAGAAAATATGGTTATGGATGCAATAAAAAAAAAATCTAAACTGTACAGCATCTTCAGGGTAAGGAAACTACAGATAGATAATTTCTATCTATTACTATCAATTTCCTAGATATAATGTACGGAAAGTAAGAATTATTTCAAATGTCTTAAGAAGAAGAAATGCTCCTCACAATATTGAAATAGTTGTCATTACATAGTAATGATTATGTTTTGACAGAATAATAACTAGTAACAAAAAACAGTCCTTCCTGTCATAATAATTATCTCCGTTGATGATTTGGAGTGCTGTGAAAGATAACTTTCAAGGGTACAAGATTATATTTATACCACTAATCAGTCTTTCCAAATGGGAATCATGAGAATGGGAATTATGGCCATAAAATCCAGAACAAAAACAATTTTCCAGTGAGAGATTATGAAACACCTTTTTGGAGGAGATGTGCTTTCATACAACTACTTGTGGAAAAATTATTGGTGGAGAAAAGATTAAGTGATTCAGCCACAGTAAGAAGTGCATCAAATCTGTATATTATTTTTCCAGAGTATGGAAATTTGATTCTTCTAGAATTTTACTTATGTTCCTGGAACTTTGATGCATGCTTTGAGTATTTTAGCTGTAGCATAAATGCAGATCATGCATGATAATGGAAATGGATAAGAAAGCCTACTTCCTTCCCTCACTACTCAGCTCCCCATCACTCAAGGCATGGTAATTAGACACAGCAGTAGAAGTAGTAAAGCCACATTAGCTTGGCATTCTACTAGGGCTAACTAGAATTCTTGCTATTGCAAAGAGTCCTTGTGAACTTGGGTGCACTGCGTCTAGTAATCAAGCTGGTTCGCTTACCTTTATAGGAGAGTAACTGTTTTATAACAAATATACTCTCAGATTCTTCACCGAGCTTTACCACAATTGGAAAAGAGGATGGAGAGGAACAGGTAAGGAGAAAAATGCACCGTTGATAACCATGTCCCTGCTACCCTTGGGAATAGGAAAGTCTAAGCAAGGGGAATATCTTCCTTCCCTGTATATGCAAGGACCCAGAAGTCTTCTTGACTCTTCTTATCAGCCTTATAAAAATCATGTTGTAATACCCAGGAACTGAAGATTCCATATCTCCTACTCACCTCACCTTGCTTCAATTAGTCACAGTGAAAGTTTGGTCACAGTCTTGTTACAGAAGGATGCTTACTCTAAACTAATACCTAACCAAAGCCACCAGTATTTCATACTGTCTCAGATACGGGTTTCATATGGAGGACACAAGCTTGAGGTACTCTGGGGGTTATAACATAACTTCAAACAAGACATAGACATTAGCAATACAAAATTACTGACACAAATTTTAATAATAAAAAATAAATTTATCAACTTCGTAGCATAAAGTATGTCGTACAAAATAGAAAATTACAGTAAGCGGGCATATGTCTTGACAGTTCTTAGGTTTTATAAATGAATTACTGTGAGCTAGGAATTCTGTTTGGTTTGGGTTTTTTTAAAACAGATTTTAAGGAATAACAATAGTTCATAGTTTTTACAGACTTTTGCAAACAAATGTGGAAGCCATTAGTTAATATTAAAGAATTTCTCATTGAAACTATGTCAAACAATTACTTGCACAGTAAAGCTTGCAGAGAAAAGCAGAGGTTCAACAAATAATTTTAGGGTAAACAAGGTTGCACCAAAGTCATCTCAAACTTACCATCAATATCTTGCTCAATGATATCTCTTTGCTTCTGGAATATCTCTCTCAAACTGACATAAGCGAAACCAATATCTTCACAGTCAAGATCCTGTTCATCTTCTGGGGGATCGCTGACCACTGTAAATCGTAGGCTAAGCATAGAAAAAAAATTATGTAATTTTTTTTTACCTTCAAAAAGTGTTGAAAATTAACTCAAAAAACAGTAAAAAGGCAAAAAAATCCGCTCTACTTCACCAGTGAAGCATAAACCAGAACTCTTTATCAATTATATTCAACTTTTTCCATGACAAGAATAGTCTGAGACCCTTTCTTTTAAATGTTCTCTCCTTCTTTAGCATTATTTAGCAGTACTAAAGGGACAAAGGTGCTGTAACCACAGATCTGCAGGCTTATAGAATTTTTTCATTATTCTCCCCCCTCCCCACCACCTTGTGGCACCATTCTTGTTCATGTGGCAGTGACAGGTGGAATAATGTAAGGATTAAAGACTTTTTCACAGTTCAAACTTGTAAGTTTGTTTAGCTCAGCTGCTGAATCAACTGTTCAAGTCACTTAATTTCTTTGTATTTACCCCCACAGGTAAAAATCAAAATTGTACATATGTAATTTAATGCTTTTAGCAAAACTAATTTATAAAAGATATAAAAATCTATTTTTTTTGTTTTGTGTTTTTTTTATTTTACTTTCTTTTAAATAATTTTTACTGTGTTGACCATACCATGCAAATTATTTGCGTGAAGAAATAAAAAAAAAATCATAAGCAACAATGAAAGGTTTAGAGTAAACTTTATTACATTTTGTTGGTTAAAACCTTTTAATCCCATAAACTTCAAAAGTTCAACTACTTTGATTTAGTCAGGCCACATAAGATGAACTTGTATGATTATATCAACTTTGATGTGGAGCATGCTTATGAAGTAAAACTTGTCAGTTGCCCCCAGTTACCGTGCTTTATTTGCACAGTAGTCGTGGAACATGTTAATTGGATTCCTGTTGGGACTGGACTAAACTGAAGATGTGCTCCAGGAGTACCTACCCCTAATGCCCTCCAGTGCAACAGACATTCAAACAACACAGTCGGCTACCATCCTAACTCTCAAAAACATCCTAAAAAATCGATGTACTGTGAATATCAGCCAATTAGCAACAACTGCTTTGCGCTAAAGGTTCTCTGGTCTGCACAACCAGATCATTTAGGTCTAGGCTTAGTAAATTTTAAGCCACGCATTTTCTTGGCTTTACACGGAGTAGCATGGAAGACATGAGATAAATATTTGAGAAAGACAAACCATATCAAATTTTCTCTTGATGTCAGAAACACTAGCCATATTCAATGAAGTATTTCCAAACACCAAGTGTAAAATACTTAGGTGAAAGTCACTGAGAATTTTCACACCTCATTTAGATACTTGGAGAGCATATTCTAGCTACGAACACATTCCACAAAAATAACAGGAACCTAAAGGCAGTCCTCTCAAAATAGCATCTTTCTCATGTTGTCTTGTCTAGTCATTATTTAAAGTTGGACCTTACACAGCAAATTGTCCTGCATTTGTTCCCCATGACCAACACATACCATATTTTATCTTCATTATTTTGTTCCTCTTTTACACTTAAACTACCCGTGAGTACAGCCTGGACACAAAGGCCTTTGAGTATCTATCATGCTGTCTAAGCACAGCCTGTTTGTCCATCACAAAAATCTAAGCCGAACAACTATATAAAATATTTGCATTTCTTCTGTGAACTTAAATTACACTCATTGCATCCAAGTATGGCTTTTCGTTTAAACATGTAATTCCAGTATTGTGCTGGAGCTGACTCGAGTTAGTGGCTTGTGTTGGGGCCAAAAACACCGAGACTGACAAAATGACAGGAATTCAGAGCCAATTACTGTTTTGGTATGTCTTGGCAATGTTGTTTAAACTGTGAATTCTTGTGAGTTTTACAGCCTAAAAATGTTACAATAAGCATCATTTCAAATGAGTAACAATCAAGTTGCGTAAAATGGAAGTCTACAGGAAAGGACATCTTAGAAAAAATATAATCAAATATTCTCAAAAGACTTTAAACATAACAACTGCAATATGCTTTTATAGTAGTTTATTTTTGTGCTGGGCTCTTACTAAGAAATATGCATTAAAGAAAATATATATAAAAATATCTGTCACTGAAATCTATTTGATTTCACTTATTGAAAATATGTGTCTTTAAAAAAAAATTCTGGAGGCAAAAAAGGAAAAATATCACAGCTATTTCCAACAGCAGATTGCTTGATTGAGTGTAATAGATCGAACTTTAGATTTTGGCACAGAGCTAAGCAGCAGCAAATCTGCCAAAACTCAATAAAGAAGGAAGAAATATGTAGATGTGTGCAATAAATATAAATGAAATAAGAACAAATTACAAATTGTAATAATAACTGACAAAGCTCTTGGGTATTTGGAACAGATCTGTTTTGTTATGATTCAGTGTCAATGCTAAATGAAATCAACTGGACAAACCAGCTTAGAAGTTAAGACAGTGATAGAAGAGGAGGAGATTAGTGCTGGATTAATTTAATCACTTAAGGGTACTAACTACTACTAAAATTTTCACTCAAGTATAAACTAAAAGCAGGTTTAGTAACATTTGGGAGAGGACCTTATAGCCAAAGTGCAAAGTCCTTCATACTGGTCTACTTTCTGGTTCAAATCATATGCAAGTATTTTACATTAACAGAGCAAGCTTCAACAAAACAGATAAAAAAGAACTGCACTTCTAACAGCTTATAGTTCCAATATGCCTAAAAGATTACAATATTGGATCAAATCTTTGCTGCTAATCAGGAAGGAGCAGATTTGAACTCTGATTCCCATGAGAATACTCCAAGTAGACGACTGCAAGAATGGTACCACAATCACTTTGAATTTTGTATTTTTAAAAAATATTACAAATGCTTTAAATTTAGAAAAGATTTGATTCTGATATTCAATATGCTTTAAATTGTTTTCTTCATTTACCAAAAATTGCAAGAATTTTGTTTTCAGTTTAAACTGACTAAAAAGACACAGTTTACATTGCCCTGGAACATACTGCATGTGAACAGACTCCTCACTCTGCTTCAGCACAGAACACACAAATGTGCAGCTGGTGTCCCACCCTACCTTAATACTGCCTCACTTATGTAAGAAAATTTGATGGAAGTTGGAATATCAAATTCATACTAGGATTTCTTACATAAAGTCATGTACAGTGTTCCTCTCCCATACTTCTCTCTAGGAACCTAGACTTTCTCTCTAGCTTATTTCACTTTTCTATAACACGAGGTATCAGTACTCGCTTCCTTCCAGGAATCCCATGGCTACTGACAGAATAAGAAGAAATCTTGACATCATGTTAAAAGTATTGTGTGGGAAGATATTTGCTAGCCACTGCAAGAAATACTAGAGAATTAAATGAAACTTGCCTGCTAATAAAGGGCGAAAAGAAAAGGAAAAAATAATAATTGCCTTAAGCTTAAAATGCGCTTTGCAATGAAGCAGAAAAACCTGGACAAATATTTATTGTTGTTGTTATGACAACACTTAAAGTGTTATCACCAGCAGGGAATTTAGAGTGCCTGGACAAAAGCTGTGATGTAGGCAAATTTGATTCTAATTCTTTATTCCAGAGATCAGTCATTTTTAAGCACCAAGGAGAAAACCTTGTGTGTTAATATAGCCTATTAATGTGAAGCTAACAACATACAGATGCTTTATTCTCCTATTACATAGCTGCATAGATTTTGTTACTTTGGAGAACAATGATTTCATAAAGTCAGTTTCTTGGAGTAACAATAATTTCCTACCAAGAAATGACGCACCTGTCAGGATCAGCCTGGAAACCTCTTGCATAAACCTGTTCACTCTTGTTATCACAGCAGGGTGACTGCTAGAAGAATGGATTCCTCCATTCTTCACACATGTCTCTTTTGACACTTGTCAGAAGAGCATATACTCTACCGTCAGGTCTGCAAGCATTGCAAGTACCATCTGGCATGAGCAGTCAGGTAAGTTTCTCCATCTGACCCAAATTTCTGCACTCTTAGAATGCTGAAAGGCAACAGTGGAATACAAACAGGATGAAGAATAAAAGATAACTCTGACACAGTTACAGCAAGTTAAATGGACTGCCAGAAATGCCTCCTGTTATCAACCTATTTAAAGACGTGAACACCTAAGTAAATAACTATGGGATTCAGATGATAAAATAACATAGTAATTTTGTATCTTTTTTTCCCCCCAAGTTTTACAAATATTAGTAAGTATAGCTTCCTAACATAAATAAGGATTTGACTAATTTGAATCCCTATTACATAGAAGAAGAAACAAAACAAAAAGGCTACCCATGTCACACAATACAGGTATAAGATAAAGCAAGTGTTCTGACAAAATTTCCACATTATTGATAGAGACATTGGCTGTCTGAAAACATAAAGACAAAGGTGGTTGTCAAAAGAGATGAACCGTCTTTGTGGTATGCAACAATTACTGACCTAAATAGGATTTCAGTCTTCCTAGTCTCCTACTACCTTGTGCGCATATATTTTAGTTTTATATCATTCTATTTAGCAGCATATTTTGATTTTCTTGAATACTGAATATTCTTGCATTTTCTGCCACTAAAACCATTTATTCAAATGTGGAACTAAAATCAACATTTTTAATAAACACAATGATTCCATATCAAGAAATGAAATTGAAAGAAGGGAAAAGATCAACTTTGTTTTGAAATCTTATCTTTTAATGAATAGTAAACCCCACTGTCAACAACTTTTAGATTGGATATTAGGAAAAATATTTTCACTGATAGGGTTGACAAGCACTGGAACAGGCTGCCCAGGGAAGTGGTTGAGTCACCATCCCTGGAGGTATTTAAAAGACGTGTAGATGTGGCACTTAGGGACATGGTTTACTGGTGGACTTGGCAGTGCTGGGTTTATGGCTGGAGTCAACGATCTTAAAGGTCTTTTCCAACCTAAATGGTTCTATGATTCTATGAAATAAACATTCTTTCCCATATAAATGCCATGTCAATCTAAATTTACTTATTTATAAGTATAAACTAAAAGAGAATAAAGCTGTGAAATGCATTACTTTCAGGGCCAAGCTGGCTCCTGTTTCAACTATAGGATTAGGCTATAGGTACAGCTTTGGGTTCACAGTAATTTTATGTATCATATTAATATCTATTTTAACACCTGATAATATTTATCTTATTCAAAGGACATTTATTAAAGTGATTCTCCTTTTGGAAGATAAAAATAGTATGTGATGTGTCTACTTATTTATGTTCTAATATGTACCAAATCATTATGAGTACCATTTCTAGTAAAATTTATTGTGAAAGGGAGAAAGTTCACCTGAAAACTTCATACACCACTTCATACACATAATACACTATCTATGCTCCTATAATCTGGCATTGCACAAACACAAAGTGTTAAGGATAAACCATGTGCAGGCAATTTTCAATGATATTTATATCCTTGATAATTTGGTTTCCTGAGTTTTAAAGCATTACTTTAGTTCAGTTCCTGTTTCAGCTGAAAAAGCTCTGATATTAGTTTGTAAGGCTTGTGATAGAAAACATGTGTTGAAGATATAACTAGGGCAGGTTTAAAATGCATAGGCTTGAAAACATTTGATGTATAGGCAGAATCTTTCCATAAATTTTGTTTCTTGGTGGTCCTCTTACTATGATAAGTCGGGAACTGGACTACTGATGAACCTCCTGCCTTGCTATTTAGTCAACACAGAACTGAAATTTCACCACAGACCAAACTAGACACACCAATAAATACAGAAAACTACCTGTCTAGTAACTAAGAGGACAGTACCATGGTGACACATGTAAAAGATGAATGCTTCTGCTGTGGGAAAAAGCTTGCTGCTGTTATTTTACCTTACTTCACCTTATTTTTACCTCAAGTTTTGTTAAATATTTAGTATAGATATATAAGTATTTATAGGTGAAATTGCAGCCCACAGACTATTTTCCATTGCTGAATCATCATCCTCAGGAAAAGATAACTATTTTGTCCTCAGTATTGTTAAATTCTTACTAGAACACGTTAGTCACTTTCCTAATCTATATGGTAAAATAAGTCCTCTAGCTTGCTTATTAAGTGAAGACTATTTTTTTTTTCTTAAATCTCCAAACCTAAGCATGGTTTGGTATGATATTTCCATCCCAACAAGCAATCATTTCATGGTGTTCCCTGCTCCATTCCAGTAAAATCTGTTTTCTGGCCCAGACATGAAACTCTGCTTTAGAAGCGAAACGGAATGAACAGAGATCATTCTCTTTCTTACTGCAGAGTGAATCTGTGATTTGTGAATAAGTACATATTTAAAAGTTTACAAGTAACTCCTACACTTCAAATACAACCAGCAGGTATTCTAGTCTTCTGCATATTAAATGACTCTTCAAATTAATAATTGTTCCATTTTAATGAAGACATTTCTGCTTCAGAAGGAAGCGGAATCAAAGGATGTCATTCATTCTCTAAAAGTAACATGCATGCTATCTCAACCAAAAAATTTGAATAAGAACAGATTTATTATTAGGCTTGGAGAAGACTAATTTATACTCTTTCTCATGTATTTGTGTAACAGCTGCCTGCTACCTCTATCTATCTGTCTGTCTGTCTGTCTATCTAGTTTTTTGGAAATTCTAGGGCCAAGGAACACTTTCTGAAGGTCTTACACTCCTTCCTGTACTCTGAATTCAGAAAGCAACATTTGTATTACTCTTCCATCAGGCAAATATGTGCTTTATGAATTCATTATTGATAGAATGCTGATGACAGAATCTCTCTTTTGCAAAATGAGGTTGTTGAACAAAACCAAACCAAAACACAGCAGTGAAACAACATTAAGAGAGGTTGCAATATTCTGTACCACATGAACCTACTCAGGGAGAAACGTAGACCAATTGCCACATCAGAATGTGGGTATCATTCCTAGCTGAAACAAAATTTTCTCTGGTTAGTTATGTATTAACTTCTCAGGGATACCTCCTTAATAAAGTCAAACAAGAAGCCAAACCATAAGCATCATTTACAAAGAACTTTTATAGAGTTTTTCAGCACTAGTAAGTACCTGTCAGTATGTAGATCTGGCTTCAGAAGCATAGACTTGAGATACTCTCTTCTTGCGCGATTATTTGCTTTATCCACATGTATCACTGCAAAGCAAATCGGAATATAATTAGTTAACAATTGTTTTTCATCTTTTAGAAGAAAGAGCACTAAGAAAATCACTAAGAAAAGCAGACATTTCTTTCCCTTGTCTTTCCTAAGGAAAAGCAACAATGTTAGAATCAAATTTGAAAGGTCATGTGATCTAATGGTGTGTCACTGGCAGGTTTATGTGCACACTGTCAAAAAAGATACAAGCAGCATCCAAGCATGCCACATAGCTGTCATTTCCTGTTAATGGCAATAGCAGTCATGATTTTAAAAGCCAGTGGTCTTTATTGCTTTGTATTTCAAGTGATTTACTGCATTTTCTTCCACTGAGGAAGCTAGTGATAATGATAATGTATGGCAGAGTGCTTGTCCTTTTTGACAGCTCAGTAATTTAATCCCCTCTTCCTGCCACAATATTTCAATAAGAGAAACATCTAGACCAATGGACTAGAGAAAATCCACAGCCTTGGGAGTGTGTGCAAGTGCTCTGAAAGGCTTTTATTGTTTAAATTTAAAACACAAAGACCAGCTTTTAATTTTTGTACCATTAATATGACCTACAGTGAAAAAGAGCCTTGGTTTGGAAAAACAGTAAAAGAATGAGAAACAGGGTTTTAGGAAATTCTTTAAGAAGTTTTTGGGCATCTTATATTAAGAAAGTAGCTTCTTTCTTGCAAATGGTATCAGCCTACAAGTATCAGTAAACCACTGTGAAAGATCATAAAAATTCTGGACGAGAAAACTGAAAAACAGTGTTAAAGGAATTACTTTTTTATAAAAAAAAATGCAGCTAAAAAAAATTTTCTAGGACGGAACTAGAATGAATATAACCCTCTGAGAAACAAACATAGCTCTTATGAATACTTTTCATTTGTTTTTGAGGGCAGGAGGAGGAGCTAGAAATTTGTCTGTCTTTAAATTCTCACATCTTTAATATTTACATGCCTCGCTGTCTTCTAGTTACTCTGCCACTGTACTCAAACGCGCTTTTTTTCACTCTCCACATCACATTAAGGTTTCCTTTTCCTATGAGACGACAGAAATCTTTAATGCATTTCAAACTCTCTTCTACTGTCCAAAATAAACTTTTTTGTACAAGCAGAAATTACCAATTCTACCAAGGAGCAGAAGGTATTGGAATACAGGAGTACGAAAGAGAGATAGGAAGGCTCAAATTAATTCCCTGCAGAGGGATTTACTGAAGGACATATGTCTGTAAAAGTCCTTCTAGGAAGCACACCTTCCAGAGCTACTGGCTCTCTAGTTTTCTCCAAAACTGCTCCTCAACTCTTACCTGGCCAGCAAAATCGCTACTAGAAATTAGTTACTTTTAGCAAACAGCCAGTACAATTGGTATCTGAACCATTCAATCCAAGCAATCTGCAATTTAACACCTTTTTCTCTACTAACAGAAAGCAAAGCATTGGTGCTCTATCTTGGAATCTTTAGTTTCCACCCACAATATTCTTACTTTCTTAGACAGGTTAAAAGAAGCCGTTACTGCCATCTGCTATTCTTTTGGGCATGCGAATGACTTTCCACATGTGCTACTCTCATGGCCGAGTGCTCCTACGGCCACCACAGGAAGTGATGGGGAGGCAGCAGGGAGACAGATGGACAGCCAAAGAACTTCAAAGGAGCTGCCACATCAACAGACTCTTCCCTTCCCCATAAGCATCCCAAATGGAATTTCCTAAGTTTACTAATTCTGTATCTAAAACAATTTTAAATGGAAATTATTTACAAACCTAAACAGTTTGAATTCATTTCTTGAAATGGAAAAATTCAGACTAGCAAGTAAAACAGTCAGCACAAGAACTCCATTTAAGTCTGGGGAAAATGATTAACCATAGTGCAAATAAATTTTTAGATCCTGATGAATAACATGCTTTCATTATTGATAGATCCCTTTGTACTGCTTGAGCTTAAAATTGTAACATTGCTCCAAGGCACAGAACATCTTGTATTTCTATCCAATTAATTGCAAAAATCATTCAAAATTACCTTGCGACAGTTTGCATCTAAAATTGTAATTTTAAAGTTTTTCCTAAAGAAGCACTAAAACCTGAAGATTACAATGACCCCAGAATCTTGTTAAAAATCACTGCAATCGCAAACATTAACATAGCTGGTTCTGTTATAGCATATTTTTTTCATAATTCACTTCCTAACAAAACTGAACAACTACGTGCTGAAGCAGAGTTTCATTACAAGGATGAGGGAAAAATGCCTCATACAGTGTTGAGCCTTGATGGAGAAAAGGAATAAACACAAAAAAGTATAACAATGTTTTCTGATGCAAGGCCTTAATATTTTCATTTGAATTGTACTGAGGAATCCACCCTTTAGAATATGGATACTCAGAAGTTTACTTTTAATAAAAAACAACCCCCACCATCCCTCTCCCACCTTCCCTTCCTTTGGTCTACTCACTCTTGTACTTCATGTTGTTCAAATAACCACCTGTTCTCTCAAGAGCAAAAGCTTTCCTATTAAATGTCATATGAAATCCTTGCAAAAATTTGAAAATCTTTCTTCTCCTTTTCCTGCCTGTTCTCTAGAACCACTGCATACAGTGATAAGGACACATTTCGGACCTTCAACCAATCTTACTTTCTAGTAACTTTCTTGCCACCTCAGCATTTTTGTAGTTAAGTCTTCCTATTTAATAAAATACAAATGCTTTTTGTTAACAACATTTGTGTACTAACCTTACCTTTGTCATTTCAGTAATTGTGGCCTTGACAAGAAAGATGTTTATTTTGCTGAAACTAAGAGTCAAGTATCAATAGATGCATTTATACGTGAGGGAGGACTGGGTTTTGTTTGCTTGGAGCAACATGTTTCCCTATGTTTTTCTGACAGTGACACTGCCATTACATTCACTTTAAAGCATATATTGTGGCATGACTGGAAATGAATAATTTCCAAGACACAATTTTAAACTGTATTAAAATGTTAAAATATTGATTGCTTACTATGATCTGTAACACACTCTAACATCAAAACCAAACCACACCAGAACAAACCCCATCAGGACAAAGTCATGGTGTAAGCACAATTTGGCAAGTTCCAGTTTTCTCTGAATTTATGGGACAGTAGTGTTTGAAGCATTCTTGGATATTCTAATAACTCTTCCCACCACTAATGAATACAACAGTTCCTCTCTGCAGTCAGTATGGCCATCAGTAGATACAACACTTAATGTCATGGGAAATCAAGAGCTATGCAGTATAACCCTAGAGCATATAAACCTCCCATTCAAGTTTCTGTTCCAAGACCTTGGAAGAAAGAAAAGGTCCTCTAACCATTCCTAGTCAGTAAGTCATACTCAAAATAAACAATTAATGTCAAGTTACATGCTCTAACCACTTATGAAAAGGGAAATTCATAGAATCTTGTATGTCCAATTCAATGAAGTTCTACTAAATTATTTTTCAACAAGATTCCATTATCTTCTTGTATGTTACATATCAAGCAATGACAGCGAAGGACGTGCAAGAGGTGTGGAAAAACTTCAAACGTTTTTTAAGCAACAAATCTCATGAAGCCTTCTGTGTCAGTTAAGACATTTTTAAAACAGTCAAGCTGTTTCAGTTACAAATAATATAAAATCTTTTATTTATAAGAATTAATGATTTTTTAGATTAGTTATGGACTAACCCTAATTTTCTCAATGCAAAAATCTAGAGGACTATTAGTTTCCTTCTAAGCTCAAAGTAAATTTCTTTCTACCCATGCAAATCTCTTTTTTATTAAAGAAAATATTCAATTAACCTCAAATATTCAACATACTCAAATCTAATTAGACATGAATAAGAAATGCAGTAAAGCTATAGTAAACACACATGCAGATTTCATTAATATTATCTTATTGGCTTTCCAACTGACATAATCAAACAGCAAACTCATTAGGATTTTTCCCCCCTATATGCAAAGGTAATCTTGAGTAGAAATTAGATGACCAATTATCTAAGCAAAACTCTGCAAATAACAACCACATTAGCATTGTGCTGCAGAATACAATCCTGAAGCAATTAAGACCAAACCCACTTTTGGATATTGATTTGTTGGGATATTTCAAAGTTTAAACAGTTCTATATTTGATACTTAAGCAGCAAATAGAAAAACCAAAGATATGAAGCCAAGTTTTGGCTAGTTTTGACTAGTAGAAATAATATGATGCAGCACTACCAGATTGGAAAGCCTTGGTAATTATAGTCTCTACAAAGTATGATACGTTTTTCAAATATCACAGCTTGAAATATATTTAAGTTTCATAATTGTCTAAAGATTCTGTATTCATCATGTTTTCTGCATTTTACCAGTTTAACTTTGCAGAGTCAATACTTTAAAAACTAGTATTATGCTTAGACCATACCCAATATACCCAGGAATCAGAATATTATGTAAGAATTTTTATACCTTCTGAATGATTCTTATCATGCAAGAGAAATCAAAAGTGATAAATAGATTTTATTGGGTTATGGTGTTCTTTTAGTGTGGTTTTAAAAAATTTATTTCAATTATGTCTGCCTATCTAGAACAATTGGAAAAGTGTTTACAGCAGCTAGCAAAATGAATATTGCTCAGGTCATTAAAAGATTTCTTACTTTTCTGATGTCTCATTTGGTATACGATGCCAGAAATCTCATTTGTTTGAGTGGAAGTAAGCCTCAGTGAATGAAAGAGTTTGCAGTGCTATCAGTTTTTGTGGTTTTGTTTTTTGTCCTAAAGTCTTACTGTCTTTCTCAGAGCACAGCAGTTAACATATTGTGCCCTGTCCTCTATATTCTCTCTCAAATGGGCAGTCCGACTATAGTAACGGTTGATGTGGGTAGTCCAGTAGTTTATGAATATTAGGAGGATATAAAAGAGTAAATGCTTTGGCAAGTCTCCTTCTAAAATCAGGTCTCTAGATGGTAGCAATATTAAAGATCTGACTGTGGCATCACTTTTGCAAAGCCACTTTTACAGAATTATTTTTAGAACAACACTAATTTGAATGTCTGTATTAGTGGTGTGTCACAAATAGCAAACTGAGTCACCTGCTCCCAGATACTCTCAGCTAAAAATGCAATACTTGAAGTCCAAGACAACATAAAGCACTCAGACTGAATCTTAAATGAAATAGATTTTAACACACACAAAAAGTTACTGAATAATTGAAATACTATGAAATAGCTAGGAAAATAATTAACAAGAGATTTATCAGTTATTACAATAGTTCTTTGTAGGCTATTAGTGTAATTTACATCGTGTATTGACATAAAGTGTTTTCAAATGTTCATTTATTAGAGAACAGCGTAAGGAACACGCAGGATTAAGCATTATGAAATAAATAGCAATGTACTGGTATTAAACACTGCTGAATATGTTTCAAAAAGTTCTTATTAAAGGAATAGTGCATATTCCCAAGTGATGATCAAGTCCAACTATGTATTTTCTCTTTTCAACTGTATTTTAGTTGTACATAGTTACAGAGAATGCTTTTCTTTTGCTGTATGATCATGTACTGATAGAGAATCCATCCACCATGTTCTTTGACAAAGAATATGGAAATTTTAGTTATGTATAGCCTATTTTTAAAATGTATGCACTAGCACCATATTTCAATATATTGCAATGTTATCTCACACAGAAGTCTACTTCAATAATTCATTTTATACTTTAAAATTACATCCTTACCTCATTTCTTAAAAATCACTTTTAATATTTTCCAAAATATTTAGGAAATAGACAAATACTATCAGTACACTGACAAGTGCAACTACATATTATAGAGGAAGTAGGCTTTATTGGCAGGCTTTGTCATAAGAGAGAATTTCCGAGAAGAAACAAGCCTGCTCGGGAATACATCATACTTACTACTGCTATAGTTATAGTGAATCCTCTGACCACTCGCTGGTTTTGGAAGCGACAGCGGCGTCTCCTCCGTAAGGAAATTGTATAATCTGCATTCTACAAACAGCTGCTGTATTGTTTCATCTGATGCAATTCGTGACTCACTAAGACCAAGCGATATAATTTCAATCCGTATTTTTTCAGTTGTCTGTTTAAAAACAAAGCACAAACACAATAGAAATTATTTTGTGTTGGTTCAAGTGTTAACACAAAACAAACATACATGTAAATCACTGGCTATTTTGTATGGTTAGCACTGATTGATTGATTTTGACATAGACACAATGAGATTCTAAAGCCCCAGGGTTTGTAGTTAAGAATATTGTTGCAACAGATACCGATTTACATTGTGTTGAAAATATTTTTCCAATAGTCATACTCTGGTGGCGAAGATTAGGTTAAGGTTATCTTCATGTACAAATGATATCTGAACCACAAATTTCAATTGCTATTATTTTTAGCTACACAGCAAAGTGATTTGTATCTTGATCCTGTAACTGCTTGAAATAATCTCAGCAATATTAGGTACCAAAGTTTTCCAAATGAAAGAGAATTGTGAGACTCTGAGCCTAGTGTAGACTATACTATAAATAGTTCAATAAAAATCCACCAAGTCACATAGTAGTTAGGCATGTAAAGCAATATTGTATTTATATGGAAATCAACTTCATATACGGAACTTTTCTAGTTAAATCAAATATACATTTACAAGTTAAAGTTAACAATATGACAATAAAAGTTATATCCCTCTTGTTCTTCACCAGAGCTTTTTCTCATTACATTTAACTAAAATGACATTTTTCTGTTGCTTATATGAAATTATTTCATTCTGTTCAGTAAAGTCCGTATTATTTGCATACAGATAAATTTTAATAAGCTTTATATATTTAAGGGGGAATGTCAGACTCTACCAAAAGAATCACAAATATTTCCCTAGGTAACTCCGTAATTTGAAGAAAGAAAAGCCACTATGGTTTAAAATTGGAGTACACAGGTGAACATTCACAGATGAGAATCTTCAAAGAGCAAACAGAACAAGCTGGAGTTCAGAAATACAAAATTTATTTATTTATTTATTTTCAAGTTCATAACTCTATTAAAAATATTTCCCCTATATGGAAATGTTTGACAGTTTTTGACTGTAAACTTAAATTACTTGAAGTAATAAGTGATATTCAAAAGAGTAGCTTTCTCTATTCAGTGTTAGAACTGCAAGTCAATATTCTAATTTATTATGGAGATAGCCTATATTTTTCCAAGCAAATTATATAATTAATCAAACTGAAAAGCAGGTGTATCCTATTCTGAAAATATCCATCATATAGAACAATTTCCAATGCTGTCAAGCTCTTTCAATATTTGATGAAGTAATTTTACCCCCTCCTTTCAAAAGACATTTCCTTTTATTATGTATCCTAAGACACTTTAACTAAAACCCCAAATCTGAATATTTCAATAAGGTTGTTTTATTATTCAGTAGATTCATGGAAATTTTACTAGGATGACAGAGAAAATTCCACACCATTCTGTCTCCACTAATACAGGTACATGGCTTCAGCTGGCAATATTACTGGGATTAGCATAGAATGATGAAATATTTAAAGGATTTTTTTTTTTTCTAAAATCTAATAAATCAAATGACTGCCAAATGTCATTAAAGTGATGGTCTTTGACTTGAATATGCTTTTCATATTCAAATATGAAAAGAAAGAGATGAAAGCCTGGAAAGGTTACTCAGTTTCAACTAATAACCTCAAGCACTCTACATTCACATGCATAAAAAATGAAATTGGCTCTATTGTCTAATTTTACTTCAGAAACAACTCTTTTCTTCTTACACTGAATAGATGTATTAGCATCTGTATTTAAAGTGATATGCTGAGTGGTTTTGTTCGCCCCAAAGTGTTTAGCAGCTATGTCAAGCTAGTTTGTACACAGACAGTAGTTTATGAATCAAGCCCAAATACAATACCCTGTATTATAAAGTATCTCTTTTCCACAATTTAAAACTCGTTTGACATATTTAACACTTGTAATTGCATACTGTAGGCAAAGAATATTACAGTTTTTCAAGGATAGCAGGGTAAAGCCAGGTATCTTGCTTTCTAACTTATAAGGAACCAAATAACTGAGTCATACTATTAGAAAATCATAAGAAAAAAAAGAAATACTTTAAAGCTTAACAGTCAAGAATATTTTAAGGCCTATTTTTATTAATATTAAACATGAATACAGCCCATACAAAGGAGAACACAAGCTGATTAAAAAAAGATATTTACAAATAAAAAAATATAGAAATGCTTAAGAATGGCACAGCTAGCATGACATATTTCACTGCTAATACACAAACACTCATATTTTCAGCATAGCTACATAATATGTAGCATCCAATATATGATAGGAATTAATTCTTAAACAACTAATTTTATGTCTATGATGCAGAGTGAAGTATGTTATTTAAATCTTTTCCTAAATTTTGGGGTGTTTTTTAAGCCTTGGTCTCATTTATCAGGTACGATTCCAGTGAAAAATGGATAGTTTGTCATGACAAATTACTTTCCACAAATCATTCTCCTTCGATGGGAATAAATACTAAATTTAAAGACTAATTTTAAAACAAAATACACTATGAAATTTCCTCTAACAGAGATGTGACACACACATTAAAATAAAGAATCCTAAATGCTTTCAAAGACTGTCTTTGACAAACTGGTTCAGTGCTTAAATTTCAAGGGAAGAAAACAAAACATGAGCAAGATACTTAGTCTATGGCAATATTCTTTCTTTAGTATTTAGTATTGACTCTTTGTAATTAACACTACCCAGAGATTTGGAAGAACTGCTAAACTCCTTCAAACTTTAGCATTAGGTTAAGTACTAAATGCATTGGACGCTACATCTGAATCTGAAGTCCCAACATAACTGTTCTCCTCTTTCTGATGTCCGAGATTAAAAAAGTTTTTTTTAATTTCATAAAATCCTGACTGACGTCTTCAAGAAGCTGTACACACTGTATTTTTATTTCCTTTCTGGTCAGAATAAAATGCTAAGACTGATGTGAATAATAAAATTCCAATTGACTCTAACGGTTTGCAATAGTATCCCAAAGAATTAAGTGTTTTACAAAAAAAAAAGTTTGTGCTTCCTGCACAAAACAGCAGCATTGAAAAAGCCTTGCTTATAGGAACAATGTAAACAATATTCATATTTTTTGAATCCACAGCTTTAACTAATACATTGCCCTTGAAAAACTCAAAATAAAGGCAACTTCTTAACCATAAGATCAACTTGAATCCTATCTTTACCAATGCTCAAAAATATTTGTAATTTACTCCTTAATATTTTATGCATTTATTTCCGCAGTCCACTTACTTGTTACCTTCTATTTCAAGCAGAGAGTATATCAGATAAACTATAAGCAATTGTCCAACCATCACGAGTAATCATCCATTTCACAGAATCACAGAATGTTCGGGGTTGGCAGGGACCTCTGTGTGTCATCTAGTCCAACCCCCCTGCCGAAGCAGGGTCGCCTACAGCAGGCTGCACAGGACCTTGTCCAGGTGGGTCTTGAATATCTCCAGAGAAGGAGACTCCACAACCTCCCTGGGCAGCCTGTTCCAGTGCTCCGTCACCCTCAG
>Ga0065711_1006057_pt1 | contig 23309 bp, 15 predicted proteins | sample Hoacrofraction12_FD_59098 | JGI IMG/M metagenome (GOLD analysis project Ga0065711, IMG submission 59098) | Hoatzin crop microbial communities from Cojedes, Venezuela - Epithelial fraction 12 v2 (version 2) | ecosystem: Host-associated > Birds > Digestive system > Esophagus > Crop | place...
CCGCCCACCCACTTAGGCCCCACTTAGTGTATCTTGGTATTTTCATGCTTCTGGGAGCAACACTGGGAATACTGGAAGCAGGTACCAAGGTTAGATTTCACCCTTTCTAGAGCTCCATTTCACATTGGCTAGAGGGTATGATTTGATGCTCGCAGATCTCTGGGAGGCAGGTGCTCTCTTCAAGCAAAGCAGGTTGCTGGCTGATCTTCTGTTTCCATCCTGCACAGCCAATGTCACTCTTGAAAGGGCTAGGTGGTGCCTAAAGAAATGGTGAAGGTGATAGTGCTTCTGAGCCCATGTATTATCCAAACTGTAGACTGATTTCTCTTTTAAGAAGAAATCCATGTTCTAATATTCCAGTTTTGTTACAATCGATTTTGTGGGCTGAAGCCTCATCTTGCTCTCACTGCTGCAAATCAGAACAAGCTCCTGGGCATGATGGCTGTGGACAGGGTACAGGTGGCATCAGTGAAACGAGACGTAGAACTGTTGCATTTTATATCAGCTGTCAAACCTGAAAGCAGCCTTACCGTGCCCAGTATGACTAAAATCTCTTACACGTGATGTTTCTGGTTTCCTGGTCTACTTACGAGCAAGAAGTTGAAGAAATCCGCATGAGCAAGCTTCATTTAACAGCACTCTTGCAAGTTGACTTGAAGTGGGCTCCTGTTTGTGAAACAGTTTGTTATGAACAGTTTGTTTTGTCATGGAAAAGGCACGGTTGTTTGGCTCTGATTACCTCTTCCAAGGGCAGTCTCCTGTAATGAATGCTCCTGTCGAGAAAAGTGAACTCTAGTAAATGGTGTTAGCTCCCTGGGTCAAATTAAGGGAGGCTGCAATGAAGGCCTCGGCTGATGGTCAAGGCCCACAGCAGGGTGGGGTTCTAATGGGTGGTGGTGTTTTCCTAACTTTGCTCCCATTATGAGTGCTTTTCAGATTACGCTGTTATGTAAGAAATTTATTTTAAGGATTGTAAAAAATATTTTCTTGTGAAAATGCATATTTTTCTAAGACCAAGAAGTATCTAGAGATTAGGAAGGCTCAACTGGTAATAAATGCATTCGGCATGTTTTTGTTTGCCTGTTCTAACTCAGCAGTGAAGCAGAAGTAGCCCAGGTCCCTGTGCTCCTCCAGGAGATGTTTATGCCAGCAGTGAACTCATACATGCAGCATTGAGAACTAGTTACAATAAACGACCTGCTGATTTTTAGATACATTACTGGCACTCTGGGTTTTGAATGAATAGCCTGGATCTTCGTTTAGTATAAGCTGATTAGAAATGCGAGGAATTTGCACTAGATAAGGATTTGGCCCAGGAATTTTTTCCAAGTTTCTCTATACCACAGTGCTGTTTATTCTAACATTAGATGAACGGAGCAGCATTCCTGTGAGCTATTCTAACGGGGAGTGGTGAAGAACAAGTTAATTCAGATAATGCTGCAGAAGGACAAAGCGTTAGCACAAGGTTGGATTATACAATCTTGATAAAGAAGAGGAATTGCACCCTCACTGCATCTGCAGATGACACAAACTTGAGGGAACAGCAGTTGATGCGCAGGCGAGCAGAGCCTCCGTTCAGAGGGACCTGGCCAGGCTAGATGAATGGGTCAACAGGGACTTCATGAAGTTGCGTGAAGGTAAATCCAGATTCCTACACTTGTGACAGAACACCACTGTTTGTCAGCACAAGATGGGGGGAACAGCTCTGCAGAAAAGTACCTGATGGTCCTCATGAAAAACAGGCTGAACATGAGTCAGCAGCTCACCTTTGCAGTAAAAGGCTAATAGAGGAAAACATACCCTCCTCAGAAGTAGGCACTGGATGGCCAAGCGGCAACAGTCACAAGTTGCAGGAAAGGAAATTACAGTTAGATATAAGGAGAAGGTTCCTCGCTGGGAGAGTAGTGTGCTGGAACAGGTTGCCCAATAGGCTGTAGAGTCTCCATGCCTGGAGGTGTGCAGAACTCAGCTGGTCAAGGCCTTCAGTAACATGGTTTAATTTTAAAGTTGGCCCTGCTTTGAAGTCCACAAAAGTCCCTAATTTGCTTAGGTTGATATATTCTGTGAAGACAAAGCCTTAACATAGTATAATTACAAAATAGAATTATTTGGTGCTCTTGCTGCAACAGCATTTGAAAAAATACTTAATTTGGTCTGTTTTGGACATTTTATCAAAAGGATCATTTTATTATGCAGGGGCTTAAATAAAAGTGTCCTGGAGTAAACTTCGCTACTTTGGACAACTTAAGGCGTGAGTTTCCAGGGACTAAGACATCACCTTTGGATGGTGCACATTAGCACATTCCTCACCTGCTGGTTTCCCAGCAGTGTTCCACCCGATCTGGTTTTTTATTTTTCCAAAAGAAGATGGGCTTATGGACACGTTTGAAAAACTTGATACGTCTTTAAAGTACTTGAAATACCTTTTATTACTTAGGCCTTGGGCTTCTAAAAGCATGCACTTCATACTTTTATCTTAGATTGGATATTGTTGGCCTGTTGTTCAGTCACAGCAATGTGGTTCAGTGCTTGCACATCCAAAGTGATGGTTCATGCCCAGCTGCACAGATTTTTTTTTTTCTGCTGAAGTTGCTTTTATCATAAAGTATAAGATTTCTTCTGTGATCACAGACTGGTAGTTTTGAAAGCCAACATAATTAGAATCTTGCATTTGGAAACCATCTTTTAGTGTTTTAATTTGATTTTCTTATCTTAATGTATCTTAGTTTCTTTAGCCTTTTCTTTTGCGTGTCATAGAGTTAAAAGCATTATTCATTCATGCCTATCAAATACAGTAGAAAGTAAATTATTCCACTTTTGTTTGAGCCTGTTCATTCTTTGTTTAACAAGGATACACGGAAACAATTGCTAAGGCAAAAAATACTCTGGAATGTCAAGTAGCAAACCTTCATCTGCCACCTTGTTCTCTTGTAAACAGAAATGTGAGATTTAAACATGGGTGCGGTCTTGTTTGAACAGAGCACTCACATTAATTCAAACATGCTTTTTCTCCTGAAACTGCTTGTCTGGATTTGTTTTAGGGATGACGTTTTTTCCACTAGTTTTTACACAGCAGTCACCATGGGTTCTAGCCATTTAGGCTGCAACCATTTTAGGACTGGTTTCCAGTAATCGAGCCTGAATTTATAACAGCCCTAGCTCCTAGATATCATTTATACAAGTAATGTTGTGTGTCCCACCTTCTCTGGAGCTCAGATGGGGAAAATTAGAGCACAACTGGAATGCTGTGTGTTTTATCACAGAAGTGCAGTCTGTAGTTCAGGTATGAATTTGAGGTTATGGGCTCACTTCACAAAGAAGCTCATAACTGAGTGTGAAAAAAGTGCAAGTTCACTGACTTCAGTGGAACTTCACACTGTTTAACTTGCAAAGCATTTGTGTTGTGTTTCTTATTCTAGTCATATGGTTGTGCTGTGATCAGTGCTGGATGTCTATATCAGTTTTCAAAGCCCTTACAAAAGGAACCATTATAAAATGAAAATATGCATTAGAAACTAAATGATATCTATGAAAGTCAATTCCTATCAGAGTGGAAATGGTGTGGGGGTGATCAGGGATTGGATGTGGAGTATTGAAATTATGGATGCACTAAAGGCCAAACTAAGGGAAACTGGGAAATCTGCTTTAAGAATAAGGTATTTTGTACCTAAATAAAATTAATGTGGAAAAAATTTCATGTTGACTTCAGCGAACTTTGGTGGATCAGACCCAAAAACCATAGACATATCGCCTGAAGCCAAACCTCTGAGGCCAGCTGTGAGTCTGGGACAAATATCCAAACAAGTGCTAGCATAAATATCCATGAACACACAATAAATAACTTCATTAGATTGTCCAGTTTAATAACCATCTACCTCTTTTAAGATAAAAGTGCACTTGTATGTCTTAGATTTTTGAAACTCAAGATCCTCTATGTATTTTTATAATTCATTATGGATTCATAGTTTTATTTATTAACTATTTTCTTAATTATATAACATTTTTATCAGCAATTTGTTGAAGCCAACTGCTTATGTAGATATCAGTATGAAAAGGCTCATTTGGTTGAATGACAGAATGATGGCACAGGTTATCCTCAGAGATGTTCTACTGTTTACCACTGCATAAGTAATACATTGGTATCCCTGAGTGAAATACTTGTATCTTTTCCATTTCTTGCATAATTACTCAGCTGGGGAAAATATTGAATGTACAATGCTACTACAGAATATTTTGCATGTGCCTTGTGATATTTTGTGAGAGGTCAGTACCCCACAGTAGTACTGCTGAGTGGAATGCAGCTTCTCTGTGAAGTTTCATGATACCCTGAGATGCTAAATGAGATATACCCACAGGGCCAGGAGCCTTGGATATATGCTTGGGGTTATGTCAGCAGGGGGAAGGGTTTCAGACTCCCTTCCTCACTGCTCCTGTTGCACTGCTTTTCCTGGGAGCATTTTCAGGGATCCACATTTATACATGGAAGCAGAGAGGAGAGGGGGATTTACACCTCCTGCCACAGCTCCACCAGAGCTCTAACTGCTCGGTGTTGTGCCTAGGTGCCCTAATCTAGCATAACTGCAATTGTAGCACCTACTGCTTTGTCCCCTGATCAGTGGAGCTGTTCTCGTTATCCTTTGGTACCTTCTGAAGTTCATTAGATGGCAGCTCATGCCATTTCTTAACATTCCCTTCCCTGTCACATAATTACTTAATAGTTTGAAATAGTTATTGAGCATGAAGCTTAATTACTCCGTAGATGAGCGTAACATTCAATACTCCCTTGGGAATGTGGCACATGGCTAATTACAGCTTTGTAATTAGCCATGCAGTTGGCTTAGAAGAAACCTCTGAAAAGCCTGCTGAGCCCCAGCAGTGCAACAGAAAGAAAGGGGAAGAGTGCAAACCTTGTGAAAGCAAAATGAGGATTCAAAATTCAGTAGATAAAAGAGAAAATTTTCCAGAAAATTATAATTGGCTATCTGAAAGTNATATTTGGGCTAACTTTGAGAGGCACGGGAGAAGGAAATTGGGGGATGGAGGGAGAGGAGAAAAACGGGAAAAGGGAGGAGGCTATTATTTTTCCAGATGTATTCAGCTGAGATACTTTAACATTCTAATGAATAGAGGAGAAGACAATGTCCCACCAGCAAAGCCTCTGCTCTAACAACCCTAAAGATCTAAGATCTGGTTATTGATGTGCATACTTGCTTATCTATGGATAAACATTTCACAGTAAATCCCAGTTTAGTTTGACTATTTTGCATTTTGAAGACTCTGGAAAAGATCCTGTAGCTTCTGGATTTTGTGGATCAGAGGTTGGAAGTGTTACAAGGGCTTCAAACAAAAAACAAATTGAAGCGGACAACTACTTAAAATTAATAGAGTACGCAGTAGTGCTTCAGAGAGAGAATAGCTGAAAGATTCACTATGGATTCAAGCAAAGGGAATGTAAAGCTCAGCTGTCATTTCCTATAAAATAACGTAACAAAAAGCAAAAGAGAAACAAACCTGAGGTTTTAAATGACCTCTGCGAATTAGGACTTTGTTTTTTCTCATCTTCAACTCATCACCTCCTGCCATCCACTGTGTTGGTTCATTGGTTGAGTATTGACTCATGAGGAAGTATGATATCCTCTGAATTTCCTACATCAGCAGGTTTTCACATGAGGACTCCCATCCAATTAGTGACACAGAATAAACATGCTTGTGCAGCAGGACCTGGTCACAGCTTACTGCAGTACAGCTCTAGGTTAATTGCAGTTTTCCCTTCCTGTGACTCATTCACACTAATGACATGTTCCTAAGTATTAGTTTTGATGATCTCTGAATTGCTTTAAAAGCACAGTTGTTCTTGGGGAAAAGAAATCTCATCGAATTAAATAAACATTATAACTCTATTTAGAATGATTAGTGGCTTTTGAGCATGCCATAGATAAATAGAGGCAAGTCTCATTAATTTACAGTGAAAAGCATCACTTCGTTCTGAGCTAACACTGTGGAGCAAGTATTTGAATGTGCAATTAATTACTTTTGTTCTGGGACACTCAAAAATGAGCACCTATCTGTACCGCTCATTTTAATGACTGTTTTGTAGAGCATGAGGTTTTTCCTTTATAGTGATTCCATTGCAGTAGAGAGCCTTAGTTCAGCACTCACCTAGTTCTGTATATCTTAATAAGAAACATTTGCATTTGAATTCTTCCATTGTGCGTGTGCATGCTTTAGGAGAGCTAGCTACATAATTGCAGCAGGGTGTGGTGACCCTTCTTACACAGCACTGTGGCACACAGGTAACATCCAGCTGAGGAACTGCAGCAGCAGCATTTGGTTCCCAAACTGCAGGCCACCTTCGGGCTTCCCGAAGTGGGATCCCAAGGTTGTGATCCCATGTCTCTAATCCAAAATGCTGTCAGTGTAGGTGAAGAGATTGTGCTTCTGGAGACACAACTCTCCTCTTCCATACAAAGCCACTGCTGCGACCCATGGACACATCTAATGGGACCAGCGCTTTACTAAACTTGAGTCCCACTGTCTTTCTCTCATTTCTCATGCAAGCTGACATGAAATGCTATCCAGAACAAAAGATGGAGCAGCATTGACTTTACAAGTCTCTCAGATTAATACAATTTTATCAAAACAATATGATGTGGTAGTCCTTTCTAGTGTGACAATTTCACAAATATATCCAAAATGCTGATGTTCTGATGTGGTGAGCTCCAGTATAGCAGTCTTTCTAGTGAAGAACCATCTTTAAACTATTTACCTTAGCTTTTGGCAAGGCTTTCAGCAGCATCACGTTAACATCACTATGCAACTTCCAAACTGAGCTCACTTAAATGCAGTCAGTTCAGAGTGTGGGCAGAAGAGGACCTTAATCTGGTTCTCTGTACTCTCTTCGGTGTCTGCAATGTGCCCAGCTTTGCCTTTGATACAGAGCAGAGAGGTAGGTTGAGTTAAGCTGCCTGAATATGGCCGAATTGTCACAAAGGAAATCGAGAATCGGTTACTAGCACACTGTAAAGCCCCCGGACTTCCTGTGTAAACAGGGCCAACACTAGTAAAAGAAAGGAATGACTTACTTCTACTAATAAGTTGGGCCATTCATTTAATGTCCCAATGATGCACTGTTAACATAGCTATATATTTTAAGTTGATCCAATCCTAAAGAAAAAGAAAAGGAAAAAGAAATAATGTTCTTGGCCCTGTAAAGCATAGCTTTACACACACGTCTTCTCTCATACCTCAAAATGAATATCCTCCCTATTCCCTACGCATAATTTTCAATTTCCCTTCTTTTATTTGACTAATGAGACAAGGTTACGCTTCAGTTAAGACAAATTAATATTCAAATAGCTGAGAAGAAAGATAAATCAATGTAAGATTTCTTAGTGGTGCATTTCCTCTACCTTTGTTCGGGAAGAGCTCTAGGTCTTAAAGGCATAAGGTTTAGGAAAGTCCCAACAATAGTGCAGACAAAATTTAACATCACACATACAAAGAAAAGTACGAACATAAACTTCCCATACTGGTGTATTCCCATGGTATTTAGACCCTTCAAATATTTGTAGACATTTACCATATTTTCCCTTAGTCATCATTTGGCTAAGCTTATACATACTTAGGCCTTTTAGTCTTTCCTCATAAATCAAACTCTGCAACCCAAGATTACTTTTGTTACTTTTATGTGAAGCTTTGCCAGTTTGATGACATCTTTCTGGGATCAAGGTTTATTCCAAAATTTGCAGACAGAACTGTAATCATTGCTGCTTCTGGGGTCAGCCCCATGATGCTTAAGGAAGGGATGGTGAAAGTTCCTGAGATGAAGGGAAAACAATGGGAATTCTGCTGCACTGGGCACATACTGGTGTCCTCAGGGAGGGTTCAGACCAAAGGAGAAGTGTTCCCTTCTACTAGAATTAATTTTGCTTGTGGGTAATGCATTGGTGGAGTAAGAAACTTCACTAATATTGCAGCCTGTCTGTTAGTCCTTGAGATGAGGAACAGTATGTGGAGGAGAATTAAAAGCAAAGAAACTGCCTAGTGGTACAGGAGGTGGAAATTAGGGAGCTCGTGCTTTGCCCATCTCAGTCTTTGCTACCGCATCCCTGGGCTGGAAACTCTCAACTGCTTTTGGACAAGACAGCACCAACTGAGAACTGCTGTGAGGGGGGAAAAAAATGGTGCTGGTATAAACCAAAACTTCAGTATAATTAGAAAATGAGTGCATGCAAGGAATGAAGGTGATGTCATTTGGAGACAAGCAGAAGAGGAGAGCACACATCTAATTCGTACTGGCTTGGACAGATGCATGTGGACTGAAAGCTTGCTAAGCCTGAGGGCAAAGCAAAATGATAAATGGCAGAGTGTGGCCTTGGAGAGGAAAGGGGGAATTGCAGAGCTTGTGCTGAGATTGGTGGCAAGCTTTGTTTGGAGGTGAAGCATCGCGAGTGTTTGACACCCTGCAGAAAAGGCCTGAGGCCTGGCATAGGGCTTGCTGACTCTCCCTCTATTGACCTTCAGTGTTGAAACAGATCTGATGAGATCACGGCAATTTCTAGGATGAAATGGTGTAATTTACCTCAAGAAAAAAAATGGTGAAAACATTCCTTTTAAAGTTTTATATTTCCTGAGGTTTTGGATGATTGACAAAGTCAGTTTATCTACAGGGTCCAGGCTTTCTGATTTTCTCTTTGAGTATGAACTACAGTTTGTCACTGCTTTCTCCTGAGTGAGGGGACATCCCAAGTCTTCCACAATCTAGAAAGCAAGACAAAACAAAATACGATACACTGTGCTCATGCAGACTTCTTTTTCAGTCCCACAACTTACAGACATGTTCCTTGCTGTGAGAAATTGCTGCAGTTAAGCTTGCTCACATTTGTCCACTGGATTACCAGGAAAATATGGGAAAAAAATCAATGCAGAGAGAAGTTACTTTTTCTTTCCAAACCCAGTAGAATTAAATTCTGTCAGTGAGAGATTGTTTCTAAAACACATTGTCAGATGTTGCTCATTTCCATGCGAAACAGGAGCTCCTTTGCCAAATATGCACGGCGTGTTTGTTCCATGCTATGCATAGTGCTTATGGTGGGTTGCTATCATTGGTCAAATGAAAAATGAAGGCTCGGTTCCAAACTCTTAGTCACTGTTGTTCTGAATATGTGGAATCTCAAGGGAAGAAAACCAAGGCTGTCCTTTTTTAAGAAACTGCAAGGGCCCATCATGACCATTCAAGGTAATTAAATGTAGAGATTTCTTATAAACAATTTCATTAATTTTTCTTGAGAAATTTATATTGCAAAAATAAAGACATTGTTACTAAGTGGAAAGTAAAATTTTGCTTTCAAATTTGCGACTCCATGCAACAATTTTGGCTAATGGCGGCAAGCACTCTTCTAGACAATGCTGGGACCTGATTCAAATGATAGACAGCCTGGGCCTGTTTGAACTGCCAGTAAAAGCAGAGTCTGAAGGACCCAGTGGCTCCCCTTCTCCTGGGGAATGCTGTGCTCCTCACTAACTTCAGCACCCTGCACTCAGCATTTGGAGGCAGCATTATTCACATTCATGAGGACTGGATCTCCTTTAAAATTACCCTCCCGGCTGGCTTGCTGGCATGTGTCTCAAGAGTGAGTGATGTGGACTAAATGGCAGTTTGGAGCCTCCTCCAGGTGACGAGGACATTGAACCCGGGTTTCTCACCTCCTGGGAAGTCCTGCAACCAGGAGGCAGTGAGATGAAAGGAAAAAGCCAACACCCTTCCCTTGAAATAATACAGTTGTTTAGTGTGTGGTGAGCCTGATTTTGCGATGTGAGGCACGTCCAAGCATTTCCTCTGCTTAGCAGCACTGGGGGGCCTCATTTGGGGGTGCAGGTGGTGCTTCAGCAGGCACTGAGGCACCCAGGCTGGGGCTGCCCGGGTGTGCCTGGAAGGAAACCTGCATCTGGGGAGCTTCAAGTCAGAAGCTCCATTGGGCAGGAAAGGGTTAGATTGCAGGGCTGGTCCCAGGTTTCCAGAAAATCTTTGTGGTAGAGGAGGATCCATGTTTAAAAGTTGCAATTTGTAATTCTCATTGCACTGAATCTGTCCCTTTTAGATAGTGTGTGCTTAATGCATCAGAAACAGAGAACCGTAACTGATACTCCTGAAATGCTTGAGCAAGAGTTAGTCCCCATTATCAGAAGAATTTGATATGATATTCATTTCTAATTCATACATTTATCTTTTCTGCCTTTTCTGCGTATAAACTAATAATTGTTAGGCAATCGTTATCTTACGGCCTTCCAATTCTTTGTGCCCTTTTTCCTTCTTGCTTTTTTTAATATTGAATCATGAAAACATCAAATAGAAGCATAGTTCTTGGCATTTAAAAAAACCACTTTATCCATCTTGGACTTCTGATGTGAGTTTATACCCATGGATAAGAACATTTTGGATTTAAGAATTTAGGAACGTGCGCTCTTCTTTGTTACAAGGCTGCTATTAGTAGACCAGTGTGGTGTCCACCACTCTCATTAAACATCAAGGCAAAAGAAATCCAACTCTGAAATTACATTGTTATCAATCTCTTTAAAGTCCTGCAATAGCTTAAATTTGTCTCAGCGTGCTCTGTCATCAAGCACCATGTATAAACACATCTTTTTCCCGAAGACCACAGCTTCTGCTCACTTGGAGCTATATTGAAAAGATTATATATTTTTCAAAAGTCACTACTGCCATCAATAATTTCATTTCCAAGCTACTCTTGAGTTCATTTGGTTTTGATGCAGTCTTTTCCAGAAACAATGTGGGAATTTAAATACAAATCCTAATGCATTATTTAGTGGTGTGTTTTAAAACTTAGGAAGGGCAGAAATATTTCTGTGCACAGAAGAGCTTAATGATATCTTTTGTATTTTCATTTTCAAGAGGCATTTGTCTCCTGAAGAGTTCCAGGAAGTCTTCAAAATGAGCATTGAGGAATTTGATCGTCTGGCACTTTGGAAGCGGAATGACCTGAAGAAAAAGGCCCTGCTTTTCTAGCCCCTCCCGGATAAAATATGCGCTTAATCAAAACAAAAATAGTCTTGCCAGAACTATCACATGCACTTGCTGTTGAACCATTGTCCAGCTTCATTGTGTTAGTATGTGTCGGGGGAAACAGGACAGATTAGATGGCAACGCGTTGGAACACAGAGAATTTGCTAATCTTGCATGACCAGATGGTTTTGTCAGTAACTCCTGGTCCTACCTAATTTACAACGTGCAAAAAATCTAGCTTTAAATTTATTGTTGCTTGCAGTTATTGCTTGATGCAAATGGAAATTACGAAAGGAAGAGAAAAAGTGTAGCTGTGACAAAGGAAATACATTCAACATTTTGTTCCATTAAGTTTTACAATACAATTTTTACAAGATCAAGTAAGTAATGAATATAAAATTCTCCAACTGGGGATCACATGCTATTAAAAATATGGTAAAAGCCAAAGAAAAGCATGTCCGCAAGCAATTATTGCAATTGTTTATGTGTGGTACTTTATAAGAATGAAAGCAAAAATATGGAAGCACCTTAATTCTACTTCTTATACTTTAGACACAGCCTACTCTCTGAAAGGTCATATTTGTCTAAAAGGTAACTAGCTATCTTTAATTACAACACAAGAGTTTTTATTTTATTAAGTATATATTGTGACAGAAAACAGTTATAAAGACTAAAATGTATACAGACCTACTTAAAAATTTAGTCCCATTCATCAGGAAAACTGAAGCCTTATACAAAACTGGTTTAAGAGTGTATTGTGCCAGTTAACTGTGTTTTCCTGCTAGTTTGGGGTGTTTGGAGAGCTTTTTTTTTACATTTCATGCTGATAAAAATACCTTGTAATCTTAATTATATGTAGATAGATATGTCTATCTATGAAAGAATTATGTTCATTAATATATGTCCTAAGTAAAGACATTCTTACTTTCTCCACTTTCTGGCTTTACACAGTAAGCCATGAGAACTGTGATGGCGATTGGTAGGTGTGGAAATGACAGTTCAGCATAAAATGTAACAAAAAAAGCTTGGTGTGCTCTATCAATAATACATCCAATTATAATCAAATATATAAAACCCTCATGCATTACTATTTGCATGTTTCTGTACAAATCAATTTAAAAGGAAAAAAAACTGTGTGAAACTGGTGCAGTACCTTGAAACTATCTTAAATAACGAGCAAAGCTAACAAGATCTAAGCGTTTGATATGAGCGTTAGACCTTAATATCTCTTCCAGCTGAAAGACTGTATTAAATTTAGTAATTTCATATGGTCAGAAGTATGGTTGCTGACAAAGAATGTTTTAAAGTGAGTTGCTAGTTTTGTGTGATACTAAAAGAGCATTACAAAAAGTACATTTTTCAGCCATGTGTCAGTATTCTGCGTTTTTACTGCCTTGAATGTTTGTACTCACTTCCTACTTCACTATGTCTTTTTGCATTTCCTTCAAGTACCTGGTTAATACATGCACTACTACACATTGTTTCAACTGACCCAGCATTGGAAAAACCATAGCATTTAACATGCCTTCTTCCAACTAACTTTCAAAACCCATGCTGTTGGAAATAAATATTTTCTCATGACCTAAATGTTTTGTCTGATGATACAAATGTTTAAAAAATTCATTAAAACAAAGACATACCTGAATGACTTTGCTAACGTGTATAATTTTTAGATTGCACTGCTGATCTGGATAGGGTCTTCCCATGATATTAATGTAAATAATATGTAATTTGCATTAGTTTTGCTCAGTGAGGAGAGCATTAAGTGTGCCTCTGAATGTCAAGTTACTGTGAAGTTGGTCATGATTTAAACAATCCATATAGCAACTGGCACACCTCACCAAGCAAAAGCTGCTTCACTGGTGATGTTCAGTGTACAGAACCATTAGCCAGTCTTAACTGAGAGCTCCTCATCACCTGTAGACCACATCCACAATGCTCTTTAACCTCAGAACAGCTTTTTATGTTTTGTCTACATGTGAAAACTGGCAGCACACTGAAATGGGCCAGTCTAAAATGTGATCAGCAAGGTCCATTGGTATTGTGAAAATTTAAATCCAGGAGGGATACCTCCATTGGGTGGAGAACAACGGTGAGTAATTTTGACGATGATGAAGACCACTGTTCTCATCTCCACCTTCCTGGGATATCAGATTGATGATGAGCATCTTCTCCATGAGCAAAAAAAAATTGCAGGTTGATCAAAGAAATCCATATACTGGTGCAGAGGAGGTTCAAAGTGGATCTTCATAAATAATCTGAAAATCGCTTAACCACAGCTGTTATTGTACTGGTGTAGGATTCAACCTATGCTGCAAGGACATTGTACATTACTAATCAATACATGTGATCAACAGCTCCATGCTGCTGACCTGCATTATGCAGATGTATAGCTGATGACAAGTGAGGACAGTGAGAGCATGCGAGCTCTATTTGACCCATTTCTGCTGTTTTGAGACAGTCAGTCTGTTATAACATCAACAGCCTGAAGATCCTTGTCCTACCTGAGCTAAATCAGGTACAACTCTTGTTTTACATACACCCATGTAGATGTTTTAGCTCAAGAGCATCAGTTCTTATCACAACGCACAACCAGGAGTGGTACCCCATCATCTGCCTATACTTGCTTACAAGTCAGTTTGTCATTCTGTGCTCCCTTTTGTGGTCAGTGAACAGAAAAAGAGCACTTCAATCACATCCTAATGTTCAAAACTAGTTGTATGAATTGCACCTATCGTAGTTCTGTCCACTGAATATAAAGAAAGTAAATCCAGCTGCAGAAGTATACACTGAAAGCTATCTAATCTTAGATGAAATTAATTCTATGCCTACAGTCCATAAGCAAAAATAATAAGCCAGATTTTACCAAGGTGGTGGAATATGAGTCTTACAACCATTGGCAGTTCCTAGACCAAGTTACCGAATCACTTTGAAGCCATCAGGACAGCACTTTGAATTGCACAGATCTCACAGAACACCTTAACACAGTAATTCTTTGTGTTCGTTATACTGTTCACCAAACAGGCACACATTTGATGCCAAACACGCAAAAATGTTTTAGAAGACAGTCAGTTTATCAACTTACGTTCCTACTACCAGCCAAAACCAGAAAGGAATTTTGGCTTCCATACACAAAACCTTTGCTGACGTTATATGAACAAGTACTCTTGTGTGTCCTTCTTATTTCGTTTCCCTGAAAGTTGGAAATGGTCTGTAGATGTCTGTTCTGTGCCAGGGTGGCACAGCTCAATAAGCTGTTCTGTTCTGCAGATGATACATGTCGGTGTATCGCTCTATATTTAAAGCATCTACTGTCATACAGTCAAATACAGAGCGATACGGTGACATGCTATGCTATTTAGTTATGCTTCCTAGCCTAGCAGAATTCTCATTTAAAATATGATATTGTATGCTGGATTTGGCACCAGTCGAGTACACCAGTGTAAAATTAGTGTTGTAATTCACTTCACTGCTTCTGTACATCACCTAAACTCCATAAACCAGAACATGGCATAGCAAAGAATACAACATTTCTGCTTCTAAAATTCATTGTATTTTCCCCATTTAAAAACTACAAATTGGAATTTTAGTCATGTATTCATCTTTCAGGAACTTAATTCACATTATTAAATGTGAATAGACTAATGTGCATTATCAATGTTCTGGTTTTTTGCTAGAGTTCCATATGCTAATCTTAAATAGCATTATGAAATGGAAAGTGCATTTCAGAGTAATTAGATAAATCTTTGCCAGAATATTCCATCTGATAGTGTGGTTGAACATTGGCAGTAACAAACTGAGAGTCTCGACAAATCATCAGCTGTTTTTTAGATAACGCTCTTTCAAGTTATTAAGGTCCTGTTCCATAGCCCTGTTGTCAAGGAAATGTTGTCTTTCACCATTTTGGTAAGTATGGATATAGCTATGCAGCTTAAAAGGATCAATACCGCTCCTGAAGGAAGCTGTCTTGATATGTATACAAGAAGCAAAGCAAGGGAATTCTGTCAGAGATTTCGTTTCCATACTTGGATCTGAAGTGTATGTCTTCATGTTCATGACAACCCTGATGTATGACCTAATTCTCGCCTCATGTATTTTAAAGAAGGCATGTCTCAAACACAGCAATGAAAGAGCCAACTTATTCCATCACCATAGTCTTTGAGACAAAGGAACACATAGATTTTTGTGGCTGCTGAGGAATATCTGACCAACAATTCCAGATAGGAAACCAGGCGAGCCAGATTGCCATTATAGCTGTCTGAGAAGGCTGGACATTTTTGTCTGACCTTCTGCTATTTCTTTTCCTTGTGGTTCAGGGGAGAACTCTGAAAACTAGAAATGCAGAAACAAGAAAATATATAGCTGTGAGAAGCTACCTGGAATCTAATAACCCTCCGAGACAAGGTTAGTTTGATATGAACGAAAAAGATACAGTTCAGACCAAGAGAGATGCCTTGTCTCACATTCCTCACTTTGATGAGGAACCATCTATTTAGCACTTCCCAAGCGTGACCAAGCCAGGCCATTAATTTTATTAGCCTCTTCACAGGTCTGCAGGAAGAGGCTGCTCTGCTGTTTGCAGATGAGCTAGGTGAGATCCTGGGCAGCACCGTCTGTGTGGTGCCTGAGCTCCAGTGTCCTTACATTCTCTGTTCTTTAGACTCGTGTATGAGGAAAAGGGTCATGTTCCTCTAAGCTTCCTCAGAACTAGACTCACCCTTGACAAATGTGATTACTTGATAGCACACAGGCATGGCTACCATTTTTCAGATATCTTGAATACCTGAAAAAAAGACAAATGTCTTTAATATCAAAATGACAGACTGCAACCCTTTTCTACATGTGAAATTATACTGGAGGCTTGCATTTCTTCTTCATATTCAGGCCGCCTCTGAGGTATGGCCACATCCTCACAGCCTCACGGGAGGTGCTGGCTCAGGCTTTCGGAGTCTTTGTATCCCTTCTCACGTTTTCTGTTCTGTGAAAAGCCACGTTAGAAAAAGGGGGTACTCGGTAAAACACATGCCTGTGAAACATGAGATCTCAGTCGTTTGCTTCGCTGGTAACGAAGTACACACAGCAAATTGAATGTTGTTGGTTTACTGCAGCTGCTTATTATTCCCTCCTCACAACCTCCGTCTCTGGGAGTTGCAGCTATGAGAAGAAAGTAGTTTGGTGTTTTTCTAAGTGCTCTTACTTTCATGATTTAGCACGTTGTCTTCCCGTCACTCAGTGTTTGACATCTTGACTACTTTGCACACAGGTATTTGTAAGTAGGTGGGTTCCATATTTTCTTTAATTGCTTGAACAAATCTATGGAGCATTCAAGCAGTCAGGACCAGCTGCTGGTCTTTCATGCCAGGCTGCCCAACAGCAGCAGCTCCACAGTGATCTGTAGGAAACCAAAACCAGACAAAAGCACCGGGTCCCACATGTCTAAGTGTATAATGATTCAAGGCTTTAAGGAAGAGGTTTACCATCTCAGCCACGATGTATTTACCATTTGTTAGAAGGATGGATATCCTTAATTTCTTGTTCTGAAGCTTGTTACATTTGTGTCCTGAATGATTTGCTGTTGACCTGTTTTCTCCGCTTGCTACGATGCACTCCCTTATTGCATCCTCTAACTCTTTTCTGCACTCAAAATTGCAATGTTTTCAATTTCTTTTGAGATCAAAACCTTTCTTTGCCCTTGGTAATTCTTCTGCAAGCTCCTCTCAGCCCATGATACCTTGTATGCAAGAGGTGGTCTGACAGAATAACAGCGTTACAGGATTTGCTTTATATTTACTGCATTATGTCAAACATTACAACATCTTTTTTACAGGTAAGAATGACTTTGACTTTTAGTATAAGTGTACACTATGCTGGAGCGCTGCTAGAGCTATTCTCATTATTGCAAGCTGTTGGGGTTTCTTTCCCCCAAGTGGACACATTCCTAAATTCTGACATGAGTCGTTTTAATTTTTTATACTAGTATCTATACATTTTTCTATTAACTGATAATTAAATAGGTAACATGATTAATAGCAAATTAAACAATTGAAGCTGCTGATGGTCATCTGAATTTTCCCACTTCTCTGGCCTGGAATAATTCAGTTGTGCAACCAGGTTAATACTCTTCATGCCACTTGACAATTTTGCTAGGCAGGCTTCAGAAAAAAAAATCTCTGAAGTTCAGGATCTGGAACACAGACATTGTGGGTTCCCCAGTTTTTGCCAGTTTTATACCAGGCATTTTTCATCTCCCAGCTAGTTTTTGATAGATGGCAGTGCCTGCAGGACTTTATGAGTTGCTGTATATGCATCAAATTGTTCAAACTGCATTTTTTTCCTTAATCCTTTTTTTCAGTGTAATAACTGGTTATTTTTACAGTGCAATAAAAATAACATAATAATAAAAGGCTACTGAAATAATTTATTCCATTTAAAATGGCACAAAAGAAAATATAAATTCCTAATAGAAGCTGAAATCTATCTCCTCTTTGAGTAGGGGGTAAAATTAAAGGGCTCTACAGAAGAATGTACTCCTGTTGTCATTAGTGGGAGGACTCTGTGCTGTAGGTTATTAAGAACTGCTGAATTTCAAGGCAGATGCTTTCCTCTAGGTTCTATAAATATTTCTTAAAATGTATTCTATAAAAATACAAATATCAGATTATGTGCTTTCACATTTACTTTACCTTTGTACCTCTGAAATAGGCTTACATATAAACTAGCATATTTCAGGTCTTCTACACTCATGAGATGACTAAAATTAGTATTTCTATACCAATATCAGTTTGGCAACACTGCTATTATTCATAAATATAAAAATATATATGAAAATTTTCTTGAACCCTATCTTGCTTACTAAAAAATGGTGAAACCTCTACTTTAAGAAATTCAGTAAGAAATAGAGGCCTAATACTTGCAAAACAAACCTTTTAAATACACTTACTCTACATCATTAGACCTTGATTTCCAAACACTGTACAAAAGGTAAGCATTAAATGAGCATGTGTCCAACCATAAATAAGGTCTTTTTCTTTCAAAATCGTTCTAACTCATTGGCTTAAATGGAAATATTGGGAAGGGGTTTTGAAGCAGAAAAAAGCATGGCTTTGTTACTCGTGAAAGTGTCATCAAAAGCAAACCTTGCCAAGCTTTCTTGCAGGAAGAAGAAAATTACTCACGTAAAAAAGTTACATTGTGTCACAGTGAGTCACCTGAAGAGTGAAGAAGATGTAAATAAGGAGTGATGTGAAGTAGCTTTTCCAGTGCTTACATAAGTGTGCTTCTACAGGATAAAGTGCAAAGGAGTGCACAAGTAAAGCAACACAGTGTGTTTATCTGAATAGCTGAGATTTTCGAAAGAATTACACAGGCATGATTTTGACAGAGCATTTTACGAACTGGCTGTTCCCTGATCTGGATGATAAAGCAGAAGGAAGGTATAGACTTTCATACACTGTTGAACAATGGAGGGGGAAAAAGAGGTGGGGAAGGGCGGAGAGTCCATTTTGTGCTGAATCTTGCTTGAATTCAAAGAAAGCAGGGCCCAGGAGGCGCGATTTACTGGAAATCTCCCAGTGTGTTCAACCTTCATACAAAAATAAAAGTAATCAGACTTGGATTTTTTTTTTAAAGTTTGTTCTACCCAAAGGTAGAGCTCCTTTTCAGTGATGCTGAAGGTTTAACACGCAACTAATGAAAGGATGTTGGCATAGCATTTTGAAAATGTCAGGCGCTAAATGCTAAGCCCGCTGAAATCACTGGCAGTCCTACCTGCCCAAGGCTGCAAAGGTCAGGTTATGCAGAAACTCTTCTAAAACCGAAATCAGCAGGAGGGATTGTTTGTTTGTCTTTAGCTGAAACAGAAGAATGTGAATGCCAAGTAACCATTTTTAGCTACACATTAACACTCTATAAAGCATCTATTATCCTTTATGTATCCCCTTCTTCACCCTCATTCAAAATCAGTTAGCAGTGGAATGAAGAACCTAATTTAAGATATTGTACTGCTCTGTGAAGAGAAGATAGTTGCAAATGGTTTTGTGACACAGGAGAAGACCTGTCGGTGCAGAGAGTAAAGAGAGGCCCGTTCATTATCTAAAAGCTGCGTAATCCCTCTGTTTGAAGTTTCTATAATGCACACTTTTTCATATTTGCTTTCTGCAGGAAGGTGAATGGTATGTCTATAAAAGTAAGTTTTACCTGTATAAGAAGTCTTTTTGGGACACATATATACCCAGCACTGTGAGATTCCTGAAACAAATTTTAAAAGTATATGTAAAACATGATAATTTTTTTTTCCCCAGCAACCCTAGAAAGTATGTGGGACCCAAGAAAAAACAACTAATTGAAGAGATACGTCAAAAAGATATTATTTAAAATTAAACAAGAAAGATGCTGAGTATTAGAGTATTAATAACAACAGATTCAGCAGTAACAGGATCATAATATCTGATAAGAAAGGAGAAAAAAACCCCAAACTTTATCAAGAGCTTTCTGGTGTAGGTAAAAGACATTTATTCCTAATTTGTAAAAGACTCAAGCATCTGAGACAGCTGTAGAAACACTATGTTTTCCTTACAGAAAAATCAATTTCAAAGTAAAACAAGAAGATTTTTGTTCAAAAAAGCCGTAACTTGCCTCTTGTTTTTGAAATCCTGCCATCATTATGTTTCACTGAGCAGAGTGGCAATTACTGTAATGTCACTCCATCTCTGGAGAGCCCAGATTGCACGGTATTTTTACCTGCTTTTCACTGTTCCCTGAGACCACACGTTCCCCCCGTGCCAACATGATGCGAGGGCAGGAGGTCAGACGTGGTGGCTTGCTCCGGGGAGCCCCCATCTCCCCTGCCCGACATGCCAGCGGCTTCTGCACGGGGCAGAGTCTGCTCTCTACACAATGTCAATGTTTTGCCAATTATAGGGTTTTATGTCTGCTCAAACAACAAAAATCCCTCAAACTTCCGCCAAAAAAACCCAAAGAGGCAGATTGTGTTGACAGTCTTTCTGGTACCAAATGACAAGAACATACCGGCTCTTTCTCACAGCTACAATTTCATTGAAAACATCTCCATATTCTTGTACAGGCATCTTGAAAGGTCTTAATGAAAAGTATTGAGCAGGCTTTCGGGGGATATCAGTCATCACTTACACCATCCAATAGCTTTTCTTATACTTGGTTTTCTCACCAGGATGTGTATCCCTGGAAACATGCAAGGCCAGGTTTGACGGCGCTCTGAGTAACCTGGTCTAGCAGAGGGGCTGGACTAGACGACCTCTGAAGGTCCCTTCCAATCCAAAGCATTCCATGATTCTACGTTGCTGAGGTTTGGGGGCCTCTTAAACTAGCGAGTTGTCTGCTTATGGACTCAGTCCAAGGGAGATTTGAAGTGGAATTGGGTGTATCTTTAAAAACTGTCCCAAACTTTTAAATGCTTAGAGTACTGTTATCCTGCCTTTTTACATTACTTAAGTGAGCCAAATCCTAATTGCTTGGAGTTCCTTACAAGACATAAATCACAACAAACGTTTGGAGATTTTTTTCCTCATGGCTGTGTTTCTCAGATTTCACCCAATGTTGATTTTCCAAGGGAAAAAAAAATCTTAAAATGTGCGTAATAACTCTTCTAAGCGTATCCTAAAGATAATAAATATGTTCTGTCATTGTCACGACTTTTCTCCTTCAACACACTGGGGATTATCTGATGGTTAAAGTCCCAATCTTGTAAACAGCTATATTTGGATACCTTACTGCTGGGACTACTTGGATATTTTCTTTATTTTCTCTGATTTTTTTTTTTTTTTGTGATAACCAGTACTAAGAAGATTACAGGAAGATAAGGGCATCCCTACGGCCAAGCATCATCAAGTCATGCCTAAAGCTTGTGAAGACTGTTTCTGCAGTAGTGAAGTTTACCCTTGATAGAGTGGGAATTTACTGTGAGTTATTGAGAACAAAGGCAATATTTGGAACATTGCATGGATGTTTGGCCTTAAAGCTAGAAGGTGCCTTGTCAGACGTGGAGGATGTGTGTTTCAAATAGGAGATTTATATAAAATTGCTTTCTACAGCTTTCTGTTAGAAGATGATTAGTTTAAGAAGTTTATTGGGTGCGAAGTATGATGTACAGTTACTGTGTACCACCGATCTTATATTAATGATGTGACTTCAGTTTCCATGCAAGAAACTCCTTAGTAATCAATTGATTTATTTTGATCATAATGTGTTTGAGATGAGTTATATGCTGTTCCTTTTAATTCCATAAAATAGAACTTGTGTTTAAATAGTGTCATTAAGACTCATGGGCAAGAAATTCACTGAGTCACTAAGGTCTCTTTTGCAGCTGATGCAGCTTACAGAATGCTTATGGCCAAACTCAGATTTTGGCGGTTGGGGGGATGCCATTTTAAAATGCAGCATTGTGGAAACTAAGAACTCAAATAAAAAAGTTCTTTTGAGCCCTTCAGCTTTAGAGAGAGTTTGTCTCCAAGAGGAACTGTTTGTGCAGTCTGATGTTTGTGATAGTTGGCCTGTTCCTTAGTCCCTATGGAGTTACCCCCAGAAAAGACGAAGTCCTCACCAATCTGTCCAACAGCCGGAGGACAAGCCCCTTGTTATCCCGCTTTCTCATCTGGCATAGGGCATACAGTGCTTATTTGCTTGCCTGTCTTGGGATGACTATTTCTTATCTTTGTTTCTTTGCTGATCAGCTTCCTAACACCTTCAGGACACTTCTGTGGAAGAAATACCCTGCAGTGTTGCTAAAACTGAGCACCCTGCTTACAGACTGCTGAGGGGCCACACAGCGTCTTCGGGCAGACAGCGGCTGTACGTTGAAGTCTTAGTTAATGTAATGCGGGCTTTAAAATTTGTCAAACTGGAGGCAGTAAAGCCAACAAATCCTTGAAATGCTCACTGCAAGCACAGAAATCGGTGGTGCTGTGCACGGCTTACACTGCATGCGCCAGAGCAGCCAAGTGCTGTGCTTTTACAGCAGACTTTTGGATTGTTCTCTCGAGCGATCATGTTTTACAGGTCATGATACAAATCAAGTAGCTCTAAGACAGCAATAGCTGAAAGCAATTGAACTGTGGAGAAGAGGAGCTACGGTTTAATTTTTCAAGGCCGACTAAGCCCCTTAATATTGCCAGAAAAATCACTGCTTCTAACTACTCCAAACCGCACTCCTGCCAGCTCCCAGCCAACGGAATGAAAAAAGGCAGGTAGGAGCAGGCTGCTGCTGTCAGAAGAGCTCATCCAGCAGGCAAGTCCATCCCTGCCTGTACCCAAAGGCATACGAGAAAGAGAACAGCTGAAAGTGAGATTTTAGGCTAAATAATTTGTCCTGACAAGGTTGGGCTGTGAATTCAGGACTCCTGGTTTAGGCTACAGAGATCTCATGAGTATCCTAGCTGGCCACACAGTGTAAATGCTGAATAAATGAGAGTTTTCCCTGGTTGAACTTGTAACTTTGGGTATCACCCTATTGGAGTGACGGGATGATAAAACAGGAAAGAAGACCACATTAAACTTGGCCAGATCAAATCAAATTTTATTCACCAAAAGTCGCTTAACGAGTTGTATACTCTAAGATGTACAACAACATAAGCTAAAAGCTCGTACAGAATGATGAAGTTGCGTGTAGAATGCTCCACAAATACTTCTCACAGGAGAACATTTGTGCATCCAACTGTTAACAGCTGAAATACAAGAAAAGATGTTCTAACACCTAGCTGGACTAAAGATGAAGAAATGATGAAGAAGTATGGCTGCCTTAGCTAATGCTCTTCCTTCAGTAACATTCCTCCGTGGCCTCAGTTTTCCAATTTCTTTACTGGCAGAGAAGAAAATAAATACGTGAACTTGTGAAAGTTGGAACCTGCTTACCACCTCATCCATATGCAAGTCTGAACTGGTTCAGCTTGCGATTTTGTTAAAAGCTGAAGCCTGCTTTGATCTCTCGGCGGGCACTTTTAATAATCATAAACTTTGGACAGAAACCGCCTCGTCTTGCGCTCTTGGTTTAAATCCGGCTTGTGTCGAGCTAAACTAAGAAGAGAGATTTAAATCAGCGTCGGGTCCGCGCACGCTTTTATGCCGCTTTAACAAGAGGGCTGACGCTGTGACTTGGGATGAACGGCGCGACGCTGGCTGCGCTCCAGTTCCACGCTCTGGGCGATTTCCTCCTCACAGCTGGAACGCCGGAGTGAACCAGGGGGAGGGCACGGGTGGCCCTGGAGCTCCAGTTATGGCACCCAGTCAAGCGTCCTCGGTGGACGGAGGCTTTTCC